>ENA-ORTN01002082-ORTN01002082.1-human-gut-metagenome-genome-assembly--contig:-NODE-2082-length-17395-cov-3.507843_pt1 | contig 17395 bp, 14 predicted proteins | sample MGYA00242070_ERZ509189 | MGnify/ENA primary metagenome ERZ509189 (study PRJEB26280, sample SAMEA2338821) | human gut metagenome | biome: human gut; feature: human-associated habitat; material: faeces...
ATGGTTGGTGCTACCGTTGCTTGCGCAGTACTCGTTGAAGAGGCTCTCAAGGCTTGATTTCAAGCCAAATACAGAGATTTTAATTAATTGAATAGCTTTACAAAATAACATTCAATAAAAGAAAAATCTCTTAGACGTCCACATCCCGTCCACATTTGAAAAAGTTGTGGGCGGGATTTTTATTGCTTGTGGACGTGTAAGAGATAAAATTATATCACCTAATCATAGCACTGTATATCTGAAGTTATAAAGGTTTTATATTGTAGGGATCGGTCAAATCATTGTCCTCATTAATTGTAAGAAACTCTACTAACGCAGAATGCCTAATTTTATATGAACCTAATTTTAAGGCGGGTAATTTTTTCGCTTTGATTAATTCGTACACATAAGTTGTGTTTGTTTGAAGAATTTTCGATACTTCTTTTACTGTATATAAGCGTATATCTTCTGAATTATTTTTATTATCTTCCAAAGTAATTAATCCTCGTTATTTGCAAGTTGTACTTCCAAATCCACCGTTTCTTATGCCGTTAGTTTCATCATCTATTGTGACAAAATATTGTGTAATTATTCCTTGTGCAAAAGCTTCGCCTTTATTAATATGTATTGTCTTGCCTTCACGTCCATCATTTGTTATCTTTACAAAGATATGTCCTTCGTTGTCCGACCATGAATAATCACTGTCCACAATGCCCACTGTGTTATCTAATTGTAAACGATACTTAAACCCAAGACCACTACGAGGATAAATAGCGAGGAACTTATCACTGTCAAGTAATACTCGTATTCCCGTAGGTATTTTTATTGTTTCTCCAACATCAAGTTCAAAATCAAACGGGGCAAAGAAATCATACCCTGCTGACCCTGTGGTTGCTCTCTTAGGGAGCTTATCTTGCATAACCGGTGTATGCATACTTTAGACCCCATACTTCATACATACCCTCAAAGCTTAATCCATCTTTGCAGAGTTCCCACCATGAATTATCAAAGCCTTTTTGCTCGGTACCTACTATGGTGCGAACCATTGTGTGCTTACGTGAGATTGTCATGATACCATCGTTTACCATCATCCATTCGTCTTTACCCGATTTGGTGATTGAGGAAGGGACTTTGACTTCAAACCATGCATGATTGCCGCCTGTGATATAGCGGGTAGTGTAGCCCAGAACATTATACATACAACTCATTGTCGCTGAGGTACTTTCACAGTCACCAGCTCCATAAAGGATGCCTTTGAGGGCATTGTAGGATTTGCACGGCCCGGGGGCTGTGTAATCTGTGAATGATTGATTTGAAATTGAAGCATGACCACTTATTCCTGAAATAAGCTGTAATTCTGAATCATCATCAAAATACATTGGTGTCTTGGGTCCGGGTAAGTGGCATACCCATTCTGCTGCTTCTTTGGTAGACTTAAGCTGAATTACGTCTCCATCATAGGTTTCATACTTGTAGGAGTTGAATTTGTCTACTGCTGTTAATTTTTCTTTGTCTGTTGCTATGGATATGCTTATTTCTGGGTAATTCTTGGGGGATTGACAGTCCATTTCACCCGTATACTGATTACGCACACCATACTCACAGCTTTGCATAAAAGCTACGCAAGCGTCCATTTCTTCATGGGTGGAGCAGCCCCATCTGAATTCTGCATAACTAATGGGAAGATTTTCTATCGTTATATCAAAGGTGTCTCCGGTTGAGGGGATTGTTACTTTGCAGTCATAGATACCGGGCTTAATGCCTATATATGCCGGGCAGCCATCTGTACCCATTCTGTTTAACAGGTCTGCTCTGTCTATATACATATTGCCATTTAAATCAGCCATGTTGTAGACTTCATAATACTGCTTTAATTCTTTACCCTCAACTAATTTGAATGCTGAGGGGTCGGAGGGGCAAGTAAGAATGTAGTCTGTGCCTGCTTTTGCTGTTTCACCGTCATTCAGGGATTTTACTGTGCCATACCCGTCTATTGTCATATAAATGAAGTCACCACAATAGTTCCTGCAATTATAATTCAGCATTGTATTAAATTCACTACTGTAAGTTTCACCATGTTCTTCTGCATTATAATTGAACCACTTTTCAAGGTTTGAGCCATTGCTGGTTAAATAATTCCTGAATTTTTGACCGTCTTCACTCCTTTCACCTGCATATACTGAAGTAGAACCGGGGGCTAACTCTGACATTTCCTTGAGCTCTTTGAATTCCTTACTATTCTTACTTACGTTATAATCACCTTTCATTACTGTTACAAGATTATAAGCATAGTCAGGGATTGCTCCGGCTCTGGTATCTGCATTACCCACGCATAAAAATTCTGCTATTCTTGGATTATCTACTCCACCCTTTCGAGAAGCTATTCTGTTATCTACTGTTCTCCACCTTGTATAGCCGGCTTCTACCCAGTTGTGTAAATCCTGAGTTTCATTCTCACGGAAAATTGTACCTGCATCCTTTTCATTCCAAAACTTTATACCATTGTCTTTGTACTTGGTGATGGGTTTGGTTGACGCATAGCCGCCGGCTGTGTAACCGCCTGTCTCTGTCTTGATTTCTGGAGTGGGAGTCAGGGTCTCTTCCGGGGTGTCCTCTTTTACTGTGATTTCTTCTGTTGTGTCTGGACTATCCTCAATATGAGCGAATACAGAGGATAAAGACTTTTCCCAGAAAGAGATAGGGTCAGCAGAAGAGGATATATCACCACTGTAAGAGGGTGATATATCTATGTTAGAAGATATATTATCATTTGCCGAAGAAGCAGGAGCAAAGTTATTAAGGATTAGGGAGGTTATGATAACGATTAGGGATATGTTTTTCATTGCAATGTTCCTTTCGTCAGATTAAAAGCCATAATAGCTTTCAAATGTTTCTGGGTCAGTTTCCTCATAGCTTTCAGAGGTTTCGGAAGAGGAAGGAGTATTATTGATTAGGGCGAATAAAGGGTCATTCAGAGCAGTTACATATTCAGAAATTTTTGTATCGAGGTCTTCTATGCTAACAATGTCATTGCTGTTAATTTCTTCTCCCACCTTGCGAACAGTTGCAGTATCCTCAGATAATTTGGTTTCTGCCGTTATTTGAGCGATATTAGCTAATGTCAAATCTACCTTATAGCTGTTATCTTCTGCACTCAAATTAAGGGTAGTGGGATTGGTTTCCAAATTGTAGAGAGTGTCAGTGTTAAGCCCTAACTCTGAAAGAGCATATATAAGGTTGTCAGAGAGATAAGGAGTAATGGTGTAACTGCCTGTCAACACCGGGAGATCGTGCAGATTTTTAATTTCACAATCATTATAATCAATGACTAAAACAGCAGAATCATTATCAGATATAGCAAGACTAACAACAGCATTTCCGCTTGTGTTGCTCTGCTTATTTACCCTAACATCAACCATTTTAACACCGTTAATCTTGACGTAAGCGGCGTACTTGCTACCCTCAGATATATACATATAATCAATGGATTTTCTATCGCTGCGGTGATTTTCTCTGTACTTAATTTTGTTACCTGTAATAGAGCCATCAGATTTAACATAGGTCACAAAATCAAGAGAGCAGTTGGTTTCGCTCATAAAGTATATATAATTCTGTTCTTTCTGAAGGAACTGCACCAATTCTGAAATCAAGGAATTATTACCCAGAGAGCCACGGAGGTTACTATCGGAAATTACATCAGCCATATCACCCAAAATATTACTTATAGTTTGCTGATTAAATGATGCTGTTACCACATCACCATTAAAGCTAATATCTCCAATACTTTCTGCCCCACTGGTGTATGTAATTTCAGCGTCTTTATAGTAATATTTAATCACATCAAGCAAGGAAGAATATAGATTATTAAGCTCGTCAGCATCAATATCAACATTTATTGCCTGTCTTGGAAGTGTCATAGTTACATACTGGTCTGTTATAGCGGGGAAAGTAATATAACTATCTTTACCATTGTTTGGGTAGGACAAACCAGCGCTAAGGATATCATCACCATTGTAATCTAAGCTGCCATAAATGGTTTTGTTGTCATCATTGCTGGCAACGAAAGCATAGAGGGCATAATTACCAATAGCGCTAATGAGGTCTTTATATCTGGTGTCAACACCTTCAGTAAGGCTGTTATAATCGCTGAGAGGGGTAACACTTACATTATGGCTTATTGCTATATTATCCTCACCGATAGCTTGTGTAATTACCCCAGCATACATATTAGCAGTAAGGGCATTTTCGATATATGTATTATCGTTTTGGGCTGTATATAGTGTGGGTATAACATTAGATGTAAGGTTAGTGAGGGGGTTAGCACTATTGATGAACTCCATTGCTGATTGCTCAGCAAGAGAAATTGCATACCCCTGATCACCCATGAATGTCCGAGAGATAGCAGGCGTAAAATTGGTTTTGCACACATACCCACCAACGCTCAGGACAGCAACAACACAAGCGGCAATAATGATAGGTTTTATAGCCTTATTCTTTTTAGTATGGGTAGTAACCGTTTTATTTTCTGGCCTTTCAGGAGCAGGAGTAAGTTCAGGCTCAGGTTCATGAGATGTTGCAGGATTTTCTTCCGATTTGGGCAGTGTGGCAGTGGCAACACCGGAATAATCATCTTCATTAGGGGTAGTATATTCAGTTTCTGAGTAGTAGGTATCTGTTTCAGGGGTAGTAGACTCTGAATAGTCTGCAATGGGGTCAGTCTGCTCAATGGCATTGAGGTCAGCGCCGCATGAAGCGCAAAACCTTGTACCGGTTTCCAATTCGTTTCCACATTTCGGGCAATACATAATATTTATATCCTCCACTTTTCTTAAAGCCTTATTAGGTCTAGGTTTTTGATACATAACCACACAATATTTATTGTGTTGTATATCTCTGTAAATCCGCATTATTACTAGCTTTATATGATTTGATGTTTGCATTTTTATCTCATTTATTATCGTTTTGTCATTACAATTTTATAGGTCAAAGTCATTAATCTATTGACAAATCCATCTGCAGATAGTATAATATTGATATAGGTTAAAACTGGATTTTGGCAATAACAACACAATAAATATTGTGTGGTATTTTTATGTGGTATCCCTGACAAGCCCTAAGGCCGCAATTTGACGCGCATGGACGGCTCCTGACTCTTTAGTATATATTTTTGTTGTACTGACATTAGTGTGACCCAGGATATCTGAAAGCCTGGATAAATCTTTATATTGTGTATAGTAACAACGTGCGAAAAGATGACGTAAGTTATGTGGGTAAACCTTTTCGGGATTGACCTTAGCAATAGTGCATAATCGTTTCATCTCTGCCCAGATATTGGAGCGGTCAAGGGGTTTACCTGAACGAGTTATAAAAATAGGTCCAGATGATATATTAGAGTTTATGACATATTTTTTTAACAGCTTCTGAAGTGTATTAGGGATAAATACTATCCTGCTCTTACCCTTATTTGTGGCGATAGTTTTACCCTCTTTTATTGCTTCTACTGTAATGTACTGCAATTCGGAAACTCTGATTCCTGTGCTGCAAATTGTTTGCATGATTAAACTCAATCGTTCTTGACCGTTTATGTTGGCTGCCCTGATTAGTTTGTCATATTCTTTGCGAGTTAGTTCCTTGTCTGCTGTTTCATAGATTTGTTTTTGGATTTTTAAGGGTTTAATCATTAGATCTGGTCTGCCTATATATCGTAAAAAGCTATTTAGAGCAGATATAGTAACATTGCAAGTGCTCGGAGAGTATTGAGCTGTTATCATTGATTTATATGACAACAATTTATCCTTTGTGAGTGGTGAATCATCTAAGAATAGTTGTAATGACATTAACTCTCGCTGATAAGATTTAATTGTACTCACACTTCGTTCTTGTTCTTGAAGATATCTTATGTAATTATTAATTGTTTTATCTGATAGGATTATATCTTTTCTCATTGTTATTACTCCTTTCAAGTAAGAAATATATCTTATTATATCATAAGGGCAGGTTATAGCACCTGCCCTTATGATAATAATTATTGATTATCTATATTTTCCAGTTCCTGCTTTTCTGCTCTCAATTTTATAGCTTTGTAGAGGGTTGGTCGAGAAATACCACACGCACGGCAGATTTCCGATACAGTCAAATTATGTAAATCATACATCTTCAATGCTTTGTCCAATGTCTTTTCCGGAGTGGCAGGTCTGCCACCAAATCTACCCCTCTCACGCGCACTTTTTACACCCTCTTTTACACGTTCAGAAATTGTTTCTCGCTCAAACTCGCTTAAAACACATAAAAACTGTGCTATCATTTTTCCTGCGGCACTACTAAAATCTAATTTTTCTTTTAATGAAATAAGTGTCACGCCCTCATTATGAAATGTTTGCATTAAATTTATTAAATCTGCTGAACTTCTCCCCAAACGACTTAATGACTCAATATATACTGTATCTCCTGTCTCAACCACCTCTAACAGGGCCTTTAATTTTGGTCTATTAGATTTTGTGCCTGACATTTTCTCGGTGTAGATATAATCATTATCTACTCCTGCTGCAACTAAAGCATCAATTTGTCGGTCTAAACATTGACCGGTTGTCGATACCCTTGCATATCCATATACTATACCCATTATATATACCCCCTTTTAATTTATTATATGATTTATTTCTGAAAACAACTTTACAAAATTGTTTTACAATTATTTCTACCTATTTATCTATTCCGGATCTTTCTAATATAATTATACAACAAAACAATTGTTATTTTAACGGCTCAATTTTATGAAAATGACTGACTGGAAATGATATAATCTCACCAGTCTTAATGTCAACCGCTCTTATCCAACCAACACAATTTTTTGTTTCCCTAATGTAATCACAAGAAATTATATGTCTTGGATTACCCCTAATTGGTTTATTGGATGCTACTATTGTTTGCAATTGGTTGTTAGGGTCATAATACGATATCTTACATACGCTAATTTTTAATATGTTATGTATATAAGATATTAAATAGTTCACCCATTCGAGGGGTAGTACTAAATAATCCTGCTTTGCAGCATTAATAATAGCGGGTCGAAGCACATAGCCGGACGGCTTGGGTATAAGTTCCACGCATTGCACTATACCGTTTTCATAATCATCTGTGATTGGATTGACTCTTTTTATGGCTCCTCTTTTATCACTATCATCAGCCGGGATAGCATTAATCACATTTGCGTTAGCGGTGATGATATCTATTTTCCCGCTTGAAGATATGCCAAAACACAATGCCGAATACAAGATATACGCTTGTGTGAGAAACTGAAAATTAATCTTATTAGATAATTGTTGCATTGTGCTTTTGTAAATATCCAGCATTGCAGAAGCAGCCCCTTCGTAAAAACCATAAGGACTAATTCTAATATGACCGTCTGCGATACATTTTAAGTATTTAGCATCTGCATGTAATACCTTGGTATCAGCCAGATAAGGCAATTTTGCTGATGATTTATCTGCATAATGTGTATGTACATATTCATAAAACGCATTATTAGCAGTCATATAATTAGTTATCCCTGCATTAATAGCAAAAACATTATTGATGTCTTGCTGCACTATCGGCGAATCACTTACCCCCTTTCTGCTTACTGCATTTGTTTCATTTCTTAAACCTGTTAAATCCATATCGTTTACCCCTTTCTCAATACTTACATCTAATAACTTACTCATTTTTTACCTCTTTCTTTTGTCCAAATCCTTTCACTTTAATGGATAAAATGAACTCCTCTTTATGCATAAATAAATCCTAGAAAATTTTCAAACTCTTAAAAAACACTGAAAAAATACCCAGAATTTTAACTTATTATTCGGGTATTTCGTGCGTGGATTTTATAGTATTAGTACGCTATAATAGGAGAAGAAAACCATAGGGTTAATAAGGAGGACATATTATGGCAACAGTACACGCAAGGCGAAGAGGTAATAAGTGGGAGTACAGATTTGAGGCAGCTTCAGTAGGTGGAGTTAGAAAACAAATATGCAAGAGTGGGTATTTATCTAAAAAAGAAGCAATGGAAGCCGGCGCAAAAGCATACAGTGATTATACCCAGGCAGGTGCAGTATTTACCCCGAACAATAGTAGTTATGCCGATTATCTGGATTACTGGCTATCTACCTACTGCAAAAATAATCTTAAACCAGTTACCCATGACAACTACATTAAAAAGATAAGATTATATATCAAACCACATCTCGGCAGATATATGTTATCCTCTCTTACTCCTGCTGTATTACAGGACTTTATTAACAAAATTTTTAATGACGGATATAGCAGAAACACATTAACAGTGATTAAGGGTATATTATCCAACTCGCTATCTTATGCAGTAGAACCGCTGCACTATCTTCAATCTTCTCCAATGCTATACGTCAAATTACCATCGACCAGGGCTAAACCTGCTATCCCTTCCAGATCTGAACCTCATATTTATATTGATAAGGGTATGATAGAAAAGATAATTGAACGGTTTCCGGAGGGCAGTTCGGCGCATATACCACTAATGCTAGGCTACAAATGCGGATTAAGATTAGGCGAAGCATTTGGGCTTGTATGGTCTGATATAGATTTTGAAAAGGGTACATTATCAGTTAATAGGCAGGTACAGTGGCAGAGTGGGAGTAGGGAGCATGGCAAAGGGTACTGGTATTTTAGTGAGCCTAAATATAACTCCTTTCGCACAATATCCCTTGATAATGCCTTAATTGATTTGCTGAAAAGGGAAAAGCAAAGACAGGAACGAGCAGCCGAATACTATGCAGATAATTATACCCGCTTATATGAAGCTGATAACAGTAGGGAACTTAATACCGAAAGCAAGGGGCAAGAAATATTCCCTGTATGCCGCCGTGAGAATGGAGAGTATATTCAGCCGCGAATAATGCAACATACCTCTATGATTATACATACCCAGCTAGGGTGCGAAGATTTTGACTTTCATTCGCTCAGACATACCCACGCAACCAATCTTGCCGAAGCCGGTGCCAACCCTAAATATGTGCAAGCAAGGTTAGGACACAAAAACATACAGGTTACTATGCAAGTATATCAGCATACATCTGATACCATTATTGAGCAGGGTAACTCAATCCTAAATAATATGTATTCATAAAGAAAAGAGTGGAATTCCCTAGCAATTCCACTCTTTATACTATAATTAGTGTTTGTTTTTTAACATTTTATACAATGTATCTAATGCAAATTCCCCTGTTAACTTACTGCTGATATAATGTGCTTGCCATTCTAGCAGGTCAGTATCTTTAAGTGTTCTCATGTTTTTAAGATATTTGCTAACATCATGCTCAAAGCCTAACTCTCTTTGTTCTTCTGAGAAGTTTAGTGAGTTATGTTCAAGTATTGGAGTTTTTAGAGTAAATCTTGTTGGAATAGTTTGTCTTATCATTGTTGTCATGGAGAGTTCATGATAAATCCATGGTGACAAAGTGGCTTCTTTGTTTCCTTTATTTATTTGTGATATTTCATCTTCTAATATAATTGAGTTTGGAGTATTAAAAAATATTACGCACTCTGTTTTATCTATCATTTGAGATAGCGCAGAAGATAACATCATGTGTACATGACTTGTTGAGTAATTTCTTAATTCATAGCTATATGCACAGGATGAAGCATTATAGCAATACTCATCATCAATTTCCTTAAGTAAATCATCACAATATCCCCAACAACAAGAATCAATAAAAGAAGTTAATTTAAAATTATCGTATAACCAACCAGCAAATGCCTTTACTTTGCTAAGATCTTTGTGAGAATGAGATAAGAAAACATCAACATCCTCAATGCTAAACCAATTTTCCTGTAAAGATGTACCATCAATATGTCCGTTGGAAAAAATAAACTTTTCCAAATTTTCACGAGAAGTTGTTACAGAATTTTGATATAATTCTTCGCCTTTTTCCATGTGTTGTTTAATGGAACTTTCATAAAAGAAATCAGGATAACCATATTCATGATAATCATTTAGAATATATTGAAATCGTGAAAACATATATTATATCTCCTTGTATTAAATAAATGAATAGAAAAAAATTAAACCTGCTATGATTAGACCATAAAGCAAAATTTCAGATGGTGAAACCATTGCCTTAAATATACTGTACTTCCACCCCTTATATTTGTTTATTGGCATTTCGTAATCTTTTAAAATAATTTGTTTGTTCCTTTCAGTAATACCAGATGCATCATTATACATTCCTATGAATTTTCTCTCTTTAGAAAGATAAAGAGAATCAAGAATCCAAAAGATAATAGTTGGTACAACTGATGCAAGGATAAATAATTTGTTACCTTGGTTAGTAGAATCATTTATAGTGGAAACATACGCTGCAATAAAGGCAGCAACGATTGTAATTGACCATCCTTTCATTTGGAACGAACATTGGTTCATTCTAGAAATATTATTTTGTAAAAATTCAAGATGTTTTTCGTTAATATTCATGTCTTTATCCATTTTAGCTTTCCTTTAATAATTAAGTTGGAATTATTATGACATTTTGCGTCAATCGGTATATTTGTATTATACCAGTTCTAATACAAAATGTCAAGTACAAACATTTGGCATTTCAAAAATTGTCCTCCTTGTCCTCTTCATGTCCTCCACACACTGAAATTACCCTTTATCCACTCGATTTCGCAAACCTTCCTTCCGCATAACAGAGCCATTCACGAGCATTGATGCTCTATATCAACGTTCGGGCAACAACCCCATGGTTGGTGCTACCGTTGCTTGCGCAGTACTCGTTGAAGAGGCTCTCAAGGCTTAATCTGCTGCGGTTTCGCAAGATAAATAAAATTTCCGGCGTTGGTTATCCAGCGCCGGATTTTTGCTGTTTTTAGTGTTTTTGTCCTCCTTTTGTCCTCCGATTTTTTATTTATACTGGTTGAGGGTGGAGGACAGGGGGGATATTTTATATTGCTAACGTTAGATTATACATACTTAGTTTTGCAACAGTTCTTTCAAGTGACTACTTTGGGTTATTTCTGAAAAAGTATGTAATTCTCTAAGTAAATCTTCTGAGAGATTATTATATTAGGGGAGTTTATTACTCTGTCAAATGGCGAGACCCTGGAAATAGTCGATTACAGCCCCGAAATAGAGAAATATCTGCATATAGTCTGTTTCCCGATATTCAAGGGACACTGCGGCTGCCTCCTGTTCGATATATCTGAAAAAGTTTATGGAATGAAATGGCAATGATTGTACGGCTTTTCCGGGATAAATACAGCCAACATGGAACGAAAGATACATTTGTTCCATGTACATCGAATTCTGGTTACGATATTGCATTATTGGTTCCATATGTATTGACAAATCGGGGAAAAACATGTATAATATAAAAAAGTACGTAAAATACGCATTGATATAACGGGAGGTTTTAATGAAGCTTAAATCATCAATGAAATGGGCGATAGCCGCCGCAGCTACCGTTACAACGGTAACGGGGAGCATGGGCGTGATAGCAAGCGCTTACCCCTATGACCAGGGCGTCACTTCCGGAGACGGTTTCGGTATTTTGGGAGACAGTAACGATTCAAAAATCGGATCACGCCGAAATGGCTATGATTTTGAATTTACGGATCAAAAGCCTGCGCTGGAGCAGGTGTCAAAATTTGCACTGAGCGTTGATATACCTGCGCAGGCGACCATCAAATTCGGCGGGTATAATAAAGACGGCAGCAGGAATGAATTCGGTTCCTTCTCGGAAAGTGGGGGTTATAACGGCGACCTGGTATATTCCCTTACTGCCGATAATAAAGCCGTCATGGCAAACGGAAAGTTCTGGATGGAGCTTGAGAAAAACTCATATACAATAATTGAGTTTAAGTCCATAAAGTTCTACGACAAGAACGACCGCTGCATACTCTACGGCTGCGCGAAGCCTGACCTTAAGTGGGATGCTGATAAAAATGCGTATTACGGTCCCTGGACGTTCTATATGCTTAAAGGTCCCAGACCGGTAATTGCTGCGGGTATCCAGAATAGCGACGGCACCTATGCGATGAAGGCAGAAGTCGGGTCAGGCGGTCTGGCGATGTCGGCAGTAACAAGCAACGGAGCAAATTGGAACGCATGCGATTTTTACCTGGGCGACGCCGTACAGACATTCACCATGAACGGCGCCGATGTTACCGGTAATCAGCAGATTGCGTTCAATTCAGCCGAGGGCGCGGTCAACGAGTACAAATTTGTATGCGGTGCGTCCGTTGCTCTTAATGACCCGGTCAACAAAACTAAAATTACGCTTTACAGCGTTGACAACGAATTGACCGTAACGCTTGCCGATAAGTTGAAGATCGTCGCAGCGGGCGAGCCTCAGCTCATCGGAGAGCTCCCCAAAATAGACAAGAACGATTTTGAAAGCGCCGAAGATATCCTTGATTCGTTCAACAAAGCCACCCGCGATAAAAGCGTTCCTGTTCCGGACGTTGGAGACGCCTATGTGGACAGCTCCGTTACAGACGATACCGCGCTTTTCAGCAGGGTTCGGATCCCCGGGGCGGACGGAAGCAGGGACGTAATTGCAAAGGTGGTTTACGACAAGGTTCTGGGCTTTGACCCCGATTCGCACAAGGCGCAGGAGATCACGCTGAAGGGTCATATCGTGGCGAAAGACATTGAATTCCAGAACGGCACCGTCACATTTGAGGCAAAGGCGGAGCGCAGAGCGGATTATATCGACAGCGTTAAAATCAGCAAGCTTCCGGCGTTGACCGAGCTTGATTACCTCCAGAGGCTTTCTCTTGACGGCGGCGAGCTGACGATAACCTACAACAGCAATGACAAGGAAACCGTTCCCATGACGGACGCGAGGGTTTCTGTAAGCGGTTTCTACGGCGCGAACGGAGAGCTTCCCGCAAAAGACTCCAAGGTCGATGTAACCGTTACATACACCGCTGACGACGGCGTTTACGACCCTGCCCGCCCGGACGGAGCAAAGTTCTCCGATACGTTTACAGTAACCATCAGGGATCTTCCAAAGCTTGACGCTCCCGTTATCACCCCCAGCGGCGGGAAGTTCAGCAAATCCGTTAAGGTAAGCATTACAGCGCAGGACGGCGCAAAGATCTACTATACCACCGACGGAAGCGAACCCACGGCAAACAGCATGGAGTATTCTGCACCGTTTACTGTCACCGGGGACACAACCGTAAAGGCGGTCGCAGTCAGAGAGAACTGCTATGACAGCCAGACTGCAACTGCTGAATTCACCAGGAATTCTGGCAACAGCGGCGGAAGCGGAAGCAGCGGCGGAAGCGGCGGCAGCAGACCTTCTTCCAGCTCTGACAAGAAAACAGACAGCGCTCCGATGATGGACGGCAAGGCGATGAGCTGGGATGATATCTATAACTATCTCGATGCGCTTCCGGATAACAGCTCCGTAAAGATTTCCCTTAACGGCAATATCACCGTTCCTGCAAAAATCGCAGAAGTGATCAGGGACAAAAAACATACCGTAGAGTTCGTATACGACAGCGTTAAAAGCTGGGTAGTACGCGGTGCGAATGTCGGCACCGCTTCCGTGGCGGAGTTTGCGATACTCCCCGGAAATGCGGACAGCAGCGCGCTCCGCGGCGTGTTCGGAGCAGATCTCAGAATTGGCGGCACGAACGTTCCGGCGGAGCTGAAGCTGTACTTCCGCGATGTATTCGCGGGTCATTTTGCGAACGTTTACAAGCTGAACGGCGGAGTTCTGGAGTTCCAGCGCTGCGTAAAGGTCGGCAAGGACGGCTCTGCGATCATTCCCGGCGCTGACGCGGCGGGCGGGTATGTCGTGATGGTCTGCGTATTCAGCGACCTTCCGGGCGATATGTCCAACGACGGCGTTCTGAACGCAATGGACGCAAGCGCGGTACTCAAGGATATCGTTGGACTGGAAAGCGGTGCGAACCCGCTTATGGCAGACTTCAACGGTGACGGAAATGTCAATGCGATGGATGCTTCTGCAGTTCTGAAAAGAATGGTTGGTTTGATCTAAATAGTATTTATCCTCCCTTGCCAGCGCAGGGGAGGATTTCTAATTGTGACTTATCACACCGTACTGTGATATACTGCTTTTACGAGGTATAACAAACGGCATGATAAACGAGTAAGCTTAGAATGTGATTTACCGAACAAAACCCCAGCAACACTTTCGTGATGCCGGGGTTTGTTATCATTCAAAGTGGTATATTTCCGGGAGTCTGTCGAGAGTGACGGCATTTTCGCAGGAATAAGCCCGGCGGAGTTCCTTCTGGGAAGTGAATCTGTCGGAAGCGCCGAAATCGTGCGACCATGTCATGAACCAGCACCACGGGATTCCGTGCTCAGTAAGAGCCGGCACATCGGGAATCGTGCCTATCTCACCGATGGCGCAGAGCTTGTCGGATTGAGTTACTGTGCGCATTTCCTCATATTCCTTCGCGAGGTCGGTGTGCTGGTGCTCCGGCGGATAGAGATCCCGGGAAATTACGTCCACCACATCGTCGCCGGGGTAGTTCACCGCCTTGGGGGAGTTGTGCACCCATATCAGGTTGTCGAGATGGTGCTTATTCACGAAGCGGTCGTACATGATTCGGTACAACTCCCTGCCCGGTGCTGCGCCGTCGCGCCCCCACCAGAACCAGTCACCTTCCGATTCGTGGAACGGTCTCCAGAGTATCGGAATATGTTCGTCGCAGAACGGTCGCAGAATACCTGCCATGTAGTCCAGATCGTTCAGCAGAGCCGCATTCTCGGCTGTCCCGGGCTGTGCTGCTCTTGCAGCGCTGAAATCCGTGTTCACGGAGAAGAAGGACTTGTCCCTGCCGCCCAGCGGAGAGAACCAGTGCCAGGTGAAGGTGATGATACCGCCCCTGCGCGCCCAGTCCCACGCCCGGCGGAGAGTTCCCCGGGCAAGGCGGACTTCCTCCATGCATTCCTCGCCGGAGTCCTCCGGGCGGATATTCGGTGAGTAGCCCAGCAGTTCGAATCCGCACAATGCAGGAAGCTTCCCGGTCACGTCGCTGATGTATTGCAGCTCCTCCTGCGCCAGGGTCTGGGTGTGCTGCCCCAGAATAATCTTCTTCCCACGGATATCGCAGAGGTAATCCAGCAGGCGCTGCGCTTCGGGCTGAATGTTGGGATTGACGGCGTGCATTATTTCACTCCTCTTACTCCGGTGATGTCCTTTATGACTTCGCCGGCTATTATGAGTCCCACCACGGAGGGAACGAACGCGTTGCTTCCGGGCACCTGGTTGCGCTGAGTGCACTTGCGCGCAGTTCCGGGAGGGCAGATACAGTGCTGCTTGCAGCTTATCGCCATGTCGTCCACGGGGGTCATGGGCTTCTCGGTGGAATACACCACCTTCAGCTTGCGTATTCCGCGCTTCTTCAACTCATAGCGCATTACCCGGGCAAGAGGGCAGACGGAGGTGCTGTAGATGTCCGCCACCTGGAATCGCGTGGGGTCCACCTTGTTTCCTGCGCCCATCGAGCATATTATCGGAGTGCGGCACTTGTTCGCATTCATGACAAGCTCTATCTTTCCGGTGACCGTGTCGATGGCGTCCACAACGTAGTCGTACCGCGTGAAGTCAAACTGATCTGCGGTTTCCGGCATGTAGAACGTCTTGTATGTGTTGATCGTCATATCCGGGTTTATCTCAAGAAGGCGTTCCTTTGCGACGTCGATCTTGAGCTTTCCGACAGTCTTGCGGGTCGCGAATATCTGCCGGTTGATGTTGGTAAGGCATACCCGGTCGTCGTCGATGAGGTCAAGGGTGCCGACTCCGCTTCTGGCAAGCGCTTCCGCGGTAAATCCGCCTACACCGCCGATTCCGAATATTGCCACCCGGGAGTTCGCCAGCTTTTCCATGGCTTCTTTTCCGAAAATGAGTTCTGTTCTTGAAAACTGATTAAGCATTGTGCTGCTCCTTATCTTATAAAACATATCATTACGATATATTATAGCTTATCGGGGGTCGCTTGTCAATAGCTTTGCAGGTAGATTTTGCCGTGACTTAATAAGATCTGCTCTGTTAATTTGTACAAATCATGGTATACCGCTTTGTAACTTCCTCTAAAGCTATTGTCTAGGCGTGCGTAATGCGTCTCTTTTATGCAAATTTCACATAAAAACAAGTAGGATATTTGAAGAAAACTATTGCAATTTAATTGATTGTGTGATAAAATAGTGATAATAGGGCTTAGATATTGCTTTATGGGTGTTAGGTTACATTTCGCGATTTACCTAAAATGCCTAAATAAACATCGAGGAGGACCTTCATGTCCCCGAAGCTTAGTGAACTCATTACATTATTAAAAGGACACAGGGTTTTTATCCAGACGCACAACTTCCCGGACCCTGACGCAATCGCCAGTGCCTACGGACTTCAGGTGCTTCTGGAGCGATTCAAGATACCCACCACGATCTGTCATCACGGAAATATTGAGCGCACTGCCACAGCCAATATGGTTGCGGAGTTCGGCATCAAGATGACGGTCGCCTCCGATCTGAAGGATATGACTAGTGAGGACTACATCATCACGGTGGATTCCCAGAAGGGCAACGCGAATATCCTTGACCTGATCGGCGATGAGGTAGCCTGTATTGACCACCACCCCACCTTCTGTCCTGCGGATTACAAATACAAGGATATCCGTATCGTCGGAAGCTGTGCAACGCTCATTGCGGATTACTACATGTCCTACAAGATGGACATGCCTCGAGATGTCGCGACAGCGCTTCTTTATGGGCTTAAAATGGACACCGCGGATTTCACCCGGGGAGTCACCGAGCTGGACATCGACGTGTATCGGTACCTGTTTCCGATTGCCGACAACCAGCTTATCCGCAAGTTCCAGAGCGGAGTTATACAGTACGACGAGCTGGAAGCTTTCGTGGATTCCATGAAGAACATCGACATTTTTAACGGCGTTGCGTTTGCGTTCCTGAATTTCCCGTGCGCGGACGCATTTGTCGCGACTGTGTCTGATTTTATCCTGAACCTGGACGTCGTGACCTTTGCGGTAGTTTATTCCCGAAAGGAGAATGGCTTCAAGTTTTCGGTGCGCTCCGAGCTTGACGAACTGAACGCCGGAACGATCGCCGAGGAGGCGCTCCAGACCGTGGGCAGCGGCGGCGGACACCGCTCCATGGCAGGCGGATTCGCGGAGGAATCCAAGATACTTGACATCAGTATCGACTTCAATCGTGTGATACAGAATCTGTTCCTTGATGTTATCGACAAGCTGCGCCCGGCAGCGGAGGAGCCCCAGGAGATCCCCGTCGAGGAAAGCAAGGAAACGATGAATTTAGAATAATACTCAGCGGCGCATTGCAACATGTGCCGCTCAGCTTGTTGAAAAAGTGAAATTTGCCTGCGAAGCAGGCATTTAAAATACGTTT
>ENA-ORTN01002099-ORTN01002099.1-human-gut-metagenome-genome-assembly--contig:-NODE-2099-length-17253-cov-5.027619_pt1 | contig 17253 bp, 14 predicted proteins | sample MGYA00242070_ERZ509189 | MGnify/ENA primary metagenome ERZ509189 (study PRJEB26280, sample SAMEA2338821) | human gut metagenome | biome: human gut; feature: human-associated habitat; material: faeces...
CCACTACAATCGTGTCTCCCTCTGTCAGGCGTTCGAGGAGTTTTTCAAGCTCCGGGCGGTTGCGCTTTGTTCCTGTCATTTTCTCGTTGTAGATAAAATCCACTCCATATTTCTGGAGCATATCTAGCTGGCGGTCGAGGTTCTGCTGTTCGGTGGAAACCCGTGCGTAGCCGAATATGAAATTCTTCATCAGAATTCCCCACAGTAGTCGTATGCACACTCGTTCAGGATGTCGCATAATGTTTCTTCAATCACGCCTGGCTGGTAGAGCATTTCTTCTATCTCCTCAACGAAATAGCCGTAACTCAGGAGCAGGTCAATGTCCTCCCGGGATACGCCTATGGAGCTTGCGAAGTCCTTCAGCTGTTTCACGTCCTGCGGTTCGCTTTCACAGGCTTCAGGGACATTCCACCAGTCACGACGGAAATAGCGGTAATCGTACATCATCAGGTTTGTGGTATCGAACATCCCCTGTTCCATTGCACCGGTACTGTCTATTTTCAGAATGTCACCACAGCTCGTATTAATTTTCTGGTGCTCTATGCTGATAATTCCGAGGCGTGTAAGTGCTCGGTCAAGTATCGCTTCAGTGCTGGCATAGACATACAATCCGCAGGTTTCGTAATGGTACAATGCAAGTGGATTGTCTCCCTTAACGAAGTACAGGTTGTTATTTTCGTCCAGAACCGTAAACACAAAAGAACCCTCGACTAATTCAGCCATTTCGGAAATGGACTGTATGTCGAGGGATTTCTGCTGTTCCAGGATCTGCACGGCTATGTAGCTGTCCGTCTTGATGGGTGTGTTAGGTAGCGACATCTGCTTGCGAAGTCTGACATCATTATGAAGGACTCCGTTATGTGCTAAGGCAAAATGCGTTCTGTTCACCATTCCAGGAAATGGGTGATTGTTTCTGTTATCGAGTTTGTTACCTTGGGTCGCCATTCTGGTATGTCCCATTATGACATTGGAATCATCGTGCAGGCGCAGATGTACTTTATGAGCGGCGTAAGGGCGCTTGTGAATTGTAAGTTTGCCGTTGTGATTGAATGCGTAGCCGGTAGCATCGGTTCCGCGCTCCTCGCATTCCTCGGAAAGCACACGAAGCAGCTTTTCACGCTGCTTCGCATTAAGGGTATGGTTGTAGTCTATCAAGCCGAAAATTGCACACATATTAGTCGTCCTCCTCTGCCGTAATGGGCGTGTTTATGTAGAGCTGGCGCTCTTTCAGGTAGGTTATCAGCTCTGGTTCAGTACTGTCATCAAGTGAGCCTACGAAATCCGACCAGCTTACAGATTTCAGCTCGCTGTCTGTCAGGTCTGTGGCAAGCTCGCAGATTTTGTCCACGAGTTCTAGGGTTGCAATGAGCGTATTGTACTTGAGCGTGCCACGGAACATACGAAACTCAATCGTGTGGTAGTTCGTGATGTTCACGCATGCATAGCGACCATTGCAACCTTTCTTGGCGTCCTCCAGAATTTCTTTCGGACTGTTCTTATAGCCGTATCTTGCCGCCCAGCGGTTCATCTGGTATTCCGTCCTGCGGCTGAATTTCAGCAGTTCTAGCCAATGGTGCTCCACAAAATAAAGAACCCGGGAAATGCACTCGTCCTGTGCTTCCCGGGTACTGCCGAAGGATGTTCTATTGACGTGAACGTGTAATCCACAAGTCGAGGTTTTGTGACTGCGGTAATCCATGTGGATAGCGGATTTCATTATCTCCGCCCAGGGCATTTTGTCCTTATGGTATTTCAGGGACATGGGGTGAGTTACGATTTCCATACCGTCTGAAAGACTGCCATCAGATTTAATGTAGATGTGCTCCGCAACCCGGTTGCCGATACCCAGAATCGTATCAGCATTGTCGCCGTTCTTACCACCATCGTCGATTTCAAGTTCCACGCCGAAATAACGCTTGCTGTCGCCGTAAAATATCGGGTCAGGCTTGTAGTTGTACTCGTGAATTGAGCTGTTCTGACGTTCCTCGTAGCAACGGTCGCAATAGGCATAGTCATCGTCATCATCGTAGTTGGCGTAGTCCCGATGAATGATTCTGCCGCAGCATTCACAGGTTGTGTAGTAATCATCGTAACACGAATTGCAGAGCGGCATGCTATCAGTGCCTGCATTATCGTCAGCCCAGATTCTGTCGCCGCAATGCTCGCAAACGACTGTCTCGCTGTGGTAGCAGTCATCACAGAGTATGTTGCCTTCAAATGTGTAGTAATCATCGGTTTCGATTGTTGCTCCGCAGCAGCTGCAAACGGATCGTGTGGTTTCGTTTCTGTCCATGGTGTGTTCCTCCTAGTCAGTATTCTTCTGCCAAAAGCATGGTGGTGTGAGTTTCGTCGTCTATGACGAAGATTTTTGTCGTAATGGGTTCGTCAGTTGGGAACGTAAAAGTCCGCTCGTAAGTGTGTTCCTCCTGACTGTGCGTTACCTGCTGATTCGTGCCGTTCGCTACGAGATTAAATACCTGCAGGTAATCTTTTCGCTCGACTTTCATGCTGTCGATACAGTCCCAGAGTATTATCTGAGTGACAAGCGGTACGGTGTTTGTTATGCCTCTTGTGACATAACGCTGATTGTTGAACATACTTTTCTCCTCTCCCGGACGCATAAAAAAGCCCCCGAAACTAAAATAGTTTCAGGGGACAATTCTATGAGCCGATAATTATTCGGATAGCTTACGCAGCTACATTGTTATAATATATAATTGAGAAATCCGAATAAAGCAGTTCAACCATACAATGAATGCACTATGGATAACTTTGCGTAAACCTCGATCTAGTCCTGAATTACTTGTTAAATCTCGTACAATAATCTATGATTTCTCCTTCGGCAAATGCCTTGAAATTATTCATATCAACAGTATTGCCGCTGTACATCATGCCGTCAACGTAGCTTACCGTATTCATGATAAAGTGGATATGAATATTCCTTGTGTCGGTATGAACGCCGAACACTATCTGATACCGGCTGCTGTAATACGCGCCTATCCTTAGCGCTAAAAAATAAAGATCCTGCGGAGTAATCCGGAAATAATACTGCGTGTCAGGGCTTACGATAATATGCCTGAGCTGCCTGCCCTCTGTCTTACGGAAGAATCTCTTGACATACATCATCTCGTCAAGCGCATACAGCGGCGCCGTATTTATACCGCCTGTGTATTCGCACCATGTGCCAGTCTGTTTGTCGGTCATTGCATAGTGCAGTAGATTTTGCAGGTCTCCCGGCTTATCATAGGGCTGATTTACAAATTTAACAGTGTTCTGCATATAAAATCCGCCTCCATATTGTAGCAGTCAATATCATACTGAGTCAGCATATGCTGCGGCGTTCGGAGTATGGCGCTGATATGCCGCAGGTAGCAGTAAAACTGCGGACTGTATTCTGAATGGAACGGCTCCAGCGCGGTTCTAACCACATAGGAATTAAAGGACATATTCGACTGTTTCGCCATGCCCTCTATTCTTGCGCATTCCTCAGGTGTAAGCCTTATTGACTTTACTATTGTATTTCGTACTGTGTTTTCCTGCTTCATATGAATTCTCCTTTCGTACATCCTGTATTACCTTATATATGCATGCCTTCCATAAAGGAAGGCATGAGCAGGATAACGCTGTGGTATTACCATCTGCATTATCCTTGTTTATTAATTAGTTGTCAGCATATTAAAAAAATAATCATCGCAGTAAAACCACGGTGATCATCAGAATTTCCAGACTATCTCGATTTTGTCGTCCCACAGCAGTATTTTCTGGATGAACTGCCTTGCAATAACGCTGCGGTTCTCTACCGGCATTTCGTCGAACTCCGAAAGCAGGGGGAGGACGTCCTTATATGTAAGCGCCTGCGGAGCACCGGAGGAATGCTTCCTGATTTCGGCTTCGACGCTTTCGCGCTCCTTTATGAGACTTTCCAGCTTCTCTTCGAGTACCTTCCCGATAGCCGAGGAGGTTTCGGCAATCCGGTCAACGAGGTTGTCTATCTGCGATGAGATCGTTTCAAGCCGCATTTTAAGCTTGTTCACGGCAGGGCTCTGCACCGGCTTGTCCTCTTCAATGGAGATATCCCGTATCTCATCGAATTTCTGAAAAAGCCGCTCCTTTACTGCCTGCTCGACATCATCTATCCGGGGATTTCCCTCAAAGCCTCCGCATACTTTCTTATTCGCTTTTCCTGAGCAGTAGAAGTAATCCCTGTTGATGACTCGCAGAGCGTAGCCGCAGTTTCCGCATTTTATCAGCCCTGTGAGCCACGAGCGCGTGCCCGTCTTTCCCTTTTTGAGCTGTTTGTTTCCGTCTAGCTTGCGCTGGACGTCCAGCCATATCTGCGGCGATATCACGCCGTCATGCAGCCCGATGGTCAGCACATGGTCTTTCACATCGGTGTACTTGCGCTCGTTCGTGGCGCGCTTGCCGTAGAGGAAGCACCCACGCTCCCCGGTAAACTCCTCCACCGGAGTGGGTATCCTGCAGCCTTTTTCCTTAAAGTAGCGGTAGACATCAGTATCCGCCATGACGTAGGAGGGATTGCGGAGGATACGGCTTATCATGTTGCTGTCCCACAGGGCACCCCCGGGGGACTGCACCCCGTCGGCGTTGAGCTGTTTTGCGATGTCCCCGAGAGAAGTGCGCTCCACGAGGTAGGAGTCGTACATGTACTGCACGGTGGGCATATCGGCGTTCGGAATGAGCACGGAGGTCTTTATTCCGCCGAGGGTAGTCGGGGTCTTATCAAACCCGAACGTCGGAGGACCTCCAAGGTACATTCCCTTTTCGCCCCGGGCGTAGTAGTTGTCCTTTACGCGCATGAGGATATTCTCGCGTTCCAGCTCCGCGAAAACCATGATTATTCCGAGCATGGCACGCCCTATCGGTGTGGAGGTGTCGAAGGTCTCCACCGTGGACGCGAACTCAACATTGTACTGCCGGAACAATTCCATCAGGTTTGAGAAATCGTTCAGCGAGCGGCTTATTCTGTCCAGCTTGTAGACGACGAGCTTTGTTATCGCGCAGCGCTTTATGTCGGATAACAGCCGCCGGAACTCAGGGCGGTCTATGTTCTTGCCGCTCCAGCCCTTGTCGGTGTAGACGCGGCACTCCTCCGTGCCGGCAAAGCGCCGGCAGAATTCTATCTGGGTATCTATTGAAATGCTGTCCTTTTTGTCGATACTCTGTCTTGCATATATTGCCGTCATTTTTTTATCCTTTCAGCGGTCAGGCGGTTTTCTGTTCCGGCTGTCCAGATTTGATTTCCATGTAGCGGAGCAGCTCACGGTAAACTGCTCTTGAGGCTTCGGTTTTCAGCTTTTCTTTCTGCGCGTCTGTTGCAGAAGAATATGTATTAACCACGGTGTAATTTGTTTTCATTGTTCACCATTCCTTTCCGGTTCAGTGGTATTACAATGTTATGAATTTGGTATAAATTGTATAACCATGGTTATAATATATAATTTAATTGTTTTATATATACAAAATAAGTGTAACAAAAACAATATATTTAATAATATTGCTTTTTTGTTACACTTATGATATAATTATTTAAGATAAGTTATTATAATGGAGGTATGACAAATGTATTATCCTGTTGCCCGGGAAAATGAACTAACGGTTTCGGACATTGATAATAATCCTGTTATTGCAGGATATGTAAGCGCCGCTCAGACTATTCATACATTCGATATAAAATATCTTCAGTCGATTTACATTGCCGACTCCGCCGCCATTGTCCTCCGATTTCCGAGAAAGGTCGACGCCGGAAAATGCGTTTACATTGACTGCAATAACCGCATTTGTGTTTATAGTAATGACCAGCAGGGAACGCCATATCGGTTTTCTATTCCTGGCAGTCAGTATTTTATTGATCTGCCTGTATATCCATACAGACGAGATTACTTCATCAGCGACCATCAATGCGCACCAGTTCTTCCGAATATCATGCCGCCGACGGCGATAGGGGTAAAGCCGATATCCACAACGGGAGCTTCGGAAACTCCGGAACCCTACGAGAAAAGCAAAAGAGAACTCCAGTATGACCGCTATTTCACCTATGAAAATAAGATCTACTCTTTCTTCGCTGATAATAAGGGCGGGGAGATTGTCACGAATCTCTGCAATTTCGCCGTGTATCCCCAGGGGATAGAGAGAATCGTGGACGGAAACGGCTCTGTTACGATATTACTGCGGCTTATGATAAGCTGCGGCATGAATAGCTGCTATATCGCAATTCAGCCGGATAAGACCGAAAAGCTGATAAAGGAGATCCAGAAACAGATACCGCAGGCGTATCTGAACCCGGACGAGAAGCGCGCCGCCAAGCAGCTTTCGGCATATATCTCCATGATGTTTGAGAACAACTACTATGCTAATACTTTCAGGACTGCTGGCTGGATCGCACTTCCCGGGTATATTAACTCTACACAGTATATTTATGCCAATGACTCTACTGGTCAGAGCGCCGTTTTCAGATGTGAAACGGGAAAAAGGCTGCTCTGGAATCCCGGAATGACCCAGCAGGAATCGTTCTTCCACGCAGTCAGAATGCTGATGCTTTCCACCGACATGAGGAAAACGTTGCCGCTCTGGCTTGTCTCACACATGGGAGTTATGTTCAGCCTGTTTGAACAGGCGGGATTTGCTCCTCGATTCGTTACATATCTTTACGGCTCGTCTGGCAGCCTGAAAACTTCCGTCAGCAAAGTCTTCTTCAAGATACTTAAAGACAGCTTCAACGACATTCCGGCGAATTTCAACGACACAATGACGGCGCTTGAAATAAAAATGGGCAGCACCAATGACGAGGTGCTGCTTGTGGACGATTACCGCCCGTCAGCCACGCGGACGGAATCGGTGAGAATGAACGGTAACTTTGAAAGGCTCGTGAGATTCTACGGCGACGGCATCGGCAAGGGCCGCGGAAATGCGCAGCTAGGTCTGCGCAGCGAGTTCAGACCGCATTCCATGTGCGCCGTCACGGGGGAATATCTCCACGGAACCTCCTCTTCACTGCTGCGGCTTCTGATAATCCATGTTGGCAGGAAAACCTACGACAAGGCGCTGCTGAAATTCTATCAGGATCATCCGATGGTGTTCACCACCCACATTAAGTACCTGACCGACTACATCGCTGAAAAGTACGATGAAATTGTACAGTACATTCAGACGCAGTTCCCGGTTTACAGGGAGTTCTTCAGCCTGGGGCTTACTGAAAGCCGCCTTATCGATTCCGCAGTCTGCATGAGGATAACCGCTGACATTGTGCTTGAGCAATATGCAGGTCAGTGCGGACTTGTTGTGCCAAGCGAAATATCGACCCAGCTTGATATATGGAATACCGTTATTCTGGAGGTAGTGCGCGAAAGTCAGGCGCTTGCCAGCCACCTTGAGCCGTATGACATGTATCTGTACGCGATGGTGAAGTCCATAAACGAAAAAAAGCTGGTCGTCTGCGACGGAAAGCAGAATTATCAGGTCAACAGTAATATGGCAGGCTTTATCGACCGTAAAGCAGGCTACCTGTACATTCGTCCGCAGGATACATACAACCAGGTGATAAGGTACTGGGATTCGCTTGACAGGACGTTTTCCGCATCCGACAGATCTATCCGGCAGGAGCTTGCCGTACATCAGTTTATTCTTACGCAATCCGAGGAAACTAAGGACAACACCACAAAGGTGGTAAGGCTCGCCGGAAATGTCGAGCGCAGGTTCCTTGTGTTCGATCTTGGAAAGCTTGAAAGGGAGTATGAAAAGCTCAGTTGAGCACAGCTGTATTTTCCTCGTATATAGCATGAAAGTACCATTATATTCTAAATTCAAAAAACGCTTCCAAGTCAGATGAGACTTGGGAGCGTAATTGTTTTATGCGAACCAATGAACATGGCGTGTTTTGTCAGTAACTCAGTGTGAAATTCTGGATCTTATCAAAATCTTCGAGCATTTCAGTATAAGATTTATCGTACTTTATAAACGTACTATTGACACCGTGAAGCCGGATCTTTTCTATCCAGCTGAGCACTTTTTCCCTCTTACAGCCTGAGTTCAGGAGTCCATAATAAATATATGAGATCTCGTTTTCAACGTTAGTGGAAAAAACGATCGGGTCATCTGAATTAATGGTTGTCAGTACGCATGAGTCGTCATCCTCGCTGATACCCAGACCTGAATGATTCAGATTAAGTATCGGATGAGAAAATATGCTTTCTATATCGCTTATTGCAAGGTTGGAGCTTGGATTGGTCTCAATGTATATCCCGAGCCGTTCGACTTTTTGTCTCAGGTATTTTTGAAGCTCCTTGCACATGCGTATCTCATCGTCGCTTATCCTTACGAAAATGGGTTCGTGCTGCTTTTCAAAGCGGCACGGACAGAAATGCGAATACAGCAGATTGTCGTGATTCCATGTGATTTTCTTCTCAGAGCTGAACGGATTCAGCCCGCAGCCGCTTTCACCAGCCATTTTTGAAAGCTCTGACGGATCTGTATCGGCGAATTTGTCGTTGTATACCTGCCACAGCATATAGACGCTGAGACCGTCGATGTTGTGGTATATCATCTTAGCGGTGTTCATTATGCTGAACTCTATATTCTGCGGAACCGCCAGGCTTGTAAGCTCCTTGCTCTTGCTCCAGAGCCACAGGAGGTTTTCAAGATGTTCCATTATCGGCAGTGCGACGACCCTGTTCTGCGACCGGAGCCTGTCGATATCCACGCCAAGGGCGATGGCGTGACCCAGCCGGTCTCCAGAGCAATAGTTGAAATGCGTCAGCACCTCGTCGATGTGGCGCAGCCCCGAAACAATATGACGGAAATCCTCTCCCACATGATATGTAAGCCCGATATTGCTTATTCTTTTGCCGGTTTTCAGTGATACTGGGAGGATGTAGTCGCTGCGGCGGAATTCCCGGAAGATCGGAGCAAACACCCACGGCTCCGCTGAGTTTTCAAGCGAGGCGGCGTCGATACCAACTACATATTCAGAAATGAGCGGCTCCTTTTCTATCAGCTTTCTCAGGGCTTCGGCAAACTGAATATTCAGCCTGCGTATCGTCATGTAGTCAACGCAGTCATATTCATTTGAGCGGTCGTTCATGATACAGTTATAGCCGCTGAAATTATCGCAGTCGTTCTGCTTGATGAAATGGTAAACAAGCCCCAGCTTCGGGAATGTGAGCTTCTGCGGCTCTGCGCTTCGCTTTATGGTGTCGTTAATGTATCTGCTGTACGCCCCGAGTATAGATTTTATCTGGGTGAGCGTTTTCCTCTGCATTTCTTCGACCGTAGTCATTGTTGTGCGGGAGCTGGATATTATTTTCGGAGATATTTTTACTTCAAGGATCTTCAGGTTGCCAGTGCGGCACTGCTCCTCAAAAATTGAGTAGTATGCCTTTTCCCTTGCCGCGTTATAGGGAAGATTCGGGTCGTACAGGAAGTTTGTCGCGCTGTTGTATATGTTCTGGAAGTAATCCAGTCCGCCGATCCGGTTCTGCTGTATCTTATCTCTGAAATACTCGTTTTTTAGGCGTATATACATCATAAGCTGACGCATAAGTTCTCTGTCGTAATGAGAAGTCAGATGCTTAATAAGCAGGAAATACCATATTATTTCTGAAGATGTCCCCTGATCAGAATATTTGTAATATATTGTGTCAAGGAGAAAATCATCAACAGGGCTGGCGCTGGCAGGGTAAATTTTCAGATATCGCTCCTTGAAATTGTTGACATCATCTTTGACCGGCTTCTCAGCGGTCAGCTCAGAAATATACTTCAAGTAAAACGGTATCACCGGGTCGGCGGCGGCACGAGCGCATAAAAAATCAGTAAAGCCCGCACTTGACCCGCTGTCCATATACATTGCTGAATAGAGCCTGAAAAACGTGCAGAACCATAATTCCGGCGTTTTATCCTCACAGTCAAAAAGTTCGGTGCAGCATTTCCAGACGAAGCTGTATGAGAGACCGGCGTTCATATGCAGGTGAGTCTCAGCAACGCCGTTTTTAAGCAGATTGCTGAGTGGGATATCGGATAGCGACAGCAGGTTCGGAACATTGACGAGCATTTCCGGGTCGGTTACGCCAAAATTGATATATGCCGCAGCTATCAGCAGGTCGGGGGTGGTGGTTCTTGTTATGTAGTTCCACAGCTCAATTTTGTGAAGTCCGTCGTAGTTCCTGAGAAGGCATTCGTTGTCGTCGGCCCATGCGCGGACGGACACCGTTCCATCGCGGAATGTGATGAAAGTACGGGCGATGTTCTTAATGTGCTGAAGATAGAATCCACCCAGATCGTTGCTTGCCTTATCGTAGTAATAGTTCAGCTTGTACCCGGGGTAGAACATATCCGTCAGCATCTGGGCGTCGTCGAGGTGTCCCCATTTAGTGTTCTGGCTGTATTTTTGCAGGATGTTCTTTCTTGCCTTGTTAAATGCTTTCTTGGCGTTCTTGTGGTCATTTTCGCTGCAGGGAGTCGAATCGCATATTAGCTTTGAATACGCTGAAACATATTCGCACAGAAGATCTTCCCTGGAAAAATCAACCGCAATGAGCGGCATGAGCATTGTCTCGGCAAGGAGCTGATTGTATTCCCGGTTCGTCATGTCTCGTCATCTCTTTCGATCATATTAAGCCATTCCTTCTTGCGGAGAAGATCTATGCGCTGCTTGATGTAATCGTCGTCGGTCAATTTGTCATAGTATTCCTTCATTTTGCCTATGCTGCTATTCTTGGGAACTGAAATGAAATCATTAAAATAAATATGTGAAATCACGTCAATGTACGATTCAACTTTATTTTTTAATCTATTACAAATTTTCTGATATTTTGTATATGTTTCATCGTGGATGAGAGTAAGTGATTTGTTAAGGAATTCGTTCAGTCTGCGAAACCATGAGAAAAAAGCAGTAGCACCAATATTGTTTGGTAATAAAATTCGAATAGTATCCAAAGCATTTATCAGATAGGAACGATTGACAGTTCCTTTGTTTCTGCTTATAGTTGTCAACAAATCACTGAATCCCTGTTTTATTGCCTCCGCTCCCCTTACATTGTCTATTTCAATCCCAAATGATTCCAAACTGCTGATTGATTTTTGGAGATCATTTAATACAAGCGTAAGATCATCTAGCACATTTTGAAGAGAAAGAATATCGGAATCCATTTCAATATAGACGTCAACGGCTTCTGATATTTCGTCGGTTGTTTTATTTGTGCTTATTTCAGATTTAGTGAAAAGCTTATTTTTCACCAGATTAAGATAATCATTGTATAGTTTTAAATATATTTCATCTACAAATTCAGGCTTATTTAATATAAACACAAGTTCTTTGTACCTGTGCATCGTTTCAATTCTGTCGAAACGATAGGATAATACTTTGCAAACAAGGTCATACCAACCCTTGTTTAAATCCACATCAGTTATTGACTGTTCATCTAATAGGTTTAGCTGACAAACGACGTCTAGCAAAACATCCTGATGCTCGCGATTTTCTTCATCAAATTGTGATATCATGTTGTACATGTTGTATATATTATACTGCTTGAGCATGCTGTACAGGTCACCAGACTTTTTGATACACTCTATACAGCTTAGTTCCAGTATCTGTTGTAATTCCAAATAACCGTGGTGGACCTCACGAACTGGTATGACTAGAACGACAAGCTGTTCAACAAAGTTGAGAAGGCATATCATTTCTATAAATGGCGTGGGGTTACTTTGGTTCTCATTTATATGGTCTGCTGAAAACATCAAATCACATACCAAGGGGTAATTTACAAATAACTGCCAGTGCATGCGCCTTACAAGGATAAATTCAGATACATGTTTGCTGAAGAGTTTCAGATCCCGGTTTGACAATATTATGGAGTTGATAAAATTCATGCACGACTCATGAATCGCTTTTAGAAATTCATCTGTCACATCCTTGCCTAATTTGTAGTTTTTGTTTTCAGCATAGAAGTTTTTCAATAAAGTGGTCAGCTTTTTAATCATATCATGGAAAGAATAATACCCATTGACAATATCGCGCGGATATTTACCCAGAAAAGAAAGGCATATCTCATCGCTGATATCATCAGAATTCGTTAATTTAAAGCTGGATTCCTTATTAGATAATTTATTTATTTGCAATTTTAATGCATGACCCTTTTCACCGCATTTGCTCTTATGGAGCGCCATCACCTCATTTTTAAATGAGTTAAGCTCCATCGCAAACTGCTTGGATATATTTATTACTTCGTTATTCATGTTCTCAAATTTCAGGCTGCATTTGTCAGCATAAAGGTCATATTCTTTAAGATAAAACCTGTTAGCCACGGGAAACAGCTTCCTGAGTATCTCTTCGGTCAGATTGGCGATCTTATCATATTCCTTGCCATATCTCAGGTCATTGAATCTGACCAGCGGCTTTGTGTTATTATTGCGCCGTTTGTTTATCTCGGAATCTTTATAGATGTCTACATTATACTTATATTCCATATCCATAAGCGACATCAGGTCAAATTCCTTGTTTGTTATCTGATTGTACATGAAAGCCTTTACAGTATAATACAGTATTTCCTGAGAAGCCGAGATCAGCACAACAACATTTGGGTGTGAAAAATACTTGGGCAGACTGAAAATCAGCTCATTGATTATCTGGGGCTTGAGGTCCGCGTCGTCTATCATAAAGAAAATTAGCGGAACTCTTTTGTCCTCCTCGCTTGTCCGGTAGAATTCCTGATAAGTTGAAACCAACTGATTCCAAAATTTGGTGAACTGCTCAACAAGAGAGAACTCCCTGTCGTTAATGCTGGACACCAGCGCCATGTCAGAATTGATGTCCCATTCTCCGCGCCTGGAATTGTAGACCTTGGCATAATATGACTTCTTCAGCTCTGAAAACGTATTGCGGAGCGTATTGTTATTGTTGAACGTACAGCGTTCAAAGAAGTGGTATTTGTCGCACATCTGGGCATACGAGCTATTGTCTTTCCAGTATCCCCGCTCCCTGATCTTATTTTCGATATTATGAAGCTCCTTCTCGATTGCTGAAAGGATCCATCCGATAAAGCTGTCGCCGTTGTCGATAAGCTCCGGCATTATAAGAGGCATTATGACGTTTATATTATTAGCATCGTCCCTCAGCTTATTGTGTATGGTCAGCAGGATACTTGTTTTTCCTGCGCCTCTTCCGCCGAGGATAGAAAATATATTGTCGTACTTCAGGTTCTCAAACGATCCGTCTATTGGAAGTCCGCTAATTTTCCGGGCGTTCTCCTGCACAATCCCGATTTTATCCATAAGAATATCATAACTGGGAAGTCCATTTCTAAGCTGAACGTCTGTCAGAGTCTTGATTCCGGTTTTATAGGTCGGGTTATTTGACATAGTATTACCTCTTTCTACTGTCATTGTTTTGTGTGCATTTCAGACAAAAGGCGACAAATTTCAATTATATCTCAATCATATCACATAATGCTGTTGATGTCAATATTTTTCTGGCTTTTTTAAATGAAAAATTCTTTATCACGTGTGGCAAGCAAATGTCAGACTTTGTTTTTTAAATTTTATGCAATTCAGATAAAATTGATAGTTGGATGCATACAGCAAACCGCCCCGAGCCAGATGCCTGGGGCGGTTTCCGCATATCAAAAAAACTAGGGCAATACACGTGCAAAGTCCAATAAATGGTCTTTGTGCGGTGCTGCCCTAGGAATCGTTTATTATCCGACTACTCTGCTGAAGATAGCTGTCGCGTCGAAAGCGTTGACCGTTCCAGCGCCGTGGATGTCGGCTACCGCGGGGTTTGTGCCTGCGTAAATTCCAACTGCGTACTTCAGTATCTCGGAGATGTCAAGTGCATTCAGGATACTGTTGTTGTTCATTTAGCCGGAAAGCGCGCTGAGGTCGCTTAGCATTATGACGTAGTAGCCACTGCCGTCCACCGACTTGTACACAGGTTCGCGAACTTGCCCGCAAAGTCAGTCTTGAAGCTTACTGCAATGCAAACAGGAATATCAGCACCTGCCACCGTGAACTGAATACCCTCGGTTTCGGCAAGAACGCTTGTCTTGAGCTTCTGGGCGGGATAAGCGTGAGGTAAATTACCCACCTCTTTACACTGTCGACAACGAAGGTCGCCTTTATGTCTGCGACAGCCTTCATCATGTTTGTGGGGAAGGTGTAGCTTCCGTTGAGGGATATCGTAATTGCGCTTCCTTCTGCAAGCTTACTAAGTGAACCAGCATTATCTGCCCAGCTTGTTTCCTTGCTGTTAACAACGGACTTGGCGTCGTCTGCCTTAGTAGAAGATTTCGATGAACCGCCTGAACTGGCGGAGGGGCCTTCGAATGAGTCGCTGGAAGTACCGGGCTTCTTAGTGAACACAGCCTCTGCCTCGGATATATTAGGCATTCCATGCTTGATCCATCACGCTGGAGCTTTTTATCCGCAGCAGGCTGATAGACTACACTAATTCTGAAGAAAATGCTGTCAGCAAGGCGTCGAACCTATAATTATGCTGACGATTTGTTTCGCATGCATGCTTGCGCAATACTGACGAGCTTTATTTTGATGAGGATGAAACGTGAGTTTTCTCTTCGCTCTTAATACATTTTTCCTCTACCTTTTTCTTGATTATCTTTTCCAGTACCTCCTTGTGGTGATCATTTATCATCTGGCTTTTTCCTGAGGTAATATGTTTAGCAATTGCCCATAATCCGAATACTATCCCTATAGACAATCCCAAAAGCACGATATAATAAAAGAGCATTGTTACTAATAATCCCACAACAGATATCTCTGTGGACTGCAAATCTGAAACCTGGTTTATGATATAAGGAAATACCAAAAGAATAAAACTTACAAAAAAGCTCAAAATCATTGCCCGAAAATCTGGTATAACATTGTTAAAAGAGTTATACAATTTAAGCAGTACCTTGGCCGAAATACGGTCTGCATTTTTTTCATAAAATGCATCGATCTTCTTTATAGAGGCTGCAATTTCATCAAATTCATCTTTGCTGTCCGCTGTGCTGATTTTCATTTTGTTTATTGCTTTTTTTACAGAATTAACCGTCTTGTATTCCACGGTGTTTTCCTTGTTTCTTTGTACGATGCTTTTTGATTCGTTCATAATTAATTCTCCTAACCATTGTGCGGGATCATTCGAATTTTAACATTCGTAAAGATCTCCTTTTTTCTGCTGTCAATTTTATTATACATCAGATTTCGATAAATGTCAATATGCAAAACAAAAATGTTTTTTTCAATAAAATGCCGTAATGTGGGCTGATTTTTAGCAAAAACTTTGAAAAATCTTTTTTGTTTTATGAAAAGCGGAGGCTTTTCTCTTTCTTAAGAATTTCATCACAACGATCATAAGCGTTCTCATTCATAATTCTCAGACATTCTCGATTTAATCGTCCCACAGTAGTATCTTTTGTATGAACTGCTCTGCTAACACACTTCAGTTATCTACCGGAATTTTGTCGAACCTTGAAAGCAGATGGAGAATGTTTTCTGGCGTTTGTCAGGCAGTGAATGCTGAGTTGCAAAAATTAATTAAAGTCACCTGTCAGACCGCCTGAAGTTTTCACACAGAACCCTGCTATTTTTGCAAAAATATATTGAAATATAGTATATTATGTGTTAAAATATAAGCATATCATTTATGTCAGGAGTTGAAAACATGAGCATAGACTGGAATTTCCCCAGCAACAATTTCGGCACAGTGAGCGGAATCGGGGAAGCCGGAATAGAAACGTTCAAAGGCTCGCCCTATCGCTCCCTCGCAAGGGAGATATGCCAGAACTCGCTTGACGCAAGACTGGATCCAGGAAAGCCGGTAAAGGTTGATTTTTCGCTGTCATACATATCCTCCGGCGATATAAAGCAGTTTGATTCTCTCAGGGACGCCTTTAAATCCTGCCGCAGCTTCTGGAGGGAACAGGGTAACAAAAAGACCGTGGATTTCTTCACCAGGGCGCTGAAACGTTCTGAATCTGATAAGATACCCATGCTGCGCATAAGCGACTTCAACACCACCGGGCTTACCGGCTCGGACAAGGAATATAATTCTCCGTGGCAGAATCTTGTAAAGGCTTCCGGAGTTTCGTCAAAGGGCGGATCGTCCGGAGGCAGCTTCGGCATCGGGAAATCCGCTCCGTTCGCCTGCTCGGACTTCCGCACCGTTTTCTACTCAACGCTGGACAGCAGGGGACTGAAAGCGTTCCAGGGAGTTGCACGCCTGGTTTCGTTCCGGCAAAAGAATATTTTCGGTCTGGACTCGGACAGCATGACCACCGGCATGGGCTTCTACGGCGATACAAGAAAAAATGCAGCTATTCCGGAGTGCATATCCCTCGACCGTAAATTCCGCCGCCGGACAAGCGGCACAGATGTGTTCATCGCTGCGTTTTCCGAGGGGAAAAACTGGCGTGACGATATTATCAGAGCGGTTCTCTCTGAATTCCTGATATCTGTTTTCCAGGACGACCTTGTGGTCAGCGTGGGCGATTGCGAGATATCCTCAAAGACGCTGCCGGCGCTCGTGGAACAATACCGCGAGGTTATACCGGAAGTATTCAACTATTATCAGGCGATGACTTCGGACGATGCTGTGGTAATAAACGAGCGTTTTCAGGATCTGGGCATGATAGAGCTGCATCTTCTCATTCAGAAGGATCTGCACCGCAAGATACTCATGAGCCGCAGCAGCGGAATGAAGATATTCGACCAGAATCGTATTTCTGGCACTATATTCTTCGCAGGAGTATGCATTCTTAAAGACGAAAAGATAAATGCGTATTTCAGGGAGATGGAAAATCCCCAGCATGACGCCTGGGAACCCGAGCGTCACAGCAATCCTTCCGCCGCGAAGAAAAACAAGCAGGCTCTGTACAAGCGGCTGAAAGATATAGTGCAGCAGTATGGAATGCAGACCACGCTTGAGGAAGTGGACGCCGAGGGGATGGGCGAATTTCTGCCGGACGACGAGGGCATATCCGACGGAGGCGAGAAAACTGAGACGATAAGCAGCGCTACAAAGGATTTTGACGTCGCCATGTCCGATATTCAGACAGGGCAGAAAGGCTCGGAAAACTATGCGGATTCCGATGGCGCCCCCGCTGACTGCGGAATGGGTATCGCCGAAGGTGAAAGCAGCGGCGGCACCGGAAGCAATGATATGTACGATGATGAAAACAGCTCCAGGTCTGGCGGCGGATTCGTCGGCGTGCTGATGTTGGATATTCCTTATGCCGAATATTAAGA
>ENA-ORTN01002110-ORTN01002110.1-human-gut-metagenome-genome-assembly--contig:-NODE-2110-length-17070-cov-3.392889_pt1 | contig 17070 bp, 11 predicted proteins | sample MGYA00242070_ERZ509189 | MGnify/ENA primary metagenome ERZ509189 (study PRJEB26280, sample SAMEA2338821) | human gut metagenome | biome: human gut; feature: human-associated habitat; material: faeces...
TGATTTAAAAAGCCCACTTCGTGGGCAAAAATTGCTTTTTCGACAAACTCAGGCGCTGCCAGAAGCAGCGCCTTTTGTTTATGTGACCGGGATTACTTGTTTTCCTCGTCCTTCTTCTCTTCCTCCTCGGGCTGGGCAACTACGTCCTCGGAAAGGATAACTTCCTCGTCCTCCTTGGGAACGGCCTTTTCCGGGAGCTTTGCTCCGCACTTGGGGCAGAAGGAATTGTCGCTCTTGGTCTTGGCGCCGCACTCTGTGCAGGTCACTTCCTGACGGAGGTCGTCCAGAAGCAGGTTGATTTCGGACAGCTTCTCATAGAGCTTGTCGATCTCCTCGACCTCTGCGTCGAACAGGTTGGAGTCGGGATTCTCGGACTTCTGCATTTCATACGCCATCTGACCCAGCTTCTCGAAATGAGCCTTGATATCGCCGGTGGTCTGGCTTTCCTTTATTTTCAGCTTGGTGAATCTTACTGCCTCGTCGGTCTTTTTTCCGGCGGTTGCGGCTGCGGATTTGGTGGTGTTGATAACATCTTCAAAAAAGCTCATCGTGAAAACTCCTTTCAGAATTCAGAACATCAAAGGGAGCTTTTCCCTTTGATTGCATTATATCACAAAGTTATTTGATTTTCAATACCTTTTTGTTAAAGTTTGGTGAAAATCAGTCCTTCGCCGGGTGCTCCTGACCTCTGGTGAGTACGCCGATGAATTCCGGACCCGCGTTGCAGGATACGACCACGCCGCACTTCTCCACCATTGCCGGACCGTAACCCAGCTTCTTTGTCATCTTGTCGATGAATTCCTTCTCGCAGTCCGGGCGTGTTGTCGTGACCACGCACCAGGGAGTTTCGGGAATTATTCTGGAAGCGATGGTTTCCACCGCGGCGTCGATGACCGCCTTTTCGCCCCTTGCCTTGCGGATAACCTCGGTCTTCGCGCCGCCGAGGTAGATGAGCGGCTTGAGTCCCATAAGTTCGCCGAGGAAGCTTGCTGCGGCGCTTATTCTGCCGGATTTCTTCATGTGGCGCAGCTCAAATCCGATTATGTAGGCGTCAGCGTGCTTGCCCCAGTCGTCGAGGTATGCCGCAACGCTCTCCGCAGACTGACCAGCCTCCAGCTTCTTGCAGGCTTCGATGATGGGATAGCCGTAGCTGAGGGTGTAGTTCTGGGAATCTATCGTGTAGATGGTGAGGTCCTTGAGATCCTCTGCGACGTTCTGCTTCGCCAGCTGGGAGTTGGAGAACGTCTGGGAGCCAGCCGCGTTGATCACGTCCACGATGATGGTGCGGATTCCCTGCTCGTACAGTTCGCGGTACTTCTCCTCGAACTGGATAGCGGTGATCTGGGAGTGCTTCGGGATCTCCTGCTGTTCCTTGAGTATCTTGTAGAATTCGTCCGGCTGGATATCCCTGCGGTCGGCGTAGCTCTTGCCGTTGATGGTCACCATGAACGGGATAATTTCAAGCAGGTCCTTGTATCGCTCTGCGTTCTCCGTGGAGATGTCGCAGCCGCTGTCTGTGATGATCTTGATAGTGTTGTCCATAATTTAACTCCTTTGTATGCGGTTTAATCCGCGTTGTTCCAGTCGAATTCCCTGAGCCTGCCCTTGTTTTGCAGCTCCGGGAAGCCCCACTGCCTCAGCACCTCGTAAACCCCTATTGCCACGCTGTTCGACAGATTCAGGCTGCGCAGCGTTTCGCGCATGGGGATGCGGACGCACCGCTTCCTGTTTTCGAACAGCAGGCGTTCGGGCAGCCCGGCGTCCTCCCGCCCGAAGAACAGGAAGCTCCTGTCCGGGTAGCTGACGTCGCTGTAGGTGTTCTCCGCCTTGGTGGAGAAGAAGAAATACTCCCCATCGTTGCGTGCGAAGAAGTCGTCCAGCCCGTCGTAGTAGGTGATGTCGAGGTAGTGCCAGTAATCCAGTCCGGCGCGCTTTAGCTGTTTGTCGTCCGGGGTGAATCCCATCGGCTTTATGAGATGGAGCCTTGCGCCGGTGACAGCGCAGGTGCGCGCGATATTGCCGGTGTTCTGCGGAATCTGCGGCTCCACCAGCACGATGTTCAGTTCCAAATGTGTATGCTTCCTTTCCGGAAAAATAGCTGAAACCACTCAGCATATAGCTATTGTAACATATTTTCCCGGGTTTTGCAATAGCTTTTTGCGCGGACGGGGGATTCCGGATACGATTTTACCAAAAACCCGGCGGCAAGTGCAGAAAAGTATGTAAGTAGTGCTGATTGACTTTAGTTGAAAACAGGAGTATAATATTATTCGTTTGGCATACAAAAAAACAGACAGAATAAAAGGAAGGCAAACAATGTTTAAAAAGTACATAAGCGACCTGAAAAATGAGTTCAGGGGCTACAACGGCAAGAAGCTGTCCCAGGACCTGATGGCTGGACTTACTGTTGCGGCGGTGGCGCTGCCGCTGGCTCTGGCATTCGGCGTCAGCTCCGGTGCGGACGCAGCCTCCGGACTTGTGACCGCGATCGTTGCAGGTATCGTGATAGGAATACTCTCCGGAGCCTCCTACCAGATATCCGGACCTACCGGCGCGATGGCGGCGATACTGCTGTCGGTTTCCGCGAAGTACGGCATAACCGGCGTGCTCACCGCTGGATTCCTTTCCGGCGCGATACTTATAGTTGCGGCGCTGTGCCGCGTCGGCAAGCTGGTAAGCTACCTGCCTGCCCCGGTCATCACGGGCTTCACCTCCGGTATCGCTATCATAATCGCGCTGGGTCAGATCGACAACTTCTTCGGGACGCATTCCGTCGGCGAGAACCAGATCTCCAAGATAGCGTCCTACTTCACCGGCGAGGGCAGCTTTAATCCGAACTGGTGGGCGGTAATGTTCGGCGGACTGGTCGTGCTGATAATGGTGATTTATCCGAAAAAGTGGAACGCGGTCGTTCCCTCCTCCCTGGTGGGAATTATCGTGGCGCTCATCGTGAACATGGTGTTCTTTGAGCAGGGCACCGTCGCAGAGGTCGGAGCTATCCCCAGCAGCCTTATCACTGACGACAGCATAATCCGCAAGGGATTCGACTTTGCGAACATCACCAGCCTTATCATGCCTGCGGTATCCATTGCCGCTCTGGGAATGATCGAGAGCCTGCTGTGCGGAGCGAGCGCCGGCAAGATGAAGGGCGAGCGCCTTGACGCCAGCCGCGAGCTGGTCGCTCAGGGTATCGGCAACATGATAATTCCGCTGCTGGGCGGAGTACCGGCGACGGCGGCTATCGCGAGAACCTCCGTTGCGATCAAGTCCGGCGGACAGACGCGCCTTGTAAGCGTGTTCCATTCCATTGTGCTTATCCTTTCGATGTTCCTCCTCGGCGGAGTCATGAGCCGCATTCCGATGGCGGCGCTTGCAGGAGTGCTGATGGTGACCGCGTTCAGAATGAACGACTGGGCAGCTATCAAGAGCATTTTCGGCAAGAAGTTCAAGTCCTCCATCTCCCAGTATGTAATTACGATGGCGGCGACCGTGGTATTCGACCTTACCATCGCGATCGTCATCGGCGTTGTCGCTGCAATGATCGTGTTCGTTGTAAAGAGCAGCGAGCTGCGCGTGACCTCCAGCGATATCGACGAGGACAAGCTGCGCGGCAAGGTAAAGTCCGGTCACCACGAGGAATTCAAGGTGGTATACGTTTCCGGTCCGCTTTTCTTCGGAACCCAGGAAAAGCTGATCAACCAGCTGGAGTCGCTGGAGGGAAATCCTCAGGTTATCCTGTCCATGCGCGGAGTCCCCACGGCGGACGATATTTCCCTGGCGGAGCTGGAGCGGCTGTATAACACGCTCCGGGAGAAGGGCACGCAGATCTCCTTTACCGGCGTGCAGACCGCGGTAGGCGAGATGATGGACAGGGCCGGATTCCGCGAGAGGATCGGCGAGGAGCACTTCTACTGGGACGCAGTTGCCGCGATAAAGGCGCTGGAAGTCCGGGAGTACGGCTCCGATTACGCGGACTGATATTTCAGGAAAATAACATTTAAATGGCGGACATTGTTCCGCCATTTTTTGTTGACATGACACGACAATTGTGCTATAATATCTGTGAAGTAAAGCTTTTGTGAGGTAATTGTATGAAAATCAAACTTATTGCGGCGGCAGTCATGTCAGCCGCACTACTTGCGTCGTTGTGTGGTTGTGGTACGATAAACGCAACGGACCTTATCCTGATAAAGGAAAACGAGAAAAATATAGGTATAGATTCACAGACGGTATCACTGATCACCCCGGATACGGGAGATGATATCAACGTATCTGCTGAACCGGATTTCGACGAGGATTCTTCCGGCGAAGTTCCTTATGTCGATTTTCAGTCCGGGGAGCAGGAATCCGACCCTGGGATCGACGTGAACCCCGATGATGAATCCCTTGTGCCTGATGTGTCGGACATGAGCGTTTCCGAGGCGGAAAAAAGGCTAAAGCTGGACGGGTTCGTTGTCCGCAGTACCTATGAGGAAAGTGACGATATCCCGAAGGACTATGTGATTCGCACCGAGCCTTCCGCTCATGAGATGGCTGAGCAGGGGAGCACCGTTGTGCTGGTGGTCAGCCTTGGTCCGAAGGATATTGTGGTGAACGTGCCAAAGTTCGTTGGACTTCCGCTGAACGTCGCGGAGCAGCGTGCGGTGGAATACCACCTGGATTACCGCGTGGAGTACCGAAACAGCGCGGATATCGACAAGGACGTGGTCATGGAGCAGAGCATAGAGCCGAATACACAGGTGGACAGGGATACCGAGATCGTGTTCACCGTGAGCGCTGGCATGACGGAGCTGAAGTCAAAGAACGTTAAATATACGGTGCCGAAAAAAGCGACCGGCGAGTTCCGGTTCGAGTACTATGTGGACGGCGTACTTGACGAGAGTGCAACTATTCAGACCGACATCGGAGTTTCTTCCGGCAAGACGCTGAGCTATACTGTTAATGGGAATCCCGGAGATGAGGTGAATCTCAGGATCGCGGTGACATCGGTGGAAACGGGCAAATCCGGATTGTACATGGAGGTCACTGTGAGATTCCCTGCCGATGGCGGAAATGCCGATTATGTCGGCGACCATTTGGACGTAAATATCTTCCAGACCCTGTCCGAAAGCTGAATAAACGGAGATCCCCGGAACGGTGAAGTTCCGGGGATCTTTCAGAATCTTACCTCGCCGGGAATGTCGGCAGGCGCGCTGACCAGCTCGGTGAAAAGCTCGCTGTAGCTGAGCTTTCCGGGTTTCAGCAGGACGGCTCCGGCGCGCATGCTGACGGGAATCTCACTTCCGTTGTGCACGACCGGCTCGCCGTTGTGGGAAAGCACCCTGCGCGCCAGCGCTTCGGCGGCGGCTCTGTCGGAAAGCCCGGTGAGCATTGCGAATTCGTCGCCGCCGATACGGAACATGAGCATTCCGTCGGCGCACTCGCGGTCGATTCTGTGCAGGCATTCCAGGATCACCCGGTCGCCTGCCTCGCGCCCCAGCGTGTCGTTTATCTCCATGAGATGGGAGGTGTCAAAGCAGAGCACATAGGTCCCCTGCATGGAGCTGATGTAGTCGTAAAGCTCGGAAATATCGTATTTGTTCGTCATGATAAGCTCTCCTTCGCGCAGAAATCTTCTCGGGATATCGAGCCGTGGAGTGAGCTCCGAAAACCGCCAGCTGCGCCGGTACTCGCTGGGAGTCACGCCCCACACCCGGGTAAACGCCCGGGTGAACGCCTCCGCGCTGCCGTAGCCGTACTTCAGCGCGATGTCCAGAAATCCGGAGCCGCTGCGCTGTATCTCCCGGGCGGCAAGCGTGAGCCGCCGGCGTGTGATGTAATCCCCGACGCTGTGGTGGAATACGCTGCGGAAAAGCTTCTGCAATCCGGAAAGCGAGCAGCATGCCGCCCGGGCGCAGTTCTCCTGCGTGATATCCCCGGCGAGGTGCTCCTCAATGTAGGCAAGCGCGGCGGTCAGTGAATTGAGTTTTTCGGGTTCCACGTTCGTCCCCTCCTGTGTTGATGTAAGCTTACAATTGTATTATAGCACGCCGCGGCGGATTTGTCTTGATAATCTGAGTAAAATTCCCCGGGCGTGCGGAGTTTTTACAGATATCCTGTCGTTAATTGTTGACAATTCTATTGATTTTGTCATTCAATTGTGATATAATTAACCTGAGTTAAATTCCAGGCAGATAAACGCCGGACAGACGGAATACCGCGCGGCACATCATGGAGGTAAGGTAATGGAGGATTTTGAAAGGACCACCTGGTTCACCGGACAGGCGACAGCCGAGCGTGCCGGGAGTTCCCAGGTGACGATATTTGACGGCAGCACGGCGCCGCGCACTATAAAGCTTGATGAGTTCGGAAAGGACTGCGTGTATTTCGGCCGCGACAAGGGCAACGACATCGTGCTGACGTCGCACCTGGTATCCGGAGAGCACGGGCGCTTCGTTTACAGGAACAACGTCTGGGTCATTGAGGACAAGGCGGCGTACAAGGAACGCGGCAGCACCAACGGGCTTGTGTATAATGAGTGCTCCGTGGTGTCCAGGGTGATATGCGACGGCGACCTCATCAGAATAGACGACGTTGAGAATGCGCTGGCGGAGGGCGTGCTGTTCGTATTTTCCTCCGGCGGCTCCGGGAATCAGTGGAATATGCTCCCTCTCGCCGGACGGAGGAGCGTTTCCATAGGACGTGACGAAAGCTGCGATATCACGCTTCCGCATGTATCCGTGTCGAAATTCCACGCGCAGATAATCTGCGACAACGGCAGCTTCTACATCGTTGACAACAACAGCACCAACGGCGTTATCGTGAACGGAGTCCCGGTCAGCAGGCGGCTGCTGCACGAGAAGGACGTTATAACTATCACCAACTCCAAGCTGATATTCTCCTGCGCGTCGGTATTCTACTGCTGCTACAAGAGCGGTATTTCCGTTGACGCCCGGGATATCGTCATAAAGCGCGGCAGGGGCAGGAAGTCCGCGATCACCTGCAATCACGTTGACCTGAGTATCAACCCCGGGGAACTTGTGGCGGTGATCGGAGGTTCCGGCGCCGGAAAATCCACGATACTGAACTGTATGTGCGGCTACATAAAGCCGGATAACGGCGACGTGTTCATAAACGGCGTGAACCTCTACCAGAATTTTGACGCCCTGAAAAAAGTAGTCGGATACGTTCCCCAGTCGGATATAGTCTACGACAACCTCACGCTTTACGATATGCTGATGTACACCTCGAAGCTCCGTCTGCCGAAGGACACCACTCCCCAGGAGCGTGAAGCGGCTATTTCCCGGGCGATAGAGCTGGTGGAGCTCACCGAAAAGAGGAAGAGCCTTATCCGCTCCCTGAGCGGCGGTCAGCGCAAGAGGGCGAGCATTGCTGTGGAGCTGCTGTCGGACCCGAATCTGATGTTCCTGGACGAGCCTGCTTCCGGACTTGACCCGGGAACGGAGCGGAATCTCATGCAGTCCCTGCGTAAGATGGCGGACGGCGGCAAGACTGTTATCCTGGTAACGCACAGCACATTGCAGCTGAAAATGTGCGACAAGATAGTATTCATGGGCAAGGGCGGAAATCTGTGCTTCTGCGGCTCACTGGACGAGGCGCTGAAGTTCTTCGGGGTATCCGACGTGGTCGATGTGTACAACATGATCACGGAGCAGGCTCCGCAGTGGAGCGCGAAATACAGGCAGTACAGCTCCTCGCACCGCAGGGCTAACCGCACGCCGGAGGTGCCGGCGAAATCCCAGAAGAACCGGCTCAGTCAGCTGGGAGTGCTCAGCGCACGTTATCTGAGGCTGGTCACCAACGACAGGCAGAGGCTGTTCCTGCTGCTGGTGCAGGCGCCGCTTCTGGCGGTGCTGATCACGCTGGTGGCGGACGGAGGGCAGTTCGAGCAATACGACATGACCAAGAGCCTGCTGTTTGCGCTGTCCTGCTCGGCTTTCTGGGTGGGAATGCTGAACTCGATACAGGAGATATGCAAGGAGCGCAATATAATGAAGCGCGAATACATGACCGGATTATCCCTGACGTCGTACATAATGTCGAAAATAATCGTGCTCGGAGTGCTCAGCATGATACAGAGCGTGCTCATCGTCGGCGTATTCTGCATGATCGTCGGCATGCCCGAGGAGGGGCTGATAATGAACCCACTGCTGGAGCTGCTGATAACCACGTTCCTGACCGCGATATCCTCCACGGCGATGGGACTTTTCGTGTCCTCCCTCTTCACGAATGCGGACAGGGCGATGACCGTGGCGCCGATCCTGCTCATGCCGCAGATCCTGTTTTCGGGGCTGATATTCAAGCTGGACGGCGCAACGGAGATAATCTCCTGGTTCGCAGTATGCCGCTGGAGCATGGAGGGCTACGGAACCTCCGCGAATCTGAACGACCTGCCCATGAAGCTTCAGCTTGAGGGACTGCCGATAACCCACGAGGCGGAATCCTTCTTCGATTACACCTGCACGCACCTGCTCACTTCCTGGGGGATACTGCTGGCGTTCACGGCGGCGTTCCTTATCCTGGCGAGAATAGTCCTCTCCAAGGTCGGACGGGAAAGAGCCTGATTAAAATACTGCCGGGCGGTCGTATGACCCTGCGCGTTTGTTGCAGGGGCGCTGACCGCCCGGGTTTTTTATTGCGCGAACCGCCTTATAAATTCCTCGCCGGTATATGCGGTTCCCCTGTATTTCACCGTGTTCAGGCTGCTGCAAAAGGCTATGCAGTCCTGGGAGAAGCTCGCCAGGCTGTCCGGCAGGTCGAGCACCTGTAGCCAGCCCGCGTCGGCGAAGGCATAGGTCCCGATGGAGGAGGTCCCGTCCGGAACGGTGTAGGAAGTCCCGTCCCTGCCGGAAGGATACGCGATGAGCTTTGATCCGTCCGCCGAGAAAAGCACTCCGTCTATATCGCAGAAGTACGGGTTGTTCTTTGCGGAAATATCGGCTATTGAACCGGTAATCCTGCCTACGCTGAATTCCCGGAGGGAGCTGTTCAGGATAAGCTTCTTGAGGTTTACCGGGCGGTCGATGGCGTAGAATCCTATTTCTGTAACGGTGTCCGGCAGCGTGAATTCCTGCCCGGGCTTGTTGGGCGGATAGAATATCAGCGTGGTCATTGAGCTGTTGTACAGCACTCCGTCCCGGGAGGCGTAGTGACTGTTGCCGGAAGCCACGTTGATCTCCTTAAGGCTGGTCCAGCCAAAGGTCAGGCAGTCTATTGAGATAACGTTCGCCGGAATATACAGACGCGTCAGCGAAAGGCAGCCGTAAAAGGCGTTTCCGCCGATGAACTGGAGGGATTCCGGCAGATCAATGGAATCCATATCCTGGCAAAAAAAGAACGCGCGGTCGCTTATTTTAGCGATTCCCTCGGGTACCTTCACCGAGCGCACCGTCGCGTTCGAAAATGAATCCGAGCCTATTTCGACGACGGGCAGTCCGCCCAGGTACGGTGGGATTACCACGTCCAGGTAGTTACCGACGTATTTCGTGATCACTGCGCCGGAGGCGGAGCTGCTGTACTGGAATGCGCTCTCCGGGGTGTATTCCACCGCGACCTCCGGCTCGGATGATACTGCCGGAGCCGTTGTGGTCGTCGTAGCCGCCGTGGCAGCGCTGGTTACCAGAGCTGTCCGGCTGGTAGAAGCCGGGGTCCCCGGTTTTTTCCTGGAAGCAGTGGTGGAAGCGGTAGTTTCCGCCGGCACAGTGGCGATGATAGCGGCTTCCGTCTGCCCGGGAGTGACCTCCGTCCCGGAAGTCACGGCGGTGGCGTCCTCCGGGACCTCCGACGGCTCGGTTTCGCGCTGTGCAGCGGAAGTATTCGGCGCTTCCTCGGCGCTTCCGGTGGGTGCGGTGGATTCCACGGTCATGGCGCTGTTTTCCGGGGTGAATTCTCCGGCAGACGCGCTGTTCTCCGCAGCGCCGCTGTCCGCTTCCGCCGAAACCGCCGGGGTGGATTCCACGAGCGGCGGTTCTGAGTGCCGGGTGCTGCCCAGGATTATCGTCCCCACAGCGGCAGCCGCGATCACCGCGGTGGAAATCAGCACGCCGACCGGCGCCCGGGAAGCAGATTTCCGCCCGTCGTGGAGGGAAGAGAGCGCCCGGGAGAATTCCCCGGCGCTGCGGAATCTGTCCTCCGGGCGGAATGCGCACGCCTTGCAGATGATCTTTCCGAGCTCCGTGGAAACGCCGCAGGGCAGGGGGATATCCCTGCCGGAGAATCTTTCCTCGTAGGCTTCGCGGCGGCTCTGCGCGTCGCTGGCGGAGGTCACGAACGGCAGCAGATTCCTGTTCGCCAGCTTGTACATCACAAGCCCCAGTGCGTAAATATCCGAAAGCTCGTTGTATTCGTTGGAGTTCGCGGATTCCGGCGGCGTGAATTCACCGCTGACAAGCCGGGTGTAGCTCTCGCAGGAGCTGAGTATTTCCCGGGCGGAGCCGAGGTCGCCAAGCTTGAAGGTGCCGAAATCCGATACGAAGATGTTCGTGGGCTTGATGTCCCGGTGGACGATCTTCGGGGAGGCGCTGCTGAATGCGGAGAGGGCGCTGCAAATATCACTGCCCAGGCGGATTATCATTGCTTCGTCCGGCTTTGTGGAGGATATGTACCTGTCCAGCGGCGTGAGGAGTTCCATGCGTATGAATATATCCCAGCCGACGGAGCCATTCTTCCTGCAAATCGTGTGGTCGAGTATGCTGACCACGTTCGGGCAGCTGCGGAAGGAGGTCATGAGCTTGATTTCCGTGGTGTAGCCCTTCACGAGGGAGTAGAGGAAATCCTCCGTTTCCTTCTCCGAAAGTCCGTCGCAGGTCAGCGCCCTCAGCTGGCGCTCATCTGAGGGTATGGAGATCACCTTTATTGCGGCGGTGTCAAACGCACCGTCAGTATGCTTTTCCGCACGGTATACCTTTGAAAAGGCGCCCTCGCCGATGAGCTCGGTAAGCGTCCATTCATTCCAGACCGGTATGTTCACAGCGTCACATTCTTTCTGTCAGTTATTACAGATGAATTATATCACAGCTCTGCAATTTTTGTCAATAGCAATAGATGTGACACGAATTTTTACAGAAAAATAAATTGTGATGTTAATATATCATTGGCGCTAAATATCGTTCGGGGAACATCGGTGCTTGACATCAATGCCGCTGCGGTATATAATGTGCTAGGGCAGCACCGCTTTTGCCGTGCTGTCGCGCCAGCGGTTGATTTTATGGTATTGCCCGAGAAGGTTCTTTCAGAGGAGAATTGATGATGGTCGTTTCCGAAACCAGGCAGTTTGATGATACAATAAAAAAATACGAAAAGGACGCGATGGAGCGTGTGCTTGACTTTTTCAGCCAGACCAGCGGAAGAGTGGACTGGTTTGAGGACTGCGACGTTCTTATCAGGCACCTCCGGGACAATCTCTCGGCGCAGCCGTTCTGCGATTTCCTGCGAATGTATCTGTACGAAACCTGCCAGCTGAAGGAACAGTATCCCTCCTGCAACGCCGTGCCGGATTCCAGGTACTATCGGGAATTCACCGCGCGGTTCGCGGCAAACGGCATGGAGAACATCGCGTCCATCGACCCGGATAAGCCTCACGCCCTCGACCACCGGTTCGTCTACCGGCTGTTCCGCAAGGAGCACATCGGGCGCGACGTGGCATTCCTGCTGGCGTTCGGGCTGGGAATGGACGACGACACCGCCGGGAAACTCATCACCCGTATAATCCGCGAGAGCAGCTATAACTTCAAGGATCCCCGGGAGGCAATATACTTTTACTGCCTGAGAAAACGCCTGGGGTATTCGGGAGTCGTCCGGTTCCTGGAGATATACAAGCGGCTGACCCCCATGGAGAGCCGATTCACCCGGGAATCCCACACCTACGAGTACGAGCAGTGCTTCCGCTCGGTGAGGAACGAGGAGGAATTCATCGAGCTGCTGGCGGACGTCAAGGCGGCGGAGCGCAGCTTCGGCAGGTCGCGCAGGGACGTTTTCGTGGACCTGCTGGATATGTACAAGAAGCAGATTTTCTTCACCAGCGAGGACTATATCGACACGCTGCTGAGCAACAGCAGCATGTCCGTCATCAACAGCGCCGTGGACATCTCCCTCTACCAGGTGGAGAAGTCCATCTACTACCCGGATACGCGCAACGGGGACAGCAACATGCTGCCGAATTACCGCAGCAGCCTGAGTGATAAGGGCTGGTTCCTGAAAACGAAGCTGACGCGGCAGAAGCTCGCCGGAATACTGAACGGCACTTCGGAGATAAGCCGCAGCGACATCGTGACGATGGTGTTCCTGAACGACAATCTGTGGGATTCCGACACGAACGACCCACGGCAGCAGCTGAAGGATTTTATCGCGGTAGCGGACGATTTCCTCGTTTCCGCGAGGTTCGCGCCGTTCTGCATTGAGAACCCGTATGAGAGCTTCATAGCGCTATGCCTGTGTTCCGAGTGTCCGCAGGATTCCTACCGCATGGTGTGGAGCGAGAGCTTCAGGGAGGGCGGAGATGTACAGTGAAAGAATGCCCGCCCGGGGGACCCTGACCCTCTACCAGGACGGTGAGAGCGTGAAATACACCATATCCTCCGTGAAGGGCTGCGGAGGCACCTCCGTGATATATGAGGCGGAGCGCAGCAACGGAATGCGCTGCATAATCAAGGAGCTTGCTCCGGCTTTCCTGGCGGAATACACGTTCCGCCGCGAGAACCAGCAGCTGAAATACCCCGACAGCGTGCTGAGCAGCCCGGAATACATGAGCGCCGCCGAGGATTTCGCGCGGTCCTGTGTTATGATGAACCGGCTCGCTTTCAGCGAAGCCACGGCGGAGGAGAGTATCGGCGCGTATATGATGTACGGCGAATTCGGCGTGCCGTACATCGTCATGGAGTGGAATCCGCTGAGAGCGGTCGCCTGCGACACTGCGGAGCAGATGTCCCTGGCGGAGATAATACAGATGTGCCTGTGCCTTGCGCGCACGCTGAAGGAATACCACGAGATGGGCGTGATCCATCTGGATATCAAGCTTTCCAACATACTCTGGTCGGAAAAGTACCACTACGTCAAGCTGATAGATCTTGGCTCCGCGGAGAGCATTGACGGCGACAACGCCGAGAATGTAAGGGACGACGTGTACGCGGTGGGTTCGGTGCTGTTCGAAAAGCTGTGCGGCAGGACTCCCGAGCCGTCCATGGGGGACCGGACGCTGTTCCTGTATGAGAAGGAGCTGCGGCGGAGCAGCATTCTTTCCGGCTGCGGTCCCAAAACGCAGCACCTGCTGTTTGAGATACTGCGGCGCACGATATGCGCGGCAGGCTCCCGGAGGTATTCCGACCAGCTGCTGGTGGACAGGCTGACCCAGCTGAGCCGGCTGGTCAACGAGGAAACGATATACCTCATCAGCTCGCCGGAATACGATCCCGACCCGGAGGCGGCGAGAATGCTCATGCCGTATATTCCTCGGCTGAAGAAGCTTGTGCGCCCGGGAAGCATGACGGCGGTGACCTCCCCGGGTCCCGGCATGGGAAAGACGGAGCTTCTCACGCTGTACTGCCGGGTGTTCCGGGAGGAGTACTCCGCAGTCGTCTGGCTGGACTGCCGCCGGGATCTGACGGATCAGCTGGAATTCGTCAACAACAGCGGCAGGGCGGCGTACGATGAGGAGGAAATACGCCTGGAGAAGCTGCGCCTGCTGACGGAATGCGACCGGGACATGCTGTTCATTCTGGACAATTACACGCCGGAGGTTCCCGGGAATATCCTGAACAGATTCGTGCGCCGGGCTACCTGCATTGCGGCGCTGAGCCGCCGGGAGGATTCCACGGCGTTTGACAGCGTGCTGAACATCGAGCCCCTTGACCAGGCGGAGTCCCGGAAGCTGCTGCGCTGCGTAGGCGTGACGGATCCCCGTCTGGCGGCGGAGATTTCAGCGGAGTGCGGAGGCGTTCCTGCGCTGCTGAGGATTGCCGCAGAATATTGCACCGCTGACGAGCATTCGCTTTCTTATGCGGCGGCGAAATACATCACGGAAAAGGGCGCGCTGTTCGGGATAGACGGGCTTCCGGAGCCGCAGCTTGCCTGCGGAATGAGCCTTGCAATGCTGGACGGCTCGGTGCCTGAGCAGGTGTTTCTGGATATGAGCGGCTGCGGCAGGGCAAGCCTTGATGAGATTGTCCGCCTGGGATTCGCGGCTGCGGAGGGCGGCGCAGTATGTGCGGCTCCTGCGCTGAGAGCGGCGTGCAGCGGGAATTACCGCCCGGACAGCGCCCTCTGCCGGAAAATGTACCTGTCCCTGGCGGAATCCCCGGACATGATCAACGTTGACCTGCTTGCAGACAAGGCGTCCGGCGCGGATTCCGCCTCGGCGGCGCTGTATTCCGCCATGGGCAGGAAGTGCGCGGATTCCTCGCCGGACAGGGCGCGGTCGCTGCTGACGCGCGCATACATGATATACGCGATGAAATACGGCTCCGACAGCCGGCTTGCCGGCGAAACCAAGGCGGCGCTGGATTCCATAAAATGACGAGTCCCCGGGAGCTGTGGTGCTTCCGGGAATTTTCCGCTTGACAAGACAGGAAAAATGTGCTATCATGTTCGTAATGAATTCAGACCCGAAGCCGCGCTGCGCCTGACGGAATGAACCTGTCCGATTCTGCTGCCGAAACCCTGCAAAGGCTTGAGGCAAAAGGCTGTGAAATTCCGCATTCGTGCGGATATATTCTGTGCGCCTTTTTTCCCACGCAGAGGGAAGAGGGCGTTTTTGTTTGGAGGTACTGCTGTGGAAGATACACGGGTCGCGGTCATATCCATGATAATCAGCAGCGAGGAGAGCGCGGCGGCGATAAACAGCCTGCTGCATGAATTCCGCGGATACATCATCGGCAGAATGGGGATACCCTACCGTCAGAAGGGACTGAATATCATCAACGTGGTGCTTGACGCACCGATGAATGTCATATCCGGGCTGTCCGGAAGGCTGGGCAGGCTGGAGGGAGTCACCGCAAAGGCGGTGTATTCCAGGGCGGATATTTCGCAGAAAGGAAACGAAACATGACGATCTCAAAGAAACTCAAAAGCGTGCTTGCCGCAGTTCTCTGCATGGGAATGCTGGCTGGCTGTTCCTCCCAGGGGGATTCCTCGGGAAGCTCCTCCGAAACCTCCACGCAGGCTGAAAAGACGGTGGAGGATACTTCGTCAGCTGTAGCCGGGACGGTATCCGCCGAGGAATCCACCCCGGAGGATACGACCGTGACCCTCCCAACCGATGAGCCCACGGTGCAGCCGGAGGTTATCCGCGTATCTGCGCTGAAAGGTCCCACTGCCATGGGAATGATCAAGATGATGGACGACGAGAGCGAAAACGACAGCTATCAGTTCACGATATCCGGCGCGGCGGACGAGATCACTCCGGCGGTTATCCAGGGGAATACGGATATTGCGTGCGTTCCTGCGAACCTTGCTTCCGTGCTGTATAACAAGACCGGGGGCGGAGTCCGGGTGCTTGCCATAAATACACTGGGAGTGCTCTACATCTGCGAGAACGGGGAGCCGACGATAGCTTCCGCCGCCGACCTCCGGGGAAAGACAATCTACGCCAGCGGAAAGGGCGCAACGCCGGAATACGCGCTGCGCTACATACTCACCCAGAACGGGATAGACCCGGATAACGACGTCACCATCGAGTGGAAGAGCGAGCATTCCGAGTGCCTGAGCGCCCTGCTGTCCGACGAGGGCAGCGCGGCAATGCTGCCGCAGCCGTTCGTTACCACGGCGCAGACCAAGAGCGAGGGCGTGAACGTGGTGCTCGACCTGAACGAGGAGTGGGCTTCCCTTAACAACGGCAGCGCCCTTGTCACCGGCGTTGTGATAGCGCGCACGGAGTTCATCGAGGCTTATCCGGCGGCGGTGAACGAATTCCTGAACGAGTACAGCTCCTCCGTGGAGTACGTCAACGACAACACCGCGGATGCGGCGCAGCTCATCGGAAAATTCGACATAGTTCCGGCGGCGGTGGCTGAAAAGGCGCTTCCCAGCTGCAATATCGTGTTCATTTCCGGCACGGAGATGAAGGAGAAGCTCTCCGGATATCTCGGCGTGCTGTTTGAAAGCGCGGCTGCGGCGGTAGGCGGCGCACTCCCCGGCGACGATTTCTATTACGGCGCGTAACGGACGGTGAAGAAGCGAATCACTGCGGCGCTGTGCGTGCTGTTTTGGCTGGTATTGTGGCAGGTCGGCGCAATGCTGCTGCATCAGGAAATATTGCTGGTGTCCCCGGCGAGGGCGGCGGAAAGGCTCCTACAGCTGCTGCCCTCCGCGGATTTCCGGCGCAGCGTGGGATTCTCCTCCGGCAGAATTCTTCTGGGATTCGCCCTGGGCACGCTGACCGGCACCCTCCTGGCGCTCGCCGCCGGGAAATCCCGTATTGTCAGGCAGCTGCTGGCTCCGCTCATTTCGGCGGTCAAGGCGGTCCCTGTGGCGAGTATCACGGTGCTGGCGCTGATATGGGTGACCTCCCGGAATCTATCGGTGCTGATATCTTTTCTTATAACGCTGCCGGTGGTGTATTCCGGAATGCTGGAGGGGATAGAGAACCTTGACCCCGGGCTTACCGAAATGGCAAGGCTGTTCCGTGTGCCGGCGGTGCGCAGATTCACCGGGGTGTATCTTTCGCAGCTGCTGCCGTATTTCCGCAATGCCGCCCGGCTCTCAATAGGGCTGAGCTGGAAGAGCGGCACGGCGGCGGAGCTTATCGGAATACCCGGCGGCTCCATCGGCGAAAAGCTGTACAGCGCGAAAATATACCTCGAAACGGCGGATCTTTTCGCATGGACTATCGCGGTGATACTCCTCAGCTGGCTGAGCGAGAAATTGTTCCTGCTGCTGGTGGATATTGCCGTCCGGGCGGTATCCGGCGGAAGGGGACTGCGTGGGAATGCTGCGCGGCGTGAACTTCCCCCGGCGGGACTCCGCGCGGAGTCCGTCACCCGGAGCTTCGGCGGACTGACCGTGCTCTCCGGGTTCACGCAGGATTTCCCGGCAGGGAGGACTACGGCGGTGATGGGAGCCTCCGGCTGCGGAAAGACC
>ENA-ORTN01002114-ORTN01002114.1-human-gut-metagenome-genome-assembly--contig:-NODE-2114-length-17043-cov-4.694843_pt1 | contig 17043 bp, 22 predicted proteins | sample MGYA00242070_ERZ509189 | MGnify/ENA primary metagenome ERZ509189 (study PRJEB26280, sample SAMEA2338821) | human gut metagenome | biome: human gut; feature: human-associated habitat; material: faeces...
AGACTTGGATTGGTCACTTAGATAGTCCAAGAAAATGTCCGCACCCTCCTCTCGGTTGTCCCTAAAATCAGACCTTAGAACAACCTCTTTTCACAACTTATCCTTTACATAACTTAATAACAGAAATTAATTTGTAATAACTTCGTCTAGATTTATATTATCTGAACTCATTTTTATGAAAGTTAAATCACAATTATTATTGTATAAATCTCTTGATTCCTTTATTATTTTATCGTCATCTGAAAATTTTTCTATTACTTCTCTTTCTTCGCCCATTTCTTTATAAATACCTGAATAATCTTCATTCCACAACTCCTGTATATTTAATTCTTTATCTTGAATATTAATATATCCATAGTGATTTAATCCTCCACTAACATAGAAATAAAAAATCCCTGGATAATTCATGCTTTCTGACGAAAATAATCTAGTTGTACCAGTAGCAAAATTATAACTTCCTACTTCTTCTATCTCTTTATTTTGTCTATATACAGTTAATTTTAACTTTTCTTTTACAATTAATTCAGGTATAGCATCACCATCTAAATCCTTTATCACAAATTCATATCCTTGTTTAGAATTATTTTTATTTATGTCTTGCAAAAATGTTATATATGAACTACGCCATTCAACTGTTTCTATATCTGGCTTATTACCTTTTTCTGCTTGGGTTTTATTACATCCACAAATTAATATTGCTAATAACCCAATAGTTCCAAATAGTATTCCTCTTTTTTTCATAAAACAATTCTCCTTAAAATTTATATTTCTTTCCAGTTTTTATTATTTTTGTCACTTTCCCTTTTCCCCAAGGGTTATTTTTATTTTTCTTATATCCTTTTGGAGGGTTATAATCATGATAAATAATCTCTACTACACCCTGACCACCATAGTGCCCCCAAGAATTATCTGCATCCGCTCCTTTGATATCTCCTATCATACATTTGTAAGTAACTGTTTTTTTAGCTTTGCTTTTTTTAAACTTAACATTTACATAATCTCCTACAGAAACTTTCAATTTATTTCCAATATTAGCTTTTGTTGCAATTAAAATTCTATTATCTATCATAGCATAGTATTATGGCTTCTTTTTTTTATATTTTTTATCTTTTTTTGCCCGTGCTTTTAACTTATATTGATCCGAACTTTTAGCTTTTATCAAATGATGCCCCATATAAGATATTGTGGTTCCATAACCTTTCGGAATTTTTACAGATTTCTTTTTTTTATGGCCTGACAAATCCACATAAGCAGTCGGATTCCCTCCACAATACGTATACAGGTTCCATTCTTTGAAACAATTATTCCAACGCCTCCCAATAACGCCACAAGTAAATACGCATAGGGATAAAATCCTCCCTGAAATATTAAAAGAATGATAATTGAAATAATTGATAATATTGCTATGATTTTTACCTTTTCGTTTCGTGATATCAACATCTTATCATATCGGGCTTGTGGTAACAATCTTTTGAGGAATTTTGCTATTCTCCTTTTCGATTAAACTAACACCGCAATATAAACTATCAATATATTCGGTTTCCAACCGTTTTCACCCATCTTCCATATGTTTTCTTTCCCTTTATCTTTTTATATGGTCTAATTTTCACATATATCTTCGATAATTTTTTGTTAAAGATTATTTTCGTACTTGTATATTTTTTCGAAACATTTACTATGATTTTTTTCTTAAATTTCTTATTATTGCTAGCGTAAATCTGGTATCCAGCAGCACCTTTTACTTTTGCCCAGCTGTATTCTAATTTTGTTTTCTTGTTTCCATAATATTTTATGTTTCTTGCCACTGCTTTTGTTGCTGCATATTTAAAATTCTTACTGTATTCCAAACTTGTTTTGCCAATAAAGTCTAAATCGTCTCCACTAACATAAAATGCTTGCGGTGTGATTTTCTTTGAATTACTCTCTATTACCACACTTTTCTTCATTGACTCCTCATATGGTCCCTCGAATGCATCTTCATCAATTCTTACTATTGATGCAGGTACCGTTATTTTCTCCCATGGAACATTTGAAAATGCCTTTGATTTTATCACTTTCATATTCTGTCCAAATGCAATATTAACATCAATCTTAGAGCATCCGGAAAATGCCTCATTTTCAATGATTTCCACTGAATCAGGAATTTTCACATCAACAAGATTACTGCAATTTTTAAACATTGCTTCAGAGATAGTTTTCATGTTTTTAGGAAGATTTACCTTTACGATACTAGATAATTCAAATATATTTTTACCAAACTTCGTAACGCTGTCAGGTATATCTACGCTCTCCACATTAGCAGTATAAAACGCATTATCAGCAATTTCTTTCGCATAAGAAGGTATGACAACATTCTTTGCTTTCCCATCATACTTTACAAGTACATTGTCATTACTTATGTACATTCCATCTTCTTTCTTTATTTGATTAGAAAACTTTTCCATAAATTTTTCTGTTTCAATATGATTGAAGCATGTGGATAACAAGGCAATGCTATTTCCATCCAATTTTTTGGATTTTACAATAATATCTTTAACTTTAAATTCTGCTCTTTTTGTCTTTGAAAGCAAATTTCTACTATCCACTACTTTTTCGATTGATTCCGGAATTATTACTTTTCTAAGTGAACCACACGCAAATGTGTCAGAGTCCTTGGAAACACTGTCATATGCAACTGCCTGAACATCAAAGGTTGTGCAACCTTCTCTTACTGCCAATTCATCTCTTTTTAGTGGCATTCCCAAAACTGTTTTACCATCCTTTGAATATACTACACCGTCATAACTTTTATATTTGGTATCTTTATTCCATGTATAGACATTCATTGCAGAAAAATACTTCATGTTAGAAATGTCTAATATTGTATTAAGCTTTACACTTTTAATATTATCATAACGGCTCATTATATCTTCATTTTTCTCCGGATTTGGAGCGTAAACCTTAAATTTCCCGGGCATTGTTACAGTCGTCAATAATTTACAATTACATAAAGAACCTGCCCCAATTGTTTTTACACTTTTAGGTATTGTTATGTTTTCAATGGCTGTATTATAAAAACTGTAAGAACCTACGGATTTTACAGTGTTTGGAATGGAAACACTCTTTAATTTTTTGCATAATTTAAATGCATTATCCGGAATAGAAGTAACACCTTTTTTTATAATAACTTTTTTTATTTTGGTGTTTCCTCTAAATTTCATGTTTTTTGGCATTTTACCTTTTCCGCTAATTGTAAGAACTCCATTTTTTAATGTGGAATATACTCCTTTATGTTTTACCGCTGCATTAGCCTGCGATGCCGGCAATACAGAACAAAGCATTGCTGCCGCCAATGTAACCGCTAAAATTTTTTTTGATTTTCTCATAATAATTCCTCCCGATATTAAAAATATAATTTTAGATTTGTTATTTATCTGATGTCATATGTAAATTAAACGACGGGAGATTTATTTTTATTGCATTATGGATGGTATGAATTATTATCAATTGAAGTAATTTTTTACAATAAGGCATACAGATAAAATATCACCTAGTCTTTGACTAGGTGATATTTTATCTGTATTTGCAATAACTTCTTTTTATTTAATATTATAACTCTTTTAATTCAATGATTATTCCAAATTTACTTGCCTTCTATCTCTTTCCTCATCTGTTCTGCACGTTCCCAAGATTTTGTTGCATTCATCCCCTCGTTCTGCCACATTTTTACTGCCGTATCCACTTCATAAATATCCATAATTGTAGTATCTTCAAGGTCCTTTTCACATTTTTTGATGTTTGCATTTGCTACTAAATTTTCAATAAATCTAAACATATTTACATCCTTACTTTCTAATATACACAAAATAAATGGTAATCTTTGTTGTGATATAACATAGTTGTAACACAACAATATCTTTAATTCTTTATTTTAATATCCCCTTTAACAATATCACTATCTATTGAATTACAAACAACATTGCCTTCAACCTTGTCACATTTTATCGAGTTACAAACAAGGTTGCCCTTTATTTTATCTGCCTTAACATTTCCATTTACCTGAACCGTTTCTCCACAATTGATGTCACCTGATAAATCACCACCAACTGTTATATTTTCACCTGCATTACACCCTCCTGAGAAATGTCCCCCAACCGTAACATTTCCATTTGAGTTACAACCACCATTTAAATGCCCGGTAATATTCACTTCTCCATTTGCATTGCATCCACCTGAAACACAACCTTCAACATATATATTGCACTGGCTTTGAACACTTTTTGCATCACCAATTATTTCAAAAGTAAACTTTTCAGTTATGTTGTCTGTTTTTTGTAAAATTTTTCTACCTTTGCAAACCACACCACGAATAACGCCATCGTCCTCCCATGGCAATTCTGTACAATATTCATTATTGACATTTGGTTCTGATTTCCTTGAGAAAAGTTCGTCTATGTTGCAGTTAAACAGGTCTGCTAAAACCGGCAAAAATAAAATATCCGGCAATGACTTTGCATTTTCCCACTTTGAAACTGCCTGAAAAGAAACTCCCAACTTATTTGCAAGTTCCTCCTGTGTCATTCCGGATTTTTTACGATATGTTTGTATATTAGTTGCCAAAATATTGCATATATTTTCCATGTAATCACCTCCGATAATAAAATTATATATAATATGGAGATGGCTTTCAATCAATTAAAAGTCGATATTTTTCAACCGATGGTTGAGTGACCGATTGTTAATTATAATTCATATACAAACAAAAAAGCCCTGACATCAGAGCTTTTTACTACAACTATTTAGAATATCCTATTGCCTCAGCAAACTTTTCTGCCATTTTTCCAGGCCAGCACCCCAGAATATAATTAACTACATCCTGTTGTTTTTCCTTTATAAATTCTTGTGTATAAGCCTCCATATAACCAATTTGTCTATCGTTAAACTTGGCCTTTTCTGCCTCATCAGAAAGTATACTTTGATGATATTCAGCATCCCTGTTCCGTTTTCCCATCTACTTACAGCCTGTGGTGTTACACCAATATGTAATGCCAATTCTTCCTGTGTCAAACCAATCTGCTTTCTAATTATTTTTATATTGTTTCCTATTAAATTCATATTTTATCACTACTGTCTGACAGCTTTCTCCTCATAATTTTTCGGTACCGTGACTAAAATATAACACTGAAAATTTATAATATCAAACAATACGATATTTATGAAAAACAATTAAGCATTGATTTTAACATATGAAATGATTTGCTGTTATAAATTTTCCAAATAAAGATTTGCTTCTTTTCTTGATTTAAAAATCACAACTTCTTTATCTTTGTATTTTTCAAGAAGCTGATATATTTCAGGGAGACTTTCATCTGAAAATTCCTGAATCCATTGTTTGAATTCTCCCTCAAATGTTTCCTCAGTTTCCACCCAAGGCATATCTTCTCTTTTTGTACCTATTCTTGATTTTACGCTCTCTAAGCATACTTTTGTCGGCAAATCGAATAGTATTATCAGATCACATTCTTTCATTCTGACTTCCAAAGTTCTTTGATAGTTTCCATCGATTATCCATTGACTTTTAACAAGTATTTCCTTTAATTTTTTGTCAAATTCTTCTGATGAAATTGTAGTTCTGTCCGGTTTATGTTTTATCATATCTAAGTAAAACAATGGCAAACCTGTTTTGTCTCGTAATTTTCTTGCAAAGGTGCTTTTCCCTGAACCGGGACTGCCAATTATCATTATTTTGGTGTGCATTTTGAATCTCCCTAAAATCTAATTTATTTTTTATATATTATTTTTCTCAGTGCCGGTCCACAATACTGATGCGGCACAAGTTTGAATCCCTGCTTTATGTAAAATTGTTCTTTACCTGCCTCTGCTAACAATTGTACGCTCACTCTACTTCCATCATACATATTTCTTTCAATATAATTTAAAATAGAGTTTATTATTGCCGTTCCTATTTTCTTGCCCTGATATTCAGGTCTTACCACAATATCTACAATGGTGAAATATATGCCATCGCCCACAACTCTTCCCATACCAATTGCATTTTCATTATCATAAATCACAATTGAGTAATAAGATTTTTTGAGTGCTTTCTGTGCCTGTACCTTGCTCCAGTTATTCCATCCAACTGATTCTCTAAGGTTGTAATATGTTTCATAATCCAATTGATTTTCTTTTATTGTATATTTCATAAATGCTCCAATTTTTCTATTTACCAGCTAAAATATCTGCAAATTTATTTTCAAGGAAAAATCTATAATCCGGTGCCAACAAACTATTAGCAAACTCATCTCGAATAGTTTTCTGTAACCATTCTTTTCTCTTTTTTATAAATTCATCATATCGGCAAATTGTTATTAAGCCTTCCTGTTCAGCCTTTATTATTTCATAATATGCATCTGAAACATATTCGCAATGTTCCACTTTTGTTGGTCGATCTGAAATATATGCATTAGGAATTTGAATATTTAACTCTTTATATGTTGATATACTGTCGCATGAATATATATATCCTTTAACTCCACTATACGTTTCTTTCAATGCATTTGGATAATATTCTTCCAGGCACAACCTACCATCTTTATCAAATCCATACGGTCCCCATTTATGCCAGAAGCCCTCAAACTTAAAATGCTTTTCCTTACAAAATTTTTCAATAGCATTGCTTAAATACACCAATACATTCTCTCTTTTGTCTGAAAAGTAAATTAAAGGAATATTGTGATTTGATATATTTGGTTTTAAAATTTTTATATTTTTCGTCTGTGATGCATGAAAAAAAGTCATTGTTCCTCCGTTTTTATTATTTTCTCTTACCTACAAATTATATTCCCTAATGGCTTCCAACGTTCTCCTTGCTGCCAGTTCATTCTCATCTATTTTTTCAAAAGTTTCCTTATCCACCCACTTGTAATCTATTGTTTCACCCTCCTGCAAAACAACCGAGTTTTTGTCGAAATCAGACACACATAAATATATAATGTAAAGGGAATGATGACCGTCATGTACAACTCGTGTAATTTCCTTCATTTTATCAGCGTTCAAGCCTGTTTCTTCTTTCAATTCCCTAATTGCTGCTTCTAATCCGTTTTCGCCTTGCAAAGCAGAGCCTCCAGCTGTAACTTCCCATTCACCACCATGATGTTTGCGTAAATCACGTTGCATTAACAAATATGAACCGTCTGTATGTTTTACTATTACTTCGCTAACCAAATGATAAATACCATCCGGGATTGTTTCTCCTCTAACTAAAGTCGTATTTTCTATTTTATTAAATTTTTTATCATATGCATCCCATAATTCGGCCATAATAATCTCCTTACACAATACATCTTATCTCTGCACATGTTTCCATATATTTGATGTACTAACAAAATATAATCTATATATATTCAATTGGCAAAGCTATCAGGTTTTCTCTTAAATATGTTTTTTTATCTATCAGACAAAGAATAATTCCCATACCTCTTTTTTTATCAGGTATCTTGTCAAGGACCTGATTTGTGGCTCCCATAATAGCCTTTGGATTACCTGACATTTTTATTTCAACAGGATATAATACTCCATTCTCTTCGATAATTAAATCTATTTCATTTTCTCCTGTTTTTCTTTTGTCCTTACCTCTATAGTAATAAATATTGAAACGATAATCTTTACCTTCATTAGAATACGTTTTTAAGATTTCAGAAATAACAAATGTTTCAAACATATTTCCGGCTACTGCCGAATTCTTTAGTGCATCAGCTGTCAACCATCTTGTCAGATAACAGGCAAGTCCTGTGTCCCTAAAATATATTTTTGGTGTTTTTATAGCTCTGTTTAATGCGCTTGCACTATATGGCTGTAACAAATAAACTATCCCTGTTCTTTCTAAAATTGATATCCATTTTTTTACAGTCATTTCACTTATACCTATGTCACTTGCAATATTTGCATAATTAAGTAGCTCACCTGTTCGGGCTGCAACAGCCGTTAAAAATTTTGTAAATGTAATGCTGTCAGTAGCAATCAACTCATTTATGTCTCTTTCTAAATATGTTGATACATAAGATGAATAAAACTCCTGCCAATCTCGATCTATATCGTATAATTCAGGATATGAACCCTTATGAATAATTTCCCATACGTTATCATATTTCTTTAATTCTGTTTCACGCTCTTTCAAATAATCCTCTGTAGGCACAAAATGTTTATTAAATTTTATCTTTTTAATTTCACGCATGGACAAACCTGAAAGTTCAAAAATTGATCCTCTGCCAGCCAGTGATTCGCTAATTCCCTTCATAAGTTCTAATTTTTGAGAACCCGACAATATGAATTGCCCTCTTTCATCAGATTCATCTACTATTTGTTTAATCTCTTCCAGAATTGCGCCCTCTTTCTGTACTTCATCAATAAAGAGAGGACATGGGTTATTCAAAAAGAATAATTTAGGTTCTTCTTTAGCTTGTATTCTAGTTAATCTATCGTCAAAATTAGTTCTATTGTATTCTGAAAATTCATGTTTAATTAATGTTGATTTTCCAACCTGTCTTGCACCAACGACTAAAGTACATTTACTTTTTTGTACTCTATCTTTAAGAATTGGTGAAATGTTTCTTTCAATATATGACATTTTGATCCTCCATATAAACAATATTTAAGATTATTATAAACATTCTTCAAATAATATTCAAGCGACTAATTCATAATCAGAATATGGATTAGTCGCTTTTTGCTTAGATTTTAATTGCATTATCATTCACACGCGTTTTTCCCTTTACTGAATATACACAAACGGGTTTTATGTTAAAATCTACAGCTCCTGTTTCTTCTTTTAATTCTCTTACTGCAGTATCTTCAATTTTCTCACCGGTTTCTCTGTGTCCTCCCGGTACTTCAAATGTATCTCTTTCTTTATGCTTGCAAAATACCCATTTACCATTAGATTTTGAAATAATAACAGCAAATTCAAGTAAAGAATCATCTATTTCATCATAAAAATTTACTTCAATCATCTCTTCCCTCTTTTCCATCTATAATCTTTTGCTACCAGAATAGATTTACCTTTTTTTACTGCTCTCAATTCTTCCAGCATCAAAGGCACATACTCTTCTATAAATTGGTCTAGCATATTTTTCTCCATGTGATGCAATTAATAACAATCTATCGTCAAACAAATAATAGATTAAAGTTCTTTTCTCATAATACTATCTTCAATTTCAACATAACCATTCTTCGGATAAAACTTCCATGACTCAAACCATTGTTCTTTAGGTTTACCTAAGTGTACAAGCGTAGCATCTTTTCCATTTTTCTTAGCGTATTCTTCTGCGGTAGTCAAAAGTTTAGTTCCTATGCCGTTGTGTTTTTGATTACATTTCACAAACAAACGATGAATATAACATTCATTAGAATTATCAATCCTTCTCACACCTACACTTCCAATAACTCTGTCATTTTCATCTATGGCAATCCAAAACATTCCGCCCTTATCCATATAACTTTTTTGGATATCTAACAAATCTTCATTCAGTCCCGGAACTCTTCCCAATGCATCTTTTGCTTCCAATATCATAAAAATAAGGTCATCTCTATACTTTTCTTCAAATGTAATTATTTTCATACTGTCTAACTAACCTGCACTTTCTTAATTTTTTCATTTCAAATTGAAAATTATCCACCATGGTCATAATTTTATAATAAAACTCTAAAGTGACAAAATTATCTTTTTTATCTCATCAACCTTCTCATCTAATTCTTTCGTCCCATCTATCACATAATCAGATGCTGGCAAAACATCTTTTAACATTTGAATATACGCAACTCTGGCATATTTAAGATACGTATCCATGTCTTGTCGAATCTCGTCTCCTGTAGCATTTTTCATATCTCGTAAAACTCTTCTTGCCATTGCAATGTCTAATGGAGTATCTATAAAAATTGCACAATCAATATATTGGCTTAATTCCTTGTGGCAGTATGCAAATGGATAATCTAACAACAAGTATTCACAATCTGAGTTTTTCTTTATTTCAAGAATGTCTTTTATCAATGGCTTCAAATTCCATACATTATAGTCTGCTCCTTGTTTTGTCCAAGTATAAAAATCATCAACTTCACCTTCAAAAGAATAATCGTCAAAATGCAAAACTTTAGTATTTGCGATTTGCTTTTTCAATTCATTGACTATAGTTGTTTTTCCGCCTGCTGTAACAGCCGCAATTGCTATTGTTTTCATTTAATGATTACCTCCACTATACATTTTAATCTAACAACACTTTTATAAATACTCTATTTTTATATAATTTCGAAATCGTCAATTTTGCTCTGTTTAACATAATCTATTATCTTCTCTACTTCCCCTATCGCTCTAACTCGTCCTTTTTCATTCGTAAACCAGGTTGTTCTTCTTGTAGAATTATCTTCACCGGGCAAAGCAACTATATTAACACCATCATCTCTAAAAACTCTTTCTGCTATCATAATACTTCGTCTCATATGAAAAGATGATGTCACGATTGCAATTTTTATACAAGTTTTAAACATATTATTTTTAATCATTAATTCTCGAGATAATTTCATATTTTCCCAAGTAGTCATTGCCTTGTTTTCAACCAAAATATCTTCCTTTTTAATTCCAAACTCAATTGCCTTTTCTTTAAGATAGTCAGCCTCAACCATATTTGCATTTCCGATGTTGCGTCCACCTGACACTATTATCTTTGATACTAATCCATTTTTATAAACCTCTACCGCATATGGAAGTCTATATATATGTGCCTTGCTACTTCCTAAAATAATAGCAACATCAAGAGATTGTTGTTTATATTCAATCCCTTCATATAATACTTTGTCCACTATGTCTTCAGTAAGTTGTCCTTTAGTTAATTCGGATATTTTCATTATGCAAAACAAACCTGCTCTTTCTTATTTAATATATCTTAAATTAGTATAACATAAAGAAATCAGGTTCACTACTCAACTTCTATATAACTAAAAATTCAAATGCAAATCATTTCATTTTTTTAGAAAAAAGCACTGTTTTTTCAAAAAACAGTGCTTTTTTCTGGAATTTTATATTATTTTTCCCATTTTTATCATTTATATTTCAAAAATAAAAATTTAATCTTATAAGTTAATGCATCAATTATTTCTTTTGCCCGATGCAAAATCGGCATTATTATATCTCATTTTCAATATATTCTAAAAGTGCCTTGTATTCTCTAAAATAGGCACCTTGTTTCATTTTATCTTCATCTGCATAATCCTGATATTTTGAAAATATATCTATTGCCTTTTCTAAGGAAATCCATCTTGGTTCTAGCCCTACTTCGTATTCCCTTTGAGTTAAAATTCTTTTAGTTTTTTCAATGTAATTGCATATAAAATAATGGTTTACCCACAGCCATTCATCATAATGTTCATTTATTATTAAATATTGTTTGTTCACTTCAACTATGCATCCGGTTTCTTCTGCCATTTCTCTTATGCAGCATTGACTCAGACTTTCATTACTTTCTAATCCACCGCCTGGAATAAACCATTGATTAGTATTAACTTCATAAGTTAATAATATCTTCCCATTCCTTATTACAATTCCACGACACGCTTCACGTAATTTAGTATATTGTTCTATATAATTTTCTCCGTATATTTCAATTGTTTTCATACTTTCTCCTGACTAATTTTAAAATATATTATTTCCGTAATTATATGCTCAATTCCTGAATGTTCCTTACTAAGATATTCCTTTAGAAAAGTTGAAAACGCTTTGTATTTATTCAAATCTTTCATTGATATCCAATGCATTTTCTTTCCTTACTTCCTGTTTATAACTATCACTATTAATCTGTTTTGTTCCTATCTCCCTTACTAAATTTATTTATTCTGTGTTTATGGAATTGCAACATTCCGTTCTCTTGCTCCATTAGGTTTCCTTTTATCTGCTCCTTTTCTTTCGGCTCATCGTGGAGCAGTCGGTAAAGCGGATGGTCGATGGCTTTTTCCTTGACGCCGTCATCGTTATATTTGTAAAGATGCAAAGGCAAGCCTGCCACGGCTTCAGCCAGAATACGGACGCAGGAATACACCGCCGTCATCTGCATGGCAGAACGCTCTGTTACTGCCTTGCAGGAAGTTGTGCCGTCCATGTAAAGTTCTATTTTCAGGTTTATCCCTTGCTTTGAAAATGTTTGATAATACTCCCATTGGAACCTCCTTCAAGTAAATTTGTGCATAATAAAAGAACCGATTTCTGCAACTCCCAGATGGATGTAATATTGAGGAACATTTTTGCATTTAGTAGCAAGTTTTGTTCCCCAATAATGATTTATTCAGTTTCACAGCGTTTTCCAACAACGCTCTTTCATGAAAGCTGCAATAATGGAAATATCTTCACCTTCATAATATTTTACAAGCAGCCTTTTGAACTCCGGCACTTCCTTTTCGGGAATTACCAAGAAACCACCTCCGTGGGCAATCAGATAATGATTTGCGAAAATAACAGAAGCTCGCTTGTTGCCATCCAAAAATATCTGCGTCTTCATACAATACAGGCACAGCTTGATAGCAATATTTATCGTCTCGTCTGTTTCTTCGGTAATCTCACGGATTTTATCTTTTACATCCAGTTCATTCGGCAATGGCGGAACATAGGATGAGCCGCCGATTGTAACAGGCACACCACGAATGCGACCGCCTTCAGCAAAGAAACCTTCATTGACAAGCCTTGCAATGTGACTAAGCATATAGTAATCAGAACGGCTGGCAACCACATCACGGTCAAGGATAAACTCCCATGCGTGTTTCAAATTCAAAATCTTTTGAACATCGGTTGCTGTCATGCCTGAAACTTTTCCGTTTTCTATGATTTCTTCTGTCTGTGGGAAAGATGTAGCAACACCCTCCAAAACAGCCTGATCATAGATGTTTATTTTCATATTGGCACGTGCAAATGCAATATTGTTTATTACATCCGCAGAAAGTTCATCTTCCGAGTACCCGGCTGCAGCAAGCTGTTTTTCTATACTGCGAAGTTGTTTTTTAATTTCTCTTGCTTCTCTTGCGTTACGAAGAAGCAAATTATAGAGTTCTTCTGTATATGCACCCACATAGGTCGATGTCTGTTTGCCAGCCACTCTCTTTCTGACATACAGATATTTTCTGTCTCCACGTTTCTTGATTTCTGGGGTACCATCATAAGGCATCAGATTCAGTCTTGAGTGAAGGTCGGCTCGACTTCTGAGCAATTCCTGTACTTCTTGATATTGTACTGCCATAGCATTTCCTCCTTTGGGGAACAAATCGTGATATTATTATATCATAATACTCCCCAATATTTCAATATGTTTTGGGGAACATTTTATGAACAATTAGAGTTTAAATGTTCCCCAATTTATAAATACAGGAAATAGTATGCCCAAAAGTCGTTATTATATTCAGATAAAAAGTATGCCACGGTCATCGTAAACAGAGGCACTGTTGGTATTGCCACAACGTATTCCTTTTCTTCACTTTTTGATATTTTTTTCAATGATGAATCATAATCTACATATTTTCCGTTCTCTTTATAGCGTATGTTCTCACCATCTCTTATCCTCCGTGAAATATTAAAAATTGCTTACCGCACCGCTCATCTAATTGATTTGTTTCACAAATCAATTAGCACGCGTCATTCGCAGAATGACGCATAACATAAAAAGAGATAGGTCCTCAATTATGCAAGCATATGAGAATCCTATCTCTTTTTATGTTACGTCGCTTTGCTCAAAGCTTCGCGATAATTATTTCATCTGTTTTGCAACTTCTGCTGCGAAGTCTTCTTCTTTCTTTTCAATACCTTCGCCTGTTTCAAATCTTACGAAGCTCTTAAGTGCGACTGTAGCACCAACTTCTTTTGAAACTTCAGCTAAGTATGCTTTTACTGTCTGCTTTCCGTCTGCAGCCATAACGTATGTCTGATCAAGAAGACATACTTCTTTTAACTGCTTTGAAATACGACCTTCAACTAAGCCGTTGAAAATCTTGTTATCCATAATTGCTTCCTTCTTGCTCATTGCAATTGCAGCTAATGCAGCGATTGCTTCTTTTGAAAGGAAGTTGAATAAATACTTGTCATTCTGCTTTTCTTCTAATACAGCCTTGTCTTCAGCATTTAATGCATCTGAAGCAAATGCTTCAGCGAAGATATCCTTCTGGATTGGCTTTGGAAGTGATGATACATCATTTAAAGCACTGTCAATTGTGATTTCTCTCATCTTAGCAAGTTCTTCATCTGAGATGTCTTCTCTGCTAACGTACTGAGGGCTCATAGCTGCAATCTGCATAGCTACTGTCTTAATTGCTGCTACAACTGTATCGTTTGCTGGAGCATCAGCGTCAACTAATACACCAATCTTTCCACCAGCGTGGATGTATGAAGCAAGAACTCCGTCTGATTCAATCTTCTTGAATCTTCTGATATTCATGTTTTCACCGATTACTGCAATCTGTGAAACTAATTCGTCTTTAACTGTCTTTGTTGTATCAAGTGCCCATGGTTCAGCCATAAATGCGTCCATGTCTGCTGCATCAGAATCAAGAATCTGATTTGCAACGTTTGATACGAATGTCTGGAATTTTTCGTTCTTAGCAACGAAGTCTGTTTCTGAGTTAACTTCAACGATTGCTGCCTTGCCGTCTTTTACTGCTGTAAATACAACACCTTCTGCTGCAATTCTTCCTGATTTCTTAACTGCTGTAGCTTCGCCTTTTTTTCTTAAGATTTCGATAGCTGCTTCCTGATCTCCATCTGTTTCTACTAAAGCTTTCTTACAAGCCATAACACCAGCGCCTGTTAATTCTCTTAATTCTTTTACCATTGCTGCTGTGATTGTCATAATTATATCCTCCTAAAAACTATATCTTATTCTTCTGTTGCTTCTTCAGCTGCATCTTCAGCTACCATTTCTTCACCCTGGTTTGCTTCGATAACAGCATCAGCCATCTTAGAAACGATAAGTTTTACTGCTCTGATAGCATCATCGTTACCTGGGATAACATAGTCTAATTCTTCTGGGTCACAGTTTGTATCTGCAATACCGATTAATGTAATTCCAAGTGAATGTGCTTCCTGAACACAGATTTTTTCTTTCTTAGGATCTACTACAAAGATAGCATCTGGGATTCTCTTCATGTCCTTGATACCGCCAAGGTTCTTTTCAAGCTTGTCCCATTCCTTCTTGATGTTAACAACTTCTTTCTTAGGAAGAACATCAAATGTTCCATCTTCTGCCATCTTTTCGATGTCTTTTAATCTCTTAATTCTTGACTGGATAGTCTTGAAGTTTGTAAGCATACCTCCAAGCCATCTTTCGTTAACGTAGTACATTCCACATCTTTCAGCTTCTTCTTTTATAGCTTCTTGAGCTTGCTTCTTAGTTCCTACGAATAAAACTGGCTTTCCAGTTTCAGCTATTTCTTTCATAGCTTTGTAAGCTTCTTCAGCTTTCTTAACTGTTTTTTGTAAGTCTATTATATATATTCCGTTTCTTTCTGTGAATATATATTGAGCCATCTTAGGGTTCCATCTTCTTGTTTGGTGTCCGAAGTGTACACCAGCTTCTAGTAATTGTTTCATTGATATTACTGACATCTTAGTCCTCCTTGGTTTTTATCCTCCGACATGGTCATCTCTCTGAAAAACCTCTTTCGTAGGCACCTTTCAAAGATCACATTGTCGTGCGTGATTATTTTATTGTTATTTTCACCTTAGATAGTATATCATAAGGATTTTAAAATTACAATATTTTTTATATCTTTTATTTTTATCCTTTTTTATCTAAATTATATACTTTTTTCTTGGACTTTAATCAGTAAATATCATTTTTATTTTAGTTATAAATGATATATTATCTACATCATTAGCGCTTATTATATCCACACTACCTATAACCTGTCCAGTTTCTGTGAAGTATTTTATTACACCTATTGTATCTCCTTTTTTAACTGGATATTTTAATTCTTTTAATGTAATTTGAGATTTTAAATTTTCTGTGTTTTTTAATGTTGCATAAAGTTCATCTTCACTTTTTAATGTTACCTCTAATTCTTCTAACCCTTTTATATATTTTTTACCTATTAATTTATCCTTTTCCATAACTCTTTTAGTAGAAAAGTTTTCTTTACCATATCTTAGTATAGATAGTGATGCAGAAGTTCTTTTTTCTTTATGATTAGCTCCAAGTACTACACCTATCATTCTGTGTCTTATTTCATTGTCTTTATCTTTATCTACTACCATAGAAAAGGCTAAACAATATCCAGCATTTCCAGTGTAGCCTGTTTTTATTCCATCTACAGCAGGGATAATACCAAGTAACGCATTAGTATTATTTTTTTGGAAATTTCTTTCTGGATATGAATATGTTTGCATATCAGTTATTGCTACTACTTCTTTTTCATAGTTATCAAACATATACTTTCCAAGCTTGGCTATATCTCTTGCTGTCGATATATTTTCCTTTGGAAGAGCTTTAGGATTTTGAAGGTCATATATTGGAAGACCATTTGGGTTTACAAAACTTGTATTTATCATCCCTATCTCTTTAGCTTTAGCATTCATTCTTTCAACAAATGTTTTTTCATCTTTGCTAATATGCTTTGCTATTGCTATTGAAGCATCATTTCCTGATACTATCATAAGCCCTTTCATAAGTTCATATAGAGGTACTTTTTCACCTACTTTTAAGTGATAACTAGATCCTTTTACCTTTGCCATATCTTTATCTATTGTTATGATATCATTTTTACTTACTTCTTTATTTTCTATTGCTTCTAGAGCTATTAAAAATGTCATCATTTTACTAAGACTAGCAAGTGGTCTTTTTGCATCTGGATCCTTTTCAAACATTACTCTATTTGTTGTTTGATCTATAAGTATTGATGATTTAGAGTATCTATCTACTTTATTGTTATCATCACAATATATTAAAGTAGGTACTGATAGTATTAATACAAATGTTAATATTAGTAATTCTTTTAGTCTTTTTCTCAAAATGCTCACCTTCTTGGATTAATAAGTATATCTTAATC
>ENA-ORTN01002124-ORTN01002124.1-human-gut-metagenome-genome-assembly--contig:-NODE-2124-length-16932-cov-3.810748_pt1 | contig 16932 bp, 15 predicted proteins | sample MGYA00242070_ERZ509189 | MGnify/ENA primary metagenome ERZ509189 (study PRJEB26280, sample SAMEA2338821) | human gut metagenome | biome: human gut; feature: human-associated habitat; material: faeces...
GAAAATTTATGAACGCCATCAGTTCTTTACGGAGCAGCTTGTAGCTGTCGGGGTTAATCGGGAAACCGCAGAAAGGGATGCCTGTCGGATAGAGCATGCAATCAGCGAAGAGGCTTTTCAGAAATTGAAAGCTTCGGTTGAAAAACAGGGCAATGATACAGCATAGTGAAAATTTTTTCCCGGCAGAATGTGGAGAATTGTTAGCTCTCCTTGTGAAATATTATAAGGATAATCCAGCAGTTAAAGGGGATAAGGAGCTTAAAGGAGTTACAGCCCAAAATATTTATACATTTTATAAAGAAATGATGGAGGACATAGATAAATTACCAGAAGAAATTAAAAACATGGTATATGTTTTGCCTAGTCATTTTACAACAAATAGGATTTCAATTTGGATTAAACGATTAGTTCCAATTATGACTCAGTTCATTTTGAGTTATGTTGATGAGCAAGGAGAAGATATCGGAGCACTTCTTCAGCGACTTTGTGTTGATATAGATAAGGCAAACTATAACTTGTTTTGGAATTATAAATTTATCAGCATAGCAAGACAAGCGAATGAAGAGGAAGCAAAAAAATTTGAGCGATGGATGGATTTTGAATATGGTGATAGAGATGATATTAAAACAGAATTGGAACGAAGAATAAATGAGATGAATGCTAGCATTGATGTGGCTATTGCAGAACTGATAAAGAGGCTCATGCTGGATGTATCCAAGGAGAGAATATTGGATGATCAAAATATATATGATAATAAAATAGATAGAAAAGAATATTATAATTATTTGAATGCATATACAAATTCTGGGGATGTGAACATTAAGAAAGAAACTCTAAATAGGTATACTAATGGGGCTAAAACATGGAAAATTATTGAAGAAAAAATAATAGAAGATAATTATATGCCTGAAGATGTACATTTGACTTATGAATCAGAATTACAAGCAAGAAAAGAATATATCTCAGAATTAAAGAAAAAACTGGACTTTGCAGAGAAGGATTTAGAAAGATTTAAAAATTGCGGGGATGACTATATTAAAAAGTATAATCAGGATACGGAGGAATTTGTAAAAAATATAAATACGGAGTATTTAGAAAAGTGCGAAAGAGTACGCAATGGAGAGAAAAAGTTGACTGAATGGACCGATAAATATATTAGTCAGGTCATCTGGGAGTTTTTAAACAAAAAGTAAATTTGTTTTTTTGGATAAAATCTATAGTGGTATATATTGATTTATAATTGTGCCAAGTTAAGAAGCAGAAACGCTTTATAACTTGGTATTTTTTATGTGGAGATGAGAAAATGTCACTATTTGATGAAGATGAAATGGACTGTGAATGTTGTGGACACGTTGGGTTGATATTTAATGGTGATTTTGATGTTGAATATCCGGTATGTGGAGCAGAATATTCGCTAATTATTGATGAGGCGCATCATATCAAAAATCCTAATACATACGCATATCAAGCGGAGCAGATGTTTTACGATAATGCAGAAAGTATTGTTTTACTTACCGCAACGCCTATTCAGTTGGGTGACAGGGATTTGTATGTGCTTCTTAACTTGATTCACTCCGACCTTGTATTTGATTACGATAGCTTCAAACACATGTCTGAACCTAATCCTTTTATCAACGAGGCGGCAAAACTTATAGGAGACATAGAAAGCCTTCATACATTTGCCCATATAATCAATCGTACGCGCAGACGCGATATCGGCAATTTTACGTTGCGTAAACCAGAAACGTTAAAAGTATCTTGTATACCCGAGCAGCAAGAACGTTTCGATAGGAAAGACGGCGATTTATACAACGAACTGTACTTTGACGATAGTCCGTATTGACGAAAAAACGCAAATTTAATATCAAATATTTTAAAAAGAGATTGACAACGGAAAGATTTACAATACAATAGTGGTGTGGGGGATAACTACTATGAAAAGTTTTGAATTTTTGGAAAAACTCGGTTTTTCATCTAACGAGGCAAAAGTATACGGCACGTTGATAAAACACAAAGTGCTAAACGGCTACGAAATCGCCAAATTGTCCGGCGTTGCGCGTTCGTTAGTTTATGAGGTCATCAATCGTTTGATTGCAAAGGGCGCGGTCATCCGTATAGACGGAGAGCCGAATTTTTACAAGCCTATCGAGTATCAAGACCTTATCCGCAGCATTAAGGAAGAAAACGAAAAGAATATTGCCTGCGCCGAACGCGAACTTCAACAACTCGCAACGGAAAATGCCGACGTCGATTACGTAATGAATATAGTGGGCGAAGAAAAATACGTTGCCAAGGCAAAGGAACTTATCGACAGCGCGCAAGCGGAAATTTCGCTGTCCATTTGGCGGGAGTCGTTCGAAGTGCTGCGTAGTAATATCGAAAATGCAATATCTCGCGGAGTAAAGGTGCATATTTTTACCTTCGAAAGTATTTCGGTCGCCGGCGCAACGGTGTATTCGTACAATATCAACGACATTTCAACTCTGTTTCCCTACCGCAGAACAACAATCATAATCGACGGCGGAGAGTGCTTAGTCGGCGAAGAGGGCGATCGCAACGTTTACGTGCATACGCGCAATCATTCGGTTGTTTCTCTTGCCACCGACGAAATAGTTTTGAATGTTTTTTGGAATAAACTTATCGAAAAAGAAAACCTGTTGTCCAAGGGTTGCTCCGGTGCGGATTTTTTGCAAGCCATACACAACTTGGCGGAGCGCTACGGCATTACCGACGAGATGACCAAGAATTTTCTTGTTTACAATTTTCAAAAGGAGAAAACTCAAAATGGCAAAAAATGTTGAACGATTACAGGCGAGCGAAGCCAAAGAACTTATTCGCCGCGAAAAGCAGTTGGACGCAAGAAGCAACAAGTTTTATATGATTTACTTGTTTATGATTTTGTCGCTCATCTACATAACGGACGAAATCGCGTCTACTATATCCATTCAGTTTCAGGCGAATATAGTTACAGAATTCTTCGTAAAAAATATGGGTATGGAATACGGCGCAGGATTATCGCTCTTTTCCGCCATAGGTTTTATTTCCTATCCGGTAACACTGCTTATTATTTTCTATCGTCCCCTTGCGGACAAATTCGGGCGTAAGCCGTTTTTGGTTATTAACTCGTTATGTATGGGCTTAGGGCTGTTCATTGTGTATTTATCCAAAGATATCTACGTTTACATGATAGGCAGCACGTTGATGGGTTTTATGGTCTCGCACGATATGCAATGCGTGTACATACTGGAATGCTCCGACGAAAAGTCCCGCGCCCGTAACTACGCAATCGTAAAAGCGGTGGCGATACTGGGCACGTTACTTGTTCCGTTGCTTAGGGCTACACTCATGCAAAACGTAAGCGGGCGTTGGCACGTAGTATATTTGGTGCCGGCAATTATCGGTTGTGTAATGTCGTTATTCGCGCTGCTTTTTGCTAAGGAAACAAACGCATTTTTGACTAAAAGAATAGAGTATTTAAAAACGCCTATAGAAGAACGTGAACAATGCAGCAAGGAAGGACGCGAACAAAACGCACAAGGCGGAATTCTGACCGCTGTAAAATTCGCATTCAGACACAGACAATTGCGCTTTTTGATTATTGCTTGTTGCTGCTTTTATCTCGCTTCGTTAGGTACGGCAACGTACAGTACGGTTATGGCAAAGTCTGCTTTGATGACGGAAGAAGAAATAACTCTTGCTCTATTCTTGTATCCCGTAGGCAACGCGCTGTTTACGTTGATATCGGGTTTTGTGTCGGACAAATTCGGGCGCAAAATAACTATAATTGCGATGTCTTGTTCGGCGTTGGCGTGCTATTTGCTGTTTATTTTAAGCGGTATGTTCAAGTGGACTCCGTATTTGACAGGCTTTGCAATCGGCGGATTTATGGGCAGTTACTGGGGCGCGGGCGATACTATCGGCGGAATAATGTTCTCCGAGTCTTCTCCTACAAACTTGCGTTCGTCCGTAACTGTAATCAACACGTTGCTTAACGGAGTTATGGGCGGACTTGCAACGGTTATCACTATGATACTGCTTCCTATCATTCCCGAAAAGATGTTCGGCTATATGTACTTGGGTTTGACTGTGCCGGGGCTTGTGGGCGCAATCGTAATAATGTGGCTGTTTGTCGGCGAAACTCGCGGGCTGGATCTTAAAACGGTAACGGGTACGGAATGGGATAAGCCTAAAAAAATTAAAGAAAAAACACAGGATGGTGAATAAAAATGGATAACAAACGTTTTGAACTCGGCGCAAACGAACAGCCGTTGGATATTATCAAGGAAACGTGCGGTTTTGCAGGCATATTCAAACAAATAGGAGTGATAGGGGATTCTTTGGCGTCGGGTGAGTTCGAAAGCCACGACGAAAACGGCAGCATAGTTTATACCGATATGTACGAGTATTCGTGGCCCGCTGTTTTGGAGCGCATTACGGGGACGAAGTACAACAATTATTCTCGCGGCGGAATGACTGCGCGCGAGTATATGCAAAGCTGGGCGGATGCAAACGGATTTTGGCAATGGAATCAAGCGTATATCATTGCGCTGGGCAACAACGATTCGTTTGTCTTCGGACATCCGTTGGGAAGCGTCAAGGACGTTAACGCAGAATGTCCGCAGGATAACGCCGATACGTTCTTCGGCAATATGGGCCAAATCGTTTGCAAACTTAAAACGATCGAGCCAAATGCGCGTATTTTTGTCGTTACTCCGCAACTTCGCGGTGATGCCTGCGATAAAGATATTCGTTATATCGCAAGCGAACTTGCCAAATTGTGTGATATGTTTGACTTTACGTACTTGCTGGATATGACTGCGCATGCGCCCGTATACGATGCCGAAATGCGTAAGTCGTTCGGGCTGGGCTTCCATCCGAACCCGATGGGGTACTATGCTTACGCATTGATGGTGGCGAATTATATCGATTATGTTATACGTAGTAACCCTCGGGAATTTGCAACGATACCGTTTGTCGGTACGTCGCTCAAAAACAAAGATTACAAATAGTATGTATTTGCTGAAATGCACAATTAACTAAACTTGTAGATGTTTTCATTGCAAGTTTACAACAATTAATACTAAATATATAACCGTTTTGGGGACGAAGGCATTTGAGCATTCGTCCTTTCTGTTATGATTGACAAAGAAAATGCGATTTGTATGATAACCCTAAAGTCGTAAATTAGTTACTCAAAACGATTATTTACTTATTTTTATCACCTTGCAACATGGAGCGAGACCTTGAAAATACTGACAAAAAATACAACAAAGTGCTAAGCAGCAAGCTGCTAGCCAAAATCCCAAAAGGTGAAAAAGATCCGGTTCCAACAAGACCAAAAAGGAACAAAACCACCAAACCAGATATAGAGACTAAAATTGTATCAGCTAAACGCATGCATGTCGGAGAAAGCTTTTCGTGGTGACAAGACAATCCGACAATGTATATCGTCTTGATCACGCGGTAACAAAGACGCAAAAAAATATCCTGAATGCATTTGGATTGACGGACAAGAACATAGAATACCGAGCGAACTGGATCAGTGAAGAACTGAAGAAAAGTATGATGAAGCAACTGATAAACTGAAGAGTCTATTGGACAAAAAGAAAGCACTGCAGACAGAGGAGTTGATGAATGCAGTCATGAAGAGCAGTCGCTCCTATGAGGAGATCCTTAGATGCATTCGGTCGGATTCATCTGAAGAGCAGGAATTATAACCTATAGAAAGTCTCCGAGTTTCAGTGGTCAGTGCTGCTAAGACGGGAGACTTTTAGGTTTAAAATTTCTGGAAGTTCACAAAGTTAACAAATAGAAGTTACACATATACTTTTTATATTCTAATTCGATGTTGATATATTTTTATCATGTGTAATAAAATTATTACACATGATAAAAATATATTAAAAGGAGAACAAGAGAATGAATATTTCTATTATTATGCCTGTAATTGGATCAATTGGTATGATTATTATTTCAATTATTCTGATTATTCGGAGTATGGAAAAAAGAGAAAGAATTAAGAGCGTTGATGTAGCAAAGTTTGACAGTTTTGCAGAAGAAATGAGGCGTGAAATTGCCGAAATAAAAAAGGACTTACAGACGGTAAAAGAAAAAGTCGAAGTCATTGATAAAATGATGAAAGATATTTAATTATGGAAAATATTGTTGGAGATTTAAAATTAAATAAATACGAAGATTACATCAACATTTTTGACGCTCTTTCGCATCCAGTACGGATAAAAATAATCGGTATATTGGCAGAGGGACGACAATATGTGAGTGAACTAGCCCGATTGGTAAATATTAGTAGACCTTTGCTTTATATGCATTTAAAGAAGCTGGAAACAGCTCGACTTGTTACAAGTGCAATGGAAATATCTGAAAGTGGTAAAGCCATGAAGTATTATGCGCTGGAAGATTTTAACCTGCAAATCACAAAAGAATTATTAAGAGGGCTTGCACAAAATATTATTATTGAAATCCCGTCCCAAAATAGTGATTAGCCAAAAATTTTGAGATATATCAATACAATAATGAATTTTATTGTAAAGCCTGCCTTGATTTTTTTGAATCAAGAATATTCAGCAAAACTATCCGATGACATATCGGTACAAGTGGAAAGGCTGGAAACAAGCGAACAATAAAGTATACGTTTCCATTCTTTTAAGATGCGATTGTTTATAATTATATTAATGATGACGATGCCTTGGTAATTGGCTATTATGATATTGCTTCAAAAAAACAATCAGATGTCATATGTGAAAATGGGTTTTATATTTCAAGTGGACTACCCGCAGTTATTGATAATTCTGTTATTTTACCTATAACATTAAATACAAATGAACATAAACTTATGATGATAAATACTGATTCTAACACGTCTGAAATGATATTTAATGAATTTAATTCTTATCCAATAGATTCGGTTGCTACAATGAATACAAGCATTTATATGTTAAGTTCTAAGAAAGATAATTCAACTGCAACGAGTTATATCAGAAAATATAACGAAAATACTAATGAGATGGATATTTGCATTGAAAAAGAGTTTACAGATAATACAGGTGAGCAGATAAAAGCATTTGCCTGCAACAACGAAAAGATTTATGTGATGGTAAATCAAATTGAAACAGAAAATGATATATATATAGAAATCTATGATGATAAAAACTATGATTTAATTGGTAAGCTGTATTTTGATTCTGAATTAAAAAAATTTGTTTCTAATAATGGCATTGTACAATTTTATTGTTTTGATAATTATGTATATATAAGAAATTTTTCAGATTATGGCGCAATAGGAAAAATAGAAAGTAATCAGGTAAAAACATTTCTTGATTTGCCTAATTTGCGTATAGCCTATAACGGTAAAAATACACAAGATAATTATTATGGATTTTTTTTAAGAAGTGGCAAAGACTTTTATCTTTTGGATGTTTATACTGATACTTTATATCAAACCAATTTAGAACTATCACAAGATGAAAGCATTCGTAACGCTATTTCTGATGGCAATGATATATGCATTAGTATTATGGATGAGAGAGACACAGAGACGTTTACAACAAAAAATACTATTATGGTAGATTTTGATAAATTGAAAAAAAGCATATCAGTGCTAACTTCCTAAGATTTTCCTCATTTTCAGCAATCTTCAAATCAATCGTCTTCATATTCTTGATTCGTGCCATTTTCATCCTCCTCCGTCTTCAGGGCAAAAGCATTTAAAGCCAGCCTATATCCATTCATCGGAATTCCGGATCAAGTCAATGATTTCAGTGAGTGATACGTGGAGATTTACAATAAATGTGGAATAACTAAATGTTAAGGAAAGTATGTCAGAATATATGTAATTAAAAAAGTTAATAAAATACATAGCCCATTGAAGAAGCATAATATTTTTCGTATAATCAAAGATACATTAGGGATATATTTTTGGTAAATATCGGAAGTGGAGGCATATTATAAATGCTAAATATTTATTTTGGGGATATGGAAGAAGCAATTTATAATCCGGCTGTTTATTTTAAAAATACTTATCAGGATAGTTGGATTACAAACGAGCGTTCAAAAGCGATGATAATCAAGTGTTTAATGCGTCAACATGTGGGGATAATTGCGCAAAATGGCTCTTAAAAATGGGGGAAGAAAAAGATATCACAATTAATTTAAGACATTTGATGGATTTTGGTGAAAATGAGTTTACCATTCATATTTTAAATACAGATGAGATCGTTCATAATATGGAAGAGCTTGTTATGATCGCAGGGATGTTTGTACGATAGGAGGATAACCATGAAAAAGACAACTGTAGTTTTTGATTTAGACGGAACATTATTAGATACGTTACAGGATCTTGCAAATGCAGTCAATTATGCACTGGAACAGCAGGGAATGCCAAAGCGCACCTTAGAGGAAGTACGCTGTTTTGTTGGAAACGGAGTGCGGCTTTTAATGATCCGGGCGGTGCCGGATGGGGAGAGCAATCCATTATTTGAGGAGACTTTTTCCTTATTCAAGGAATATTACGGCGAACATTGCAATGATAATACAAAGCCGTATGCAGGCGTTGTAGAGCTGATCGAGACGTTAAAGGAAAAAGGCTATGCGGTAGCGATCGTATCGAATAAGATTGATTTTGCGGTCAAAGAATTAAACGACCTTTATTTTAAAGGAATCGTTCCTGTAGCAATCGGCGAAAAAGAGGGCATCCGCAGAAAACCGGCTCCGGATACAGTATATGAGGCATTGAAGGAACTTGGAAAAACGAAGGAAGAAGCGGTTTACGTTGGTGATTCTGATGTGGATTTAGAGACTGCAAAAAATTCCGGCATGCCATGTATTTCCGTATTATGGGGCTTTCGTGACAAAGAATTTTTGGCAGAGCATGGGGCAGAGCGTTATGCAAAGACCGCAGAGGATGTGCTGCGGTTTGTAGAAGAAATGTAGAGGTTTGGCAGATTGTGCAGTGACTCGGTAGAAGTGTGCATCGATTCGGCAAACTGCATATTTGCGAGGAAAGTTTGCGCATCATAATGGGGAGTAAAGCAGAATGGGAAATTTTCTTCCAAAATATCCAAAAAATTATTTCAAAAATCAAAAAGGGTTAAGAAGCTTCTGGAAAATGATCTCCATTGGAATCAGCATCATTTTTGGAATATTAGCATGTATTGATAAATTTGAAAAACAGTGGGAATTAAACGTGTTTTACTTTGGGATTGCTTTACTGCTGTTTTACATTTTTATTCATCCGGTCTGGATGGATGCAAAAAAGAAAAAAGGCTATAAGTTTGAGGAAGACAGGATTTATGTTTTTAATATTCTGGGAAAACAAACCAGAATGATCGCATATCAGACGATGGAAAAAGCGGTTCAAAAACGGCAGGTCCGTTGTAAAAACAACGGTCTTGTAATCGGAAAAGGAAGAAATAAAATCTGTTTTTTATACGAGCCGGGAAGTCTGGAAGCAGCAAAGCGGGTAAGACAGTGTTACGACATGCTTCAGAAACACATTGAGCCAGCATTGCCGTGTTTCAGGCAGACAGGACAGGATTTGTTAGACCGCAGAGCTTTTTATCGGAGATGCAGGAAACGTCAGACGATATTGCTGTTGATCGGCAGCTTTTTTGCAGGCGTATTCTGCCATAACAGTTCTGATCCGGATGCAACGGTGATGCTGATCGCAGCGGTTGTCGTGGGATTTTGTGAAACGCTGACACTGCTCAGTCTATATGGAACAATTCTTCTGGAAGCAGAAAATGAGAAAAAAATTACAAGAGAATTCAAAGAGACAGATTATATCAGGGCGAAAGATGCGCGTTTTGGCAAAGTATACACAGCCGTTGTGGTCGCCTGTCTGCTTTTGTTTAATGCATGGGTTATTTTCTTTTCATAAAAACAGTACATAGAAAATAATGTGTAAAGGTCTGGAAGAAAAAATATCTGACAGGCTGCGGGGATGAGTGAATATGCTGCGGGAAAAAATATATGAATTGAAAAATTGGAAATTGGCGGTTCACACAACGTGGAATCCGGGCGCGGAAAATGTGATGCGGATTCACCTTGTTCCACCACGCTTTCTGTCGGGAAAAATAGTGCCTTCTGTTGTGATATTGAATGGGCAGGAAATCGTACCGGTCAGTGAGGCATGGGCGATTCTTCTCACAGAGTTTATCCGGCGGATCAATCAATATGAAAATCATGCGATAGAGGAGAAGGAGGTGCAGCAGGTTCTTAAGGAAACCTTTGGAGCGGTCAGAAAGATATATCCGAAAACAGACCCAGAAGTTTTTCACAGAGACTTGTCGGTCATGCTGGATACATTTGAGGATGTGATCGCTGGAAAAATTCCACAGATGGAGATCGCAGGAATAAGTCTTGGGGAATATGCACCGTATATGCGGGCACCACACCGGATGGATCTTATGGTTTCTGCCATGACACGCGAAGGAAAATGGCATTGCAATCAAAAATGCATACACTGCTATGCGGCAGGACAACCGCTGTCAGAAGAACAGGAGCTTGACACTGAAAGCTGGAAAAAGATCATCCGTGCATGCAGGAAAGCAGGAATTACCCAATTGACCTTTACGGGTGGAGAACCTACACTTAGAGATGATTTATGTAAATTAATTTCAGAGGCAAGATGGTTTGTAACAAGGTTAAACACAAATGGGATACGGCTGACAAAGGAGCTTTGCGCAGAACTTGTACAGGCGGAACTTGACAGTGTGCAGGTGACATTTTATTCGGCAGATCCGGATATTCATAATGAACTTGTTGGCGGTGCACATTATGAGGAAACTGTTGCTGGAATTAGAAATGCGGTGATAGCAGGAATCAATCTGAGTATTAACACACCGCTTTGCAGTTTGAACAAAGATTATCTGGAAACACTGAAATTTTTACATAATCTGGGTGTGCGATATGTGACCTGTTCGGGACTGATCATCACGGGAAATGCAAGAACGGATGAATCGGTACGGACACAGCTTTCAGGGGAACAGCTTTATCAGGTGTTAAAAGAAGCAGCCGGATATTGTTATGCAAACAATATGGAAATCAACTTTACATCGCCGGGCTGGATCGCGCAGGAAAAGCTGCAGGAGCTTGGACTGGATGTACCGTCCTGTGGTGCATGTTTAAGTAACATGGCAGTCACACCAGACGGAAAAGTAGTTCCGTGCCAGAGCTGGTTATCGGGAGAAAACTTTGGAAAAATGGGAGTGACACGCTGGGAAAAGATCTGGAATCATCCAGACTGTAAAGCGCGCCGCATGGAAACCGCACAGATGAAACAGGAGTGCCCATTAAGGGGAAAGGCGGAGATGACAAGATGAAACAGACGGTGAAAAAATTATTGTTTATGCTTGGTATCATGTGTTTGACCATATTCGGAAAAGAGACATCGACAACCGTTTTGGCGGACAATTTGGATGAGATTGAAAATTACACGATTTACGCAGAACCAGACTGGGAAGACGGCTCTGTTTATCTGAAATATGATATTACGTGGAAAGTGTTGGATAGCGACACAGACGGTCCTCTGGAATGGGTTAAAATCGGTATCCCAAATTCGAATGTAGAGGAGATTGAGGGTTACAGCAGTAATATTGAAAATATTCGGTATTACAAAAATGGCGGTTCCTATGTAAGGATTGATTTTGACCGGAAATATTACGAGGGTGAGACGGTAGAATTTTCATTTGGAATCCACCAGCATCATCTATACCAGACTATAGATGGCATGAGAGTGTATCGATTTACGCCGGGCTGGTTTGATGAGATTGTTGTAGATGAACTGAATATCTATTGGAAATCTGACAATATAAAATATGTTTTAAATGGATATTGGGAACAGGATGGTTACTATCAGTTTCGCACGTCTTTGGCGGAGGGGGAGAAATACACTGTAAAAATAGAATATGATGCAGATGTATTTCAGACGGAAGACGACAAGAAGATTTCGCATCCGGTTGGAACAGGTACAAAAATTGTAATGGCGGTTATGCTTCTTGTAGTGCCGGGCATTTTGCTTTTACTTATCATCCGGGCGTACAAAAAAGGCAAACCGGTGGATTCTTACAGAGCGGAGAGCGGATTTGGCAATGCGTTTACTGATATCAGAACGAGCAGCCATTACACAGGCGGCAGAGGTAGTGGTGGCTGTGCCTGCGCATGTGCGTGTGCCTGTGCCGGAGGCGGGAGAGCCGGATGCTCGAAAAAAGATTTTTACGGAACAAAGCTTACGACAATGGCAATCCGCGAGGCGTTGAAAGACACCGCACATGAGGAAATATAACTGTATGGAAACGTATAATTATATAGAATGAAATATTCATAATTTACTCAAACTTCGCACTTGAATAAGTGCTTATGCACCTTGAAAATTCAATAATAACTGGCATAAAAATAGCATGAAACCAATGGTTTTGGTATAATTGAGTTGCCAAAAAACAATTACAAAGCGGAGACTCATGCTATGAATAAAAGTATAACACAAGCGACTCAAAATGATAAGCAGATTTCTAAATCTATCAAACGATTTTTTACAAGGTTTCATATTTCCTCAGCCTTGAAAGCTGCCAATGCCTATAAAAGGAAAGGCACTCCGGTAACGGAGATTTTTCAATACATGTTTCTGCTGATTTTCTCCAACAGAAGTATGTATATGAGTCTGCTTACAGGAAAAAACACACCTAATTTTGCAAAAGATACCGTGTATCGTTTCATGAAGATGGTTCAAATTAACTGGATGCGTTTTACTACAATCCTTGCATCCAGAATCATAAACAACGCTATTCTTCCACTGGATTCGGAAGACCGTGCCAATGTTCTTATTATAGACGATTCCATGTTTGAACGTAACCGTTCTAAAAATGTAGAGCTTCTTGCAAAGGTCTATGACCACGCAAAACATAAATATCGCTTCGGATTTAGAATGCTTACTCTTGGATGGTCAGATGGGAGTACATTTTTGCCGGTAAACAGCATTCTTCTTTCTACAGAAAACAAAAAGAATCGTATCAATGAAGCGGCTGAGGTAGACAAAAGAACCGTTGGTTACAGGCGCAGAAAGCTGTCTATGGAAAAGGGAACCCATGCCATGCTTGCACTTCTGGAAACTGCTAAAAAAGCTGCAATTCCGTCAAAATATGTTCTTTTTGACAGCTGGTTTTCATCTCCAAGCACCCTTCATGCTGTCAAACGAATGGATTTAGATGTAATCGGAATGGTGAAAAAATCTCCAAAAATGTTTTTTCGCTACGATGGTGAAGATATGTCTTTAATCTCCATTTACAACAAAAATAAAAAGAGACGAGGCAAATCAAAATATCTGCTTTCTGTTATGGTTGATGTAGTGAAGGATGGGGACATCATTCCTGCCAAAGTAGTTTATGTTCGCAATCGCAACAAACGCAAGGAATATCTCTGTCTCATTTCCACGGATGTAAATCTGGATGAAAATGAAATCATCCGGATTTATGGAAAACGCTGGGATATAGAGGTATTTTTCAAGGTATGCAAAAGCTACCTTAACTTGAGCAGAGAATGTAATTCTCTGTCCTATGATGCAATGACTGCGCATACCGCAGTTGTTTTCACCCGATATATGATGCTGTCACTGGAAAGCCGGGAATCCAATGATAACCGGTCACTTGGGGAGCTCTTTTTATACTTTTCTGACGAAATGTCTGATATCACATGGATACAGGCTTTTCAAATGCTGCTTCAAATGTTCAGAACAATGCTTTCAGATAACACTGAACTTTCAGACGAAAAAATCAATGAATTGGCGAATGCATTTATGGATGCACTTCCTACTATGATGAAAATACGACTGCAGGCTGCATAAAGGCTGAACACTGACAACTGAATAACTGCCAGATATTGAATTTTCAAGGTGCATAGCTAAAATTTATGTGCGAAGTTTGAGTTTTATAATTAAAAAAGAGAATGAAGGAAAAAGTAGGAAACAAGCCAAAATAGCCGGTTTAAATAAGTTTTTGCAAATCTATTATGCAAGAGTAATGGAAATATATAAGAATATAGTATAGTTGCATAAGAAAAAAGCCTGAATAATCAGGCCTATTTCTTATGCAAAAAAATCAAAAATTGTGTTGACATCTCTTAACAGATCTAGGAAGTCCGCCCATTGTCTGCGAGTTGCCGGACACACTCCGGGGACTGTCCAAACGTGGAAAGACACAGCATTTGATGCCGGACGCGGCACGGAAGAACTACCTGGATTTTACTCCAAAGAATTCGCCGCTGCCGGTTACATTGGAACGTTATGGTTCCCTCATTTTTTGTCTACAGCTTATCTCCTGTACACTTTCCCGGTTGCTGGGGGCTTTCTAACACGGCTTTGCCGTTTTAGGAGTCAGAACCGACACGAACCGCAAACGCCCGTCCATCCATTTCCCGATCGCCCCGATCACCTTTCCCATCGTAAACGCTGCCAGAATTGTTCCGATTCCAAGTCCATCCAGATGTCCCAGGAAGAAGATCGTCATGCCGGCGGTCACCGCCAGACAGATCACATCAAACGAGACCTTTATGTTGGAATACGCGGCGCCCGTAATGTCCGCCAGTTCCCTCGGGAACAGATCTGTCGGTATGATCGGCAGACCACAGCGGTTTGACAGTGCAATTCCGATGCAGATCAACAGATAGCTGATTGCAAAATAGAGAATACGGTTCGGAAGCGTAAGCGGCAGAAGATTGATCCACGCCTCATGCACATCCAGGAGTTCTCCGAACACAAATCCCACCACAAAGCTGAACAGATACTGCGGCACAAACCTTTTTCTTAAAATCATCAGGCTAAGCACCAGGACGCCCTGGAACAGGTATGTCCATGTGCCGAGCGAGATCCGCGTAAACACTTCCGAAAACGCGAACGGCACGCTCGAGATGGCAGAGATTCCCGCGCCGGAATGCAGCATCAGCACCACCCCGAAGCTGTTAATCAGCACTGCAACAAGCAGTGCCAGTTCTCCTCTCATAGTATGTAACTCTTTCTGTTGTATTTCCTGTGCTTCCATTGTTATCCTCCAAGTCTGTCTTCCGCGCTATCATGTCAAAAGAACGTTTTTTTATTTCATAGGAAGGTTCTGCTTTCTTTTATTAACGTTCCGCAGTATTTCCTATGAAATAAAAAATGTCTGCTGCGGGATCCCCTCCCGCAGCAGACCTGATGGTTCAAAACTTCCATTCTATGATACTTTCAGTGTAAACTTCTGTATTTCTTTTTCGTCGGAAACTTTCTCAATCAATGCCCCAAGCAGTGACAGCTTCTGATCAAATGCCTCGTAGCCGCGCTCAATGTAATAAATATCGTCCACAACAGTAATGCCCTCTGCGCCAAGTCCGGCAATCACAAGCGCCGCTCCGGCTCTTAAATCCGGCGCATTGACTCTGGCACCGGTGTACTGGTCCACACCGCTGATAATAGCGATGTTGCTCTCCACCTTGATGCTTGCACCCATGCGTGTCAATTCATCCACATACTTAAAACGGTTCTCGAAAATGCTCTCGGTAATGGTGCTTGTTCCCTCGGAAACACCCAGTACCACACCCATCTGTGGCTGCATATCTGTCGGGAAGCCCGGATACGGCAGTGTAGTCACCTGCGTATGATGCAGTGGATTCTTTGCGATGACACGCACTGCATCATCAAACTCCTGAATCTCACATCCCACTTCGATCAATTTCGCACTGGTTGCCTCCAGATGCTTCGGAATGACATTTTTTACTGTGACATCACCATGTGTTGCGGCTGCCGCAAACATAAATGTACCTGCCTCGATCTGATCCGGAATGATAGAATATTCCGTCTTGTGCAGTTTCTCAACACCGGAAATACGGATCACGTCAGTTCCGGCTCCGCGGATATTAGCTCCCATTCGGTTCAGGAAATTTGCCACATCAACGACATGCGGCTCTTTCGCTGCATTCTCGATGATCGTCTTTCCCTCTGCCATAGCTGCTGCCATCATGATATTGATGGTGGCTCCTACGGAAACCTTATCCATATAAATATGGGTACCACAAAGGCGGTCTGCCTTCGCTGCTACCAGACCATGATGAATGTCAATCTCCGCACCCATAGCACGGAATCCTTTCAGATGCAGGTCGATCGGACGGCTTCCGATCGCACATCCGCCCGGCAGTGCTACTTCTGCATCTTTATATTTTCCAAGTAAGGCGCCCAGTAGATAATAGGACGCACGGATTTTTCTGATGTATTCATTGTCAACGCTCGTTTCATGAATGGTTGAGCCGTTGATCTTTACCGTGTGAACGTCGATCCGCTCGACAGTCGCACCAATGTTCTCGATTGCCTGAAGCATGACATTGATATCACGGACATTTGGTAAATTATCTATTGTAACGGTTTCGTCCGTCATCACTGCTGCGGCAAGAATCGCCAGCGCTGCATTCTTTGCCCCGCCGATTGCCACATCTCCGATTAACGGATTTCCACCTTTTATTACATATTGATCCATTTTGCACCTCTATGCTATATATTTAAACACGCTATTATAACTATATCTTAAAAAAATTGTCAAGAAAATCTTTCATTTTCACCTATTGTATCATGAAATTCTCTCTTAGAAAAGAAACTTTGCTTTATTTTATTCATCTTCAGCCTTTTCGGTTCCATTCTTTTCTTTTAATGCCTGTAAAACAGCATCTAATGTCTGTTCTACATTCAGTTTATATTCATCCACAATGATGTCGGCATATTTTTCATATAAGACCACACGCTCTTTGTACAGTCCGGCTAATGTCTGACCCGGTTTCAATACAACGCCACGTCCTTTGATGTTGCGTAGCCGACGCTCCAGTGGCTTCAGATTCTGTTTCAGATATACGATTGTTCCGATGGAACCAAGATGCTCCATCGCTTCTTTTCCATACACGACG
>ENA-ORTN01002139-ORTN01002139.1-human-gut-metagenome-genome-assembly--contig:-NODE-2139-length-16834-cov-3.613088_pt1 | contig 16834 bp, 12 predicted proteins | sample MGYA00242070_ERZ509189 | MGnify/ENA primary metagenome ERZ509189 (study PRJEB26280, sample SAMEA2338821) | human gut metagenome | biome: human gut; feature: human-associated habitat; material: faeces...
AAAGAGATGTTTTAGCAGATCCAATTTATAACTCAAAAGTTATAACAAAACTTATCAATCAAATTATGCTTGATGGTAAAAGAGGAAAAGCTCAAACAATCGTATATAAAGCATTTGATATGATCCAAGAAAGAACAAATGAAAATCCTATGGACGTATTTAATAAAGCTTTAGAAAATATTACTCCAGTTCTAGAAGTTAAATCAAGAAGAGTTGGTGGTGCTAACTACTCTGTTCCAGTTGAAGTTAGAGCAGATAGAGCACAAGCTTTAGCACTTCGTTGGTTAGTTAATGCTTCAAGAAGTAGAAGTGGTAAATCAATGGCTGAAAAATTAGCTAGTGAAATAATTGATGCTTCAAATCAAACAGGAGCAGCATATAAGAAAAAAGATGATACTCATAGAATGGCAGAAGCTAATAAAGCATTTGCTCATTATAGATGGTAGGAAAGGAATAGAATATGGCTCGTGAATATTCGTTAGAAAAAACAAGAAACTTTGGAATAATGGCTCACATTGATGCTGGTAAAACAACAACAACAGAGAGAATACTTTTCTATACAGGTAAAACTCACAAAATTGGTGAAGTTCATGAAGGCGCAGCAACTATGGACTGGATGGCCCAAGAGCAAGAAAGAGGTATTACAATTACTTCTGCAGCTACAACTTGTCAATGGTTAGGACATCGTATCAATATTATCGATACGCCTGGGCATGTTGACTTTACAGTTGAAGTTCAAAGATCTTTAAAAGTTCTTGACGGTGCTGTAACAGTATTAGCAGCTAAAGGTGGTGTACAACCACAAACAGAAACAGTTTGGAGACAAGCTGATAAATATCAAGTTCCAAGAATGGTATATGTAAATAAGATGGATACTACAGGTGCTGATTTTATGCTTTGTGTAGATCAATTACACAATCGTTTAAAAGCAAACGCAGTTCCAATTCAATTACCAGTTGGAGCAGAAGAAAACTTCAAAGGCATTGTTGACTTAATTAAAATGAAAGCATTTATACACAAAGACGACTTAGGAAAAGAAATCGAAGTATGTGATATACCTGCTGATTTACAAGCACAAGCTGAAGAATTTAGATCAAAATTAATAGAAGCAGCAGCTGAACAAGATGATGATTTAATGATGAAATATTTAGAAGGTGAAGAACTAACTGAAGAAGAAATCATTAAAGGTATTAGAAAAGGTACAATTGCTAACAAACTTATCCCTGTATGCTGTGGTTCTTCATACAAGAACAAAGGTGTACAAGAATTATTAAATGCAGTTGTTAACTTTATGCCATCACCACTTGATATAGCTGATGTTAAAGGTGTTGATTTAGATGGAAACGAAGCAGTAAGAAAAACATCTGATAGTGAACCATTTGCAGCACTAGCATTTAAAATTGCAACAGATCCATTTGTTGGAAAACTTTGTTTCTTCAGAGTATATTCTGGTACATTAGAAGCTGGTTCAACAATATTAAATGCAAATAAAGATAAAAAAGATAGAATGGGAAGAATTCTATTAATGCACTCAAATCACAGACAAGATATTGATAAAGTATATGCCGGTGATATTGCAGCTGCAGTTGGTTTAAAAGAAGTTGGAACAGGTGATACATTATGTGATCCTGCACACCCAATTATTCTAGAATCAATGGAATTCCCAGAGCCTGTTATTGATATCGCTATTGAACCAAAAGATAAAGCAAATAGCGAAAAAATGGGTATAGCTTTAGCAAAACTTGCTGAAGAAGATCCAACATTCAAAACATGGACAGATCAAGAATCTGGTCAAACAATCATCGCTGGTATGGGTGAGTTACACTTAGACATTATCGTTGATCGTTTGAAGAGAGAATTCAAAGTTGAATGTAGTGTAGGTAAACCACAAGTTTCTTACAAAGAAACAATTAGAAATAAAGTTAAAGTACAAGGTAAATTCATCCGTCAATCTGGTGGTAGAGGTCAATACGGTGACGTATGGCTAGAAATGGAACCATTAGAAGCTGGAAAAGGAATTGAATTTGAAAGCAAAATCGTTGGTGGTGTTGTTCCAAAAGAATATATCAAACCAATCGAGGAAGGTGTTAGAGAAGCTGCTCAAAGCGGTATCTTAGCAGGTTACCCTGTAATCGACTTTAAAGCTACATTGGTAGATGGTTCTTACCACGAAGTTGACTCTTCAGAAATGGCCTTCAAAATTGCTGGTTCTATGGCATTCAAAGAAGGATGTAAACAAGCTAAATCAGTTATATTAGAGCCAATTATGAAGGTTGAAGTAACAGTTCCAGAAGAATACATGGGAGATGTTATTGGAGATATCAATTCTAGACGTGGAAGACTAGAAGGAATGGAAGCTGTCCAAGGAAATCAAGTAATTAGATGCTTTATTCCATTATCTGAAATGTTTGGATATGCAACAGACTTACGTTCAAAAACACAAGGTAGAGGTACTTATTCAATGGAACCAAGCCATTATGAAGAAGTTCCAAAATCAGTATTTGATAACATTGTTGCATCAAGAGCTAAAAAACAAAACTAAGAATATAAATCGAACCACAGATATACATAATTGCTTTGTAATTTATGTGGTTCGAAGTAACTTAAAAAAATAGTAAAAAATACTTGATTTTAGCTATGAAATAGTATAAAATACAAGTACTTGAAAAAAAGATTTTAATATTAAATTAAAATAAATGTAGGAGATTTATAAAAATCCCTAACAAAATTAAGGAGGAAAATTAAATGGCAAAAGCAAAATTTGAAAGAACAAAACCACACGTTAACATTGGTACAATCGGCCACGTTGACCACGGTAAAACAACAACAACAGCAGCTATTACAAAATACCTAGGATTACTAGGAAAAGCTAAATATGAAGCATATGATCAAATCGATAGTGCTCCAGAAGAAAAAGCAAGAGGAATCACAATTAACACAGCTCACGTAGAGTATGAAACAGATAAAAGACACTATGCTCACGTAGACTGCCCAGGACACGCTGATTATGTAAAGAACATGATCACTGGTGCTGCTCAAATGGATGGAGCAATTCTAGTTGTTTCAGCAGCTGATGGTCCAATGCCTCAAACAAGAGAGCATATCTTACTTGCTCGTCAAGTAGGTGTTAAATATATCGTTGTTTACTTAAACAAATGCGATATGGTTGACGATCCAGAATTATTAGAATTAGTTGAAATGGAAGTTAGAGACTTATTATCAAGCTATGATTTCCCAGGTGATGAGATTCCAATTATTAAAGGTTCATCATTAAAAGTTCTAGAAAGCACATCTACAGATCCTAACGATCCTGTATACGCTCCAATTAAAGAACTTATGGATGCAGTTGATAGCTATATTCCAACTCCAGACAGACCAATTGACCAACCATTCTTAATGCCAATTGAAGACGTTATGACAATCAGTGGTAGAGGTACAGTTGTTACTGGTAGAGTTGAAAGAGGTCAAGTAAAACTTCAAGACGAAGTTGAAATCGTTGGATTATCTAAAGAATCTAAGAAAACAGTTGTTACTGGTGTTGAAATGTTTAGAAAAACATTAGACCAAGCTGAAGCTGGAGATAACGTTGGTATCTTATTAAGAGGTACTCAAAGAAACGAAGTTGAAAGAGGTCAAGTATTAGCAAAACCAGGAACAATTCATCCACATACAAAATTCAAAGCACAAGTATACGTTCTAACTAAAGAAGAAGGTGGACGTCATACTCCATTCTTTAATGGATATAGACCACAATTCTACTTCAGAACAACAGACGTTACAGGTGTTATCGAATTACAAGCTGGAACAGAAATGGTTATGCCAGGAGATAACGTTGACATGACTATCGAACTTATTACTCCAATCGCTATCGAAAACGGATTAAGATTCGCTATTCGTGAAGGTGGACGTACAGTAGGTTCAGGAGTAGTATCTGAAATTATTGCTTAATTTAAATTATGTAATATAGAAAAGGCAAGGGTTACAAGAAATTGTAAAACCTTGCTTTTTATATTGACTTTTTTAGACTTTAATTATATACTATATGCGTACCAAAGAGCAAAAATTATAGTAATATTTGTAGAAAAAAGGAGAGTTCTTTTAATGAAGAATTTAAGAAAAATATCACTAATGTTAATACTTACAGTAGTTAGTATATTATTACTAGCAGTAAGTTCAAAAGCAACTACGAAAGTAAAAGTAACAGGAGATGTGTTGAACATAAGAAAAGGTCCTTCAACTAGTACAAAAGTTGTAGCAATGTTATCTAAAGGCGTAGAATGTGAATTGCTTGAAGAAGAGGGAGATTGGTACAAAGTTAAGTACAAAACATATACGGGATATGTAAGTAAAGAGTATGCAGAGATAATAGGTGAAACTAATAATACAGAAGAACCTAAAAACACTGAAACAAACACTGATAATAAAAATGATACGGATAACACTTCTAAAAATGAAGAGAATAATACAACTTCAGATACTAACATAGATGAAGATGTAAAAGTTGTATATAAAAAATTAAAACAAGATAGTGAGTTAAAAATTTTACCATTGGTTTATTCAAGCAATATCGAAAGCTTAAAAAAGAATGCTGAAATGATATTGTTAAGTGAAGTTAATGGATGGTCATATGTACAAACAGATTCTAACTGTGGATGGATAAGAAATGAATACTTAGAAGATTCAAGTACAACATCATCTAATAATGGAAACACTAATAGCACAGACAAAAATGAATATACAGAAAAAACAGGATATATAAATGAAAGCTCAGTTAATATGAGAAAAGGAGCTGGAACAAGTTATAGTATAGTAAAAGTATTATCATTAAATACTCAATTAACTATAATAGGTGAAGACGGAAAATGGTATCAGGTTAAGGTTGGAAATACTACTGGATATGTTTCAAAAGACTATGTATCAGATACAAAAACTACTACAACTAGAGGAAATAACACTTCTAGAACAGAAAACAATACTGAAAAAACTACAGCTAGTAATACAAAAGTAGAAAAAGTTTCTAATAATGAAAATACAACTAAATCAACTGAAAGTGTTAAAAAAGAACAGGTTAAAGCAATCAAAACAACAACTCAAAAGTCTAAACAAGAGACGACAAGTAAGAATGAAACAACAATTAAAAGTACAGACATTGTTGCATATGCCAAAAAATATTTAGGATATAAATATGTATATGGCGGTGATGGATCAAACGGAACATTTGACTGTTCAGGATTTACAATGTATGTATATAAACACTTTGGTATAAAACTTCCACATGCAGCAAGTAAACAATACAAATGTGGAAAAGGTACTCAAATTACTAAATATAGTGATTTACAAGTAGGGGATATTGTATTTTTAACAGATTATGAAACAGGTGTAGGAATAGGGCATTGTGGAATATATCTTGGAAATGATAACTTTATTCATGCATCAACAACTTGTTATGCTGTTGAAATATCTAGTTTTAAAACAATATATAAAGGTAGATTTTATTCTGGTTTAAGATTGATATAATTTATAGGGGCATTATAGAAAGGTTTAAATATGAGACCATTTTGTGTTGCCACTATTGGAGTAATTTTAGGAATTATAATAGGGCTATACTTAAAAAGTATAGCTTTTTTCATATGTATAATGATAATAATTATTAGTATAATACTTAAGTTGAAAAATAAATTAAATTCTTGTGTGATAATAATTGGTATATGTTTTATAGTATTTTGTATTTATACATTGATGTTGGAAAATAATTACACAAAAATTACAAAGAAATATGATAAACAGTCAATAACTATACAAGGAATTGTTGTAACAAACGGAAATGAGAAGAAATATAAAACGCAATATGAAATACAAGTAATGAAAATACATAATAATAACACAGGAGAAACTGAAAAGAGAAATTTTAAAGTGTTATGTGATATAAAAGGCAAAAAAAATGAAATAGGACTGAAGTTTGGAGATGAAATAATATTTAGTTCAAAATTTGAGGCACCATACACAGAAAGAAATGAAGGAGGATTTGATTATAGTCAATATCTAAAAACGAAAAAGATTGCCGGCAGTGTAATGAGTAAAAGTGAAAATATAAGATTAGTGGGGCAAAACAAGATAAATATACTAGCGAGAATAACAAATGATTTAAAAAAAGCTTTATTAAATAAAACATACAAGATTTTGCCTAAGGATGAAGCAGGACTGTGTGCAGCCTTATTATTAGGAGATAAAAGTAAGATAAACAATGATATAGAAAATAGTTTTAGAGAGGCGAATTTGTCACATATGCTTGCTATTTCAGGAGCACATATATCATATATATTATTAGGAGTTTCAACTGTTTTATCATATCTAAAAATTCATAAAAGATGGGCTAAAACTTTTATATGTATGTTTTTACTATTTTTTATGTTTTTAGCAGGTGGATCACCGTCAATTGTTAGAGCTTGTATAATGGCAATTTTAAATTTAGTAGCTGAAATGTTATTTGAAAAATCAGATACATTTAACAATTTAGGCATAAGTGCATTTATAATATTACTTTTTAATCCATATGCTTTATTAGACATAAGCTTTCAACTTTCATTTGGTGGAACTATTGGAATAGTCACATTTGTAGAGCTATTATATAATATTAGATTAAAGAGAAAAGGAATAACTAAAAGAAAGGATCAAGAAGAAAAAAATGGAAAGATACAAGGAAGGAAATATAGTGAATTCACATACAAAATTTTAATATATATAGAGCAAACTACTATAATGTCACTAGCAGCAAACATAGTTATTACACCAATTATGCTTCATAATTTTAGTTCAATTTCATTAGTATTTATAATTTCAAATTTACTTGCTACACCTATAATGGGGATATGCTTAATTCTTGGAATGATTTTTTTAGTTTCTCTAATAATTACCCCATTAGCATATGTAGTGGCATTTTTATTAGGACCACTATTAAAAATATTTATTCTAGTTGCAAGTTTTTCAAGTAATATACCATTCTCAAAAATTTTAATGCCAACGCCAAAGATATGGCAAATTCTAATCTATTATTTAATCATTATAATATATTTTTTCAAAGATGATATTCAAAAAGTTTACCCCAAAATATTAGATAATTATAAGAAAATAATTATATTTTTAATAATTTTAACTTTATTACCTTATGGATTAGCAGTAATTCCAATAAATAAGTTAGAAATTCATTTTATAGATGTAGGACAAGGTGATAGTATGCTTATTATAACACCATCTAAAAAGAAAATTTTAGTGGATGGTGGAGGAAGTGAATTTGGCACATTTGATGTTGGAAAGCAAACATTACTACCATATTTATTAAACAAGTCAATTATAAGCATAGATTATCTTTTGTTTACACATTTTGACTCAGACCATTGCCAAGGTTTACTTACGGTGCTAGAGAGTATAAATGTAAAAAATGTAATTATAGGAGAACAGGGGAAAGAGTGTGAGAATTTTGAAAAATTTTCAGAACTTGTAAAGTTAAAACATACTAATAAGATTACTGTAAAAGCAGGAGATACAGTTACTATAGATAAAGAATGTAACTTTGAGATATTGTTTCCTGACACAGATTTGATAAAGCAGAACATCTTGAACAATAACTCAATAGTAGCAAAGTTTTGGTATAAAGATTATAGTGTATTACTTACAGGAGATATAGAAAAAATTGCTGAAGAAAAATTGATACGAAAATACAAGGATACGAAAAAACTAGAAGCTAATATACTAAAAGTTGCACATCATGGTTCAAAAAGTTCCTCGATACAGCAATTTCTAGATGAGGTGAAACCTGAAATAGCTCTTATTGGAGTTGGAGAAAAGAATACTTTTGGGCATCCAAATGACGGAGTATTAGAAAGGTTAGAAAATTTACGGTTGTGAAATTTATAGGACTGATTTATGTGGAGAGATAACTATTACTATAAAAAATAATAAAGTGAAGGTTAATAAAAAAATAGATATTGAAAAATAGCCCAAAAGTAGTATAATATATAGGAAAAATAGAAAAGGAAGCAAAAATATGTTATCAAAATATTCAAATCAAACAAATGGGATAAATGAAGAGGAAATACAAGAAGCAGCAAATGAAATAAAAAATGGAAACTTAGTATTATTCCCAACTGAGACTGTATATGGAATAGGAGCAAATGCTTTAGATGCAAATGCGGTAGAAAAGATATTTATAGCAAAAGAGCACAGGACAACCCTTTAATTGTTCATGTTTCAAATATCAAGATGGTGGAAGAGATAGTAGAAGAAATAACAGAATTAGAGAAAAAGCTAATAGAGAATTTTTGGCCGGGTCCACTTACAATAATATTTAAGCGCAAAAGCAATGAAATAATTCCTGATGTTGTAACAGCAAATCTAGATACAGTGGGAATTAGAATGCCTAGCAATTTGATTGCAAAAGAGTTAATAGAAAAATCCGGTGTGCCAATTGCAGCCCCAAGTGCAAATGTTTCTGGAAAGCCTAGCGGAACTAATGTTGAAGATATTATAGAAGAACTAGATGGAAAGGTTGCATATATATTAGATGGAGGTTCGACTGACATAGGATTAGAGTCAACAGTTATTAAAGTAGATGGAGATAACATCAATATATTAAGACCAGGCAAGATAACTAAAGAACAACTAGAAACAGTGGCAAATCAAGTTAAAGTTGATAAAAATGTATTAGGGCAAGTGCAAAAAGATGAAGTGGTAGCATCTCCGGGAATGAAGTATAAACACTACGCCCCAAATACAAAATGTATGATGGTATATAGTGAAGATGCAGATAAAATGATTAAAAAGATAAATGAAATAACTATGCAAAATGAGAATGTTCTAATTTTAGCAAAAGAGGAACACATGGACAAGTATATTGCAAGACATAAATGGAGCTTAGGAAATAATTTAGAAGACGTTGCTAAAAATATATTTACATTTTTAAGAAAAGCAGATAAAGAAAATGTCGATTTAATAATTATTGAAGGAGTCGGCAGTAAAGGTTTAGGACTTGCGATTACAAATCGTTTGATTCGTGCATGTGCATATAATTATATTATTCTAAAAAATGAATAAAATTTCCAAAAAATCTCATACTAATATTAAATATTTAGAAAAGGACTGATATAGTATGAGAAAAGGATGGATTATTGCATTAGCTATATTTCTACTAATAATAGGTGTGGCTTTAGGAATTTCTGTATATAACAAAAACAAAACAGATAACACAAATATAGTGGATAATAAAAAGTTGGCAGAGGAAAATGAGATAAATAATGTGGTTCCTACAGCAGTAGTTGAAGAAAAAGTATCACCTAATGCTAAAGTGTTACAAAAACAATATTTTACAGGTTGTGATCATTTATTAAAAGAAACTAAAGATATACCGGAAAATTTAGTGAACAAAAATAAAGAAGAAGTAGAAAAGTATTATAAAGACTGGAATGTCGACAGTTTTTCAAAAAATGAAATTATAATATATAAAGAAGAAAGTGGTTTTTGCAACCAGCATTATTTAATTAAAGAACATAATGGCGTTTTAGGAATTTACACAATAGATGAAAATGGAAAGATTACTTTAAAAGAGGATACTGAAATTCAGACTATGTATTTACCAGAAGCAGATTTAGAAAAGGTAAAGCAGGGAATAGAAGCGGTTGGAAACATGGAACTAAATAGTGCATTAGAAGATTTTGAATAAAAAATAGATGAGATTATTTCTCATCTATTTTTAAGTTTTCTTTTTTTAGATATCCTTGTTTATAAAATGTAATGTAATACATAACAAGTGAAAATATAGTAGTAGCCAAAGCTAAATAATAAATCCATAAATCAAATTGTGGCAAAGGTGCTACAGAATTTGAAGGAATTTTAGCAATATTGTTCCAGTATGCAATTACAAATGAACATACAATTGCTATATAGAATAACACTGTTGCAAGTTTTCCAAACCATCTACTAGAAACAACTAGTTCTTTTCCGTAAAGGAAAGATGCACCTGCTATCATTGCTGCTTCTTTTAAAGCAACTACTATAATAATCCAAAATGGAATAACTCCTTTAAATGTAATTGTTAAAAGTACAGCTAGTTGAGTTGCTTTGTCGGCTAAAGGATCGATAAGTTTTCCAAAGTTTGTTATAAAATTAAATTTTCTAGCAATCCAACCGTCTAAAATATCTGTTAAACCAGATACTGTTAAAAGTATAAGTGCTGTAATGTATTGGTCAACTACTATAAAATAAATTATAAAAGGTATTAGAAAAAATCTTGCAACTGTTAATATATTTGGAATATGCTTTGCCATAAAAATTATCTCCTATTTTCTTACATTAAATTTTAAATTATTTTCTTCTGAAGAAACTACTATAGTATCTCCATTTAATAGTTCTGAACGTAATATCATATCTGAAAGCTCATCTTCCAAATATCTTTGAATAGCTCTTCTCAATGGCCTTGCACCGTATTTAATATCAGTTCCTTTTTCTAACAAGAATTTTTTAGCATCTTCGGAAATTTCTAAAGTAATATTCTTATCAGCTAATACTTTTTTTGTATCGTCAAGCATTAGATTTACAATTTGTAATAATTGTTCATGATTTAATTGCTCAAATACAACAATTTCATCTACACGATTCAAAAATTCAGGTCTAAAAGTTTCTTTTAAGCTATCCATAACTTTATCTTGATTTATTCTTGTTCCACCAAAACCAATTGAATTTGTATTTTGATTAGAACCAGCGTTTGAAGTCATAATCATTATAGTATTTTCAAAACTTACAGTATTACCTTGACTATCTGTTAATCGTCCATCATCTAAAACCTGTAATAAAATATTAAATACATCAGGATGAGCTTTTTCAATTTCGTCTAGTAATACTATAGAATAAGGATTACGCTTTACTTTTTCTGTTAGTTGTCCTGCATCATCATAACCTACATAACCAGGAGGAGAACCAATTAGTTTTGATGTAGAATGTCCTTCCATGTATTCAGACATATCCACACGAATAATTGAGTTTTCGTTTCCAAACATTTCATAAGCAAGTGATTTAGCAAGTTCTGTTTTACCAACTCCTGTCGGACCAACAAATATAAATGATGGTGGTCTCTTTGTACTTTTTAAACCAGCACGATTACGACGTATTGCTCTTGAAACAGCTTCAACAGCAGTATCTTGACCAATTACTCTCTTGTGCAAATTAGCTTCTAAGTTTAGTAGTTTTTGAGTTTCAGCTTCAGTAATCTTCTTAACGGGAATCTTAGTCCAACTTTCAATAACTTCGGCAATATCTTGAACTGTTAAGTTTTTAAGTTTCATTTTTTCATTTAAACTATCAATTTGTTCCATTAAGCTACATTCTTTAGCTTTTAATTCAGCTGCTTTTTTATAATCTTCAGTTGAATCTGCAAGAGCGGCTTCTTCTTTTTCTTCTTGAACAGCTTTTAGTTGACCTTTTAATATCTCTAATTGATATAATTCTTTATTATTCAAGTTTATTCTTGAACAAGCTTCGTCTAAAATATCTATTGCTTTATCTGGTAAAAATCTGTCATGAATATATTTTTCAGACATAATAACAGCTTGTTTAATTACATCATTTGAAATTTTAACTTTGTGATAATCTTCATAATATTTTTTAATACCCTCTAAAATTCCTATAGAATCAGTAATAGAAGGCTCTTCAACTAAAACAGGTTGGAATCTTCTTTCTAGGGCGCTATCTTTTTCTATATACTTGCGATATTCTTTTAAAGTAGTTGTTCCAATCAACTGAATTTCACCATTAGAAAGTGATGGTTTTAAAATGTTTGCAGCATTCATAGAACGCTCTGCATCACCAGCACCAATAATATTATGAATTTCATCTATTACTAAAATTATATTTCCTAAAGCTTTACATTCTTCAATAATAGATTTCATACGAGCTTCAAATTGTCCTCTAAACTGTGTTCCTGCAACTATAGCTGTCATATCTAATAAATAAACTTCTTTATTTAACAATTTAGCAGGTACTTTACCATTTACAATTCTAATTGCTAAACCTTGAGCAATAGCTGTTTTACCAACTCCGGGTTCTCCAATTAAACAAGGGTTATTTTTGCTACGACGATTTAATATTTGAGTTATTCTTTGAATTTCTTTGTCTCTACCAATAACCATATCTAATTGACCATTTTTGGCTTTTTGAGTTAGGTTTGTACCATAAGCTTCCAATGCTTTTTTACGTTTATCTTTTTTCTTTTCTACTTTAACTTTCTTTTTCTCAGTTGAACTATTAGTAGATCCTTCTTGATTTTCTCCAAACATATTTGAAAAAATTGAACCTAATGGAATGGCAGCACCAAACATTGGAGAACCTTGCTCCATTTTTTCTAAATCTTCTGGATCCATATCATCTAATTGCTCAGAAAAAGAATCTAAGTCCATATTTTCTGCTAGATTACTAACAATATTTTCGATCTGTTTTGTCATATTATTCATATCTGTTTGACTCAAATTTTTTAAAGGATTTATTCCCTGCTTTTGAGCACATTCAAGGCAGTAGCCTTTAGATATAGCCTTACCGTCTTTATCTTTTGCATTTAGGAAAATAACTGCGGGATTTTTCCCACATACTGAACATAATTCCATAAATTTTATATAAACTCCATTTCTTTATTGTCTAAAAATACATAATATATAATACAGCAAAATTAAGGATAAGTCAATGTTTAATCTATCTAATTAAAAAAATATAAAAAACACTAGATTTTTAGTAAAAAATAAGGTAATATATAAGAAGAAAAGTTAAAGGAGCAAAAAAATGAAAAATCAGAAACTTATATTTATTTTAGTAGGAGCATTTTGTGTATTAGCATTAATAGCAGGTATATATGCACAGTTTTTTGTAGGAAGTTCAAACAATAATAATATACAAAATCCAGATAACAGTATAAATAATGAGATAAAGCCTAAAACACAAGAAGAAATAAAATCACAATTGAACAGCTTATTTACAAATGAAATTATATCTAATGACTATGATGAAACTAATTTACAAAAAAGAGATGCATCAAAAGGTATAGTTTATTCAGCATATGATATTCAAAAACAAGAAGGAAATTATGAGTTGGATGTTCATTTGCCAGTAATAAATATTAAGGATAGTGTGGCTACTGATTTTAATAAAATGACACAATCTATTTTTGCAAATAAAGCATCAGATATATTAAACAACAAATATACAGAAAAGGTAATATATAGTGTAGACTATATTTCATATGTAAATGATAATATCCTATCATTAGTAATTAAATCTACATTAAAGCAAGGAAATAACCCACAGAGAGTAATTATTCAAGCATATAATTATAACCTAGAAACAGGAGAGAAAGTACAACTAGTAGATGTTTTAGCAAAGAGAAATATAATTCAGAGCGATTGTCAAAATAAAATACATGAGATAGTTACTAAAGCACAAGAGGAAGCACAAGTATTAGTGCAATCTGGATATACAGTATATAATAGAAATCTATCAGATAGTATGTATCAAATTTCTAATATATCAACATTTTTCTTAGGAAAAAATGAAGAATTATATATAATTTTTGCATATGGAAACCAAAACTTCACTTCAGAAATGGATGTTGTATTATACGAATAATGAGAGGAAATATTAAATGGCAAAAAATCTGCTTATAACAGAAAAACCATCTGTTGCTACTGAGTTTGCAAAAGTGCTAAAATGTGGTGGCAATAGAAAGGACGGATATATTGAGTCAGATACTTGGATTATTACATGGTGTGTAGGCCATTTAGTAACAATGCGTCATCCGGAACAGTAGCTCCAAAATTTAAAGTTCTGGAGATTAGATACGTTACCATTTATGCCAAAAGAATATAAATACGAAGTAATACCAAGTGTTGAAAAACAATTTAACATAGTAAAAAGCCTACTTCAAAGAGAAGATGTAGGCTGTATTTATGTTGCTACTGACTCTGGACGTGAAGGAGAATACATATATAGATTAGTAGAAAAACAAGTGGGCGTGGCAGATAAGACAAGAAAAAGAGTATGGATAGATTCACAAACAGAAGAAGAAATAAATAGAGGAATAAAAGAAGCAAAAGATTTATCAGAGTATGATAGTTTGTGTGATTCTGCTTATTTAAGGGCTAAAGAAGATTATCTAATAGGAATAAATTTCTCAAGACTTTTATCAATTATATATGGTAGAAGAATGGCAAAAGATTTAGGTGAAGAAAAAATATCTATTTCAGTTGGTAGAGTGATGACATGTGTACTAGGAATGGTAGTACAAAGAGAAAGAGAAATTAGAAACTTTGTTAAGACTCCGTATTATAGAGTTATAGGAACATTTGGAGAAGAAAGCTCATCATTCACTGCCGAGTGGAAAGTTACAGAAAAATCAAAAATGTGGGAATCTCCAAAACTATATAATGAAAATGGCTTTAAGAAAGAAAATGAAGCAAAAGATTTCATTATGTCGTTAAAAGATAAAAAAGCAATAATAACAGAAGTAAAAAAATCTAAAACAAAAGAAAATGCACCACTATTGTTCAACTTAGCAGAAATTCAAAATGAAGCAACTAAAAGATTTAAAATAAAACCAGATCAAACACTAGAAATAATACAAAATTTATATGAAAAGAAACTGGTAACATATCCAAGAACTGATGCGAGAGTTTTATCAACTGCAGTTGCAAAAGTAATTTCTAAAAATTTAAATGGATTAGCAAAAGGCTTTAAAGACGAGGAAATACAAGGATATATAAAGAAGATGGTAGATGAAAAATATTCTACTGACTTAATAAAAACAAAATATGTAAATGATAGCAAAATAACAGATCACTATGCAATTATTCCAACAGGTCAAGGATTTGAAAATTATGATGCTTTACCAGATTTACAAAAGCAAATGTACAAGGTAATAGTAAAAAGATTTTTAAGTATATTTTATCCACCAGCTGAATATAGCAAAATATCTGTAACAATAGAAGTTGAAAATGAGCAATTTTCAGCTAGTGGAAGAGTGTGTGAAAAATTAGGATATTTAGAAGTGGCTAAAAATGAACCTAAGAAGGAAAACACAGAAGAACAACCAGAAGAGCAAAATAGCTTAGAAATATTAAGAAGCTTAAAAAAAGGAGAAGAAATAGGAGTACTAAATTATGAAACTAAAACTTCAGAAACTTCTCCACCTAGTAGATACAATTCGGGCTCAATGATACTTGCAATGGAAAATGCAGGAAAGCTAATTGAAGAGGAAGAATTAAGGGAGCAAATTAAAGGAGCAGGAATTGGCACAAGCGCAACAAGAGCAGAAATTATGAAAAAGCTAGAAAGAATAGGATATATTGCAATAAATACTAAAACGCAAATTATAACACCTACTGAAAAAGGAGAAAAAATATATGATATAGTATTTATGTCTATGCCAGATATGCTGAATCCAAGACTAACAGCAAGTTGGGAGAAAGGACTTGAAATGGTATCAAGTAAGCAGATTGAACCAAATGAGTTTATGACAAAACTAGAAGCATACATAAACAGTAAAATTGATAAATTAGTTGTAAGAAGATAGAGAACTTTGAAATTCCAAGGCTCTCTATTTTTATAACATTCACACTTTATGCAAACTAGACATAATATATAGCAAAAATAAGATAGAAAGGGTGAATAAAATGTCTAGTTACATAATAGAAGGAGGCAGAAAGTTAGAAGGAGAAGTTACAGTATCAGGCTCAAAAAATGCCTCTTTACCAATTATAGCAGCCAGCATACTAAATTTAGGAACCACAAGACTATACAATATTCCAAATATACATGATACACAAATCACCTTAGAAATATTAAAATATTTAGGGTGTAAAGTAAAAAGGCACAATGGAAAAATAGAAATAAATAGTAAGAAAATTAACAAAAAAGAGATTCCGGAACATTTAATGAGTCAAATGAGGTCTACAGTTGTACTCGCAGGAGCAATACTGGGCAGATTTAAAGAAGCAAAGTTTTCTTATCCGGGAGGATGTGATATTGGTGCAAGACCAATAGATTTGCATTTGTCAGCATTTAAAAAATTAGGAGTTAATATTACTGAAGATTCTGGGTTTATTATATGTAAAGCCGACAAAATAATAGGAACAAATATTGACTTAGATTTCCCAAGTGTAGGTGCAACAGAAAACATTATACTTGCTTCAATATATGCAGAAGGAATTACACAGATAACAAATGCAGCTATGGAACCAGAAATTGTGGATTTAGCAAAATGTTTAAACAAAATGGGAGCTAAAATTACTGGAGCAGGAACTAATATCATAAAAATTACAGGAGTACAAAAGTTAAAAGATATTGGATACAAAGTTATGCAAGATAGAATTGAAGCAGGAACTTTGTTGTGTGCAGGAGCAATTACAGGTGGAAATATCTGCTTAAATTATAGAACACCAGAACATATTACACCAATATTAAATAAATTAGAAGAAGCAGGTTGTGACATAAATATAGAGAAAAATAAAGTGTATATGCAGGCACCAAAAAAGATGAAAGCTGTAGATATTAAGACAATGCCATATCCAGGATTTCCAACTGATATGCAATCAATATTTGCTAGTACTTTAACTACTGCTAAAGGAACCTCAGTAATTGTAGAAAATATATTTGAAAATAGATATAGATATACAGCTGAACTTAATAAAATGGGAGCTAAAATTACTACCGAGGGAAAAACCGCAGTAATAAAAGGTGTAAAAAAATTGTCAGGTGCAACAGTGAAAAGTACGGACTTAAGAGGTGGAGCTTGTATGGTGTTAGC
>ENA-ORTN01002141-ORTN01002141.1-human-gut-metagenome-genome-assembly--contig:-NODE-2141-length-16827-cov-3.563856_pt1 | contig 16827 bp, 15 predicted proteins | sample MGYA00242070_ERZ509189 | MGnify/ENA primary metagenome ERZ509189 (study PRJEB26280, sample SAMEA2338821) | human gut metagenome | biome: human gut; feature: human-associated habitat; material: faeces...
TACTATATGTCAAATCATACGCCGGACTCAGCCGCCAGCACTTTTTCTCCTCTTCATAAAGAAAAGAGAAGTTTTTTGCATGGTCGTCTCGATTGTGAGCATACACATTAAAACACATACGGCGGTACATATTCTCCAAATCCTCCGGTGAATTATTGGTTATTATTTTCGTAAGTTTCATCAAATCCTGATAATCAAGAACAGGCTGCTCAAAATCCAACTCCAAAAGTGCCGCCACTGTCAACATATGCACTCTTTCCATTTCTCCATGCTGATTTTTCCGGTCAAAGCGTTTCGTACCAAAATAGCCGCTGCATTTATCTGACGGAAACAAATTACATTCACTCATCGTAATTCCACACTGCTCGGCACACAGATAATAATCGTATTCCATTTTTCCAATATCCGCACGGTCCACATGCGCCGGAAATTTAATAATCCATGGCTCCCCATCCATTTCCATCATAACTTTAGGTCTGGCTCCGCCACTGGTTCCACCCAGACGATACAATTCATCCAGCTTTTCTGACTCCTCTGTATTCAAAATGCGCTGACATTCTTCTGCCAGTTCATCCAGATTATCTACGTCCTGACCATAGGACAGATTTCTTTCGGGGCGATAAATAAGTGCTCCCATCCCTTGATTTCCTACTACTGCCAAACGGTCAATAATTGAAAATTCATCTCTATTTATCCCATGCTTTTTTAACATTCTATCTAACAATAACTGTCCCCACGCATCCGGCAGGCTGTCTGCAAACACGCCGAATAACCCTCGAAAATAATCTTTTGTGGGAACAAAAACCCGTTTTTCCAATGGAAGTGAAAAAGGGCTGATAGAAAAACCGTCCGCCAGCCATTCATCAGCATATTCAAATGCTGCTTTTTTTGATTCCGTAAGTGCCATCGTCCCTACAAGCCGCTCCCCGTAATAAACATGCAACACTTTATTTTCCCTCATTGATAACCTCCTGAATACTTCGATACGGAACATCCGTAAATAAATTCCGTATCTCATCCACCTCATTCAGAGCAAATGCCAGCTTCGTTAAAGAGAGTAGTGAAATCTGCCCTGTCGTCTCAAAACGCTTAATTGAGCCGTAACTTACACCGCTCATTTCCGATAATTTTTTCTGGGAAATCGAACGCCTTTTGCGAATCCCTCGTATTCTGCCCGCCAGCTTCATATCGATTTCCTCTGCTGTCTCCCATATTAGTCTCGCCATTTTATGTCACCTTTATGTGTTGTTTTTACAGATAATATATTATCTGTTTTGTGGTATATTTATGTGTTTTGTATAAAGTATTATCTATTCCAATAGTATCATAAGCGTATATAAAATACAAGGAAAAATCGGTGTTTTATATTTTTCATAAACCACAAGGGCATCTTGGTGATTTGAGCAGGCAATTCTTTCATTGACGCAATAATTTCTCTTATGTTATAATTGAGTTGCAACCCAAATCGATTTTTGTTCTTGCTTTGAGACACGAAGAAATATGATTTTACATTTCATTGGGTAAACACTAAAAAGAAATGAGGGATATTATGACAAGGAAAGAATTTCACAAGAGACTTTTGATTGCGTCTCTTCTTCTGGGGCTGGTACTCCCCCTGGCAAATGTACCGGTAACATCATCCTTAAATCAGACCAAAAAAGCGGCGGCAGCAGAGCCTGCCGTAATGACTTTTGCCGAGGGCGAGGGTACCGGAGAGGAATTTAAGGAAGAATCCTGGATGCTTGCCTCTCAAAGAAGACAGGGTAAAGATGCAACTCAGACTCGTTCGCCCAGTAATGATACTTTCGGCATACGAAAAAATCCATATTCCAAGAAGGAAACTCCGGAAAAAGTAATCCGGCTGTTTGATTTGATAAAACCGTATTCTGCACCTGAATCCGCAGCCGAGGAAGATCCGGATAATAGTTTTACTGACTACCGTTCCACACGCGCTATGTTAAATCAACTGGTTCCACTAAATGGCAAATCGCAGTTTTCCACAAAATTCACCTTTTCACTTCCGGATGCCTGTGTCAACACCGAACAGGCAGGGGGCGAAGAATTCGCCAGAGAGGTCGGCGGCGATGGTCTTGCCTTTCTTCTGTATCAAACGGATTATCTTTCGGACATGGATTATGGTGGAAACACCTATACATTCGGCATGCAAAATAACGAAAAAAGCCTCATGGTCGAAATGGATTCCCAATATAATGGTGCCTATTGTAACATGAATAAAACGGGCGACGTATATCCATATGATGAAAATCGCCCATATTCCTATGAAAGCTGGGATTATGATAACCAATTATACTTTCACAAAGACCAAACCTATACAGGGAAAAACGACTACGAAAACAAAGAGAATCCCTTTGAAGGCGCGGACGGCAGAGAGTACGTGACTTATCGCAATTACAAGTATGCCGAACGCTTTGACCATATCGGTATCACGCTAAACAGCGACCATGCCCGTCACGATGCCATTTATTACCTAAACGGTCTTGACCCGATGAAAACGGTAGAAAAAACAAAAGACGGTAAAACCTATACGGCGTACGAAAATCTTGCTTATTTTGATGCCTGTGCAGGTGGCGTTTTAGATGACACCGATAAGTTAGAGGCTGCCTATCAGGACACCTCGAAAAAGAGTAACAAGGTCAGCGATTCTTCCACCTGTGCCACCCGTTTTGCAGACGCAGGGGTAAATGACAGGCTTTTTACCGTATGGATTGACTATGATGGTGAAAAAATGTATGTCCGCTATGCCAATGGCGATTTTGCCAATGCGAAAAGACCTGCCAAACCGCAGATTGAAAAAGAAATTGACCTTCACTCCCGTTTTGACAACAAAAAGGCATTGATTGGTTTTTCTTCATCAATCAATGCCTCCAAGGCGAATACAACTTTGCACGCCTTCCAGTTTACCAATAAGTATAAACCAATTGACGAAGAGGCATCTTATCGAATCAATTACTGGAAGTTAAATCCGGACACAGAATATTATGAAATGGAAGAATCTTCCGAGGTTATGACAGGTGCCGTTGGCGACACTGTCACTGTGGCTGAAGCAGATCCCAGCTATGCGACAAAATATAGTAATGATTACTATCACATAAGCACAATCACACCGCAGGAGTCCCGCGTCACACTCGAAAACGCGGATACACATTACCAAATGAATTTGTATTATGAACCGGAGAAAACAACCTATAAGGTACTCTACTATCAGGAAACAGAAGATGGTAACTATAAACTGCTGAACGAATACGTAAGTCCACCAACCTACATTGGGAAGACCGTTTATGCAGAAATTAAGGAGCCCGATGGATATATGCAGGGTGGAGATGATACTACTACATTTGGAATTGTTAAGCCAAACAATGCCACGATACTTAAAGTTTATTACGATAAATACAGACCTCTGCCGGAACCAACCGAAGTGGGACAGACACCATCACCATCCCCAAGCCCGACTCCAACTGCTACACCGACTGCTACACCAACTGCTACACCAACTGCTACACCGACTGCCACACCAACCACTACGCCGACTGTCACTCCAACGCAGCGGGCAACGGCGACTCCGACGATGACACCAACCATAGCACCAACGACTGTTCCAACTCAAGTTCCAACCGCTGCGCCAACCGTAGCACCTACGAAAAAACCAGTCAAAGCTTCCGTAAGCAAAAAGCTGATTCAACCGGTAAAAGCGAGCAAAAACGCTAACCAACTTTTCTGGAATCCGGTAAAAAATGCGGACGGATATTTCATTTACGCCTCTGCCTGCAATGAAAACGGAAAAGAGCGTAAAGTAAAGAAAATTGCCGATATTAAAAACCGATTAACCACTTCTTATACTCACAAAAAATGCGAGAAAGATACGTGGTATAAATACCGTATTACGGCTTACCGCATTATCGGGAAGAAAAAAACTGCAATCAGTAAATCACTGGAATTACATTCGCTGACGAAAGGAAGTAAAACTTATGAAAATCCTTCGCGCGTAAAAATCCGCAGTGGCAAAAAACTTTCCTTAAAAATCGGAAGCACTAAGAAAATACGAGCAAAAGTAATTGTACCAAAAGGGAAAAAAACCTGCTGGCACATTCAAAAAATCCGCTACCTTGTGAGCGATTCCTCTGTACTGACCGTATCAAAGAAGGGTAAAATCAGAGCAAAAAAAGCAGGGCATGCGACAATTTATGCCGTTGCCCAAAATGGTGTAACCGCTAAAATTAAAGTCAGCGTAATAGCTGCAAAATAATAAAGAAAAAAGTGCCGGAAATTCGCATTTTCCACTGCGATGCTCCGGCACTTTTTTTGTTTTCCGTAATTTCGTAGAAAGACTTTGCTTGTATTTTACTCTGCCGCCAATACCTCATAAACTTCCTTAAAGGATTGTTTTGGCTGATACAATTCCGTAAACAGACCACAGTATGGTCCGTTCATTTTGTAGCTGTAATCTGCCGTTGACAGATATGGTGCGTCAAACAAGCCCCAAATGGAAAGGCTCGTAATCGGTCCGGTCTTTCCTGCTGCCTGTGCCACCTTGTTAATATCCACATATGTCTGCACGAGTTTCTTGTAAAAGGCTGCATGCTCCGGCTCTGCATCATTATCGTAATTGCGGACGGCAAGTTCTGTTACGTGAACTTCAACATTATTTTCTGCAAATTTCTCAATCGCATTTTTCACTAAGGTAATGTCATTGTCGTTCATACATCCACTCTGCTGTCCATAGCCACCGATGTAACTCTGCATACCAATTCCATCGCAGAGCTTCAGGTAACCGCCATTTCCATCGGATGCAAAACTGTTGACGCTCTTTACCAGTTGAATAATGGCATCTCTCTTATTTGCGCCGTAGGTTGCAAACGTGTTGTAATCATTGTAGAACAACTTAATATTTGTCTTACTGTTTGCCGCCTGTAATTTTGCTCTTGTCTCATATGCATACCGGAACGCAAGCTCCACATAATCACTGCCAATGTAATCGTAGAAAAGATTCGTCTTGCCACCGCGAACCTGCCGTACATGACGCACATCATCATCCGCAAATTCACCCGCATTGTCGGCAACCGCTTCATTAACAACATCCCAGCAGTAAATCGCGCCCGGATATTTTTCTTCAAAATGCGTCATTACTTCATCAATATACATCTTCAGACGATTTTTCATGACGTCTGCGCTGACATAAGCACCATCCGTCTTATAGCCTTCGCGGAAAAACCAATCGCACATATCGGCATCCCAGGTCAGCACATGACCGCGAATGGATAATCCGTTTTCAACCGCATACGCAACCATCGAATCTGCCTTTGTAAAGTTCATAACTGCCGGTGAATTTTCATCCACATATGCATTTTGTGAAGCAGACTGGCTCAAAAGCGAATACGCCTTCATTTCATTACTGAACGTCGTACTGTTAAAATGATACTTAATGAGTTTGGTAAGCTCAGTATTTTTCAGTGCCGCCTCATTGATATTTGTTCCAAATTTGAAACCATATTTCTCACCGAGAGACGCAAGCGATTGATACGATTCAATTGCCTCCGTCGCATCTTTTTTCCCTTTGTTCTCCATAACAACAGATGTAATCTGAATGTATTTCACCGCCTCTGTAGAATTCTGAACAACCAAATAAAGTGCCGTCTGTCCGCTCGGGTAAGCATCTAACTGTAAGCCCTGCTCCTTACCGCTCTGCATACCATTGGCATCAACAAAACCAGCCCAGTCGCTGTTTTTAACTGACAACTTAATCGATGCGCCACCTGTATTTTCAATAATATTTTTGTTTGCATCCAAAAGGTTGATTGTAACATTTACCTGTGTAAAATCCGATACTTTGTGTCCGGATGCCGTAATCAGTGGAAGCAGGTTATAAACCGTTCCATTCCACACACTCGAATACGCAGAAGAATTAATAAACGTATTGTCAATTGCAAGCGTCACTTTCTCCGTCGCCGGCTTCTGGGTCGGTGCAGCCGTTGGTGTCTGAGTCGGTACCGTTGTTGGTGCCGTAGTCGGGGTCGCAGTCGGCTTCTGCGTTGGTACCGCAGTTGGGGTCGCAGTCGGCTTCTGCGTTGGCACCGCAGTCGGAGTTGCCGTTGGTTTCTTTGTCGGCTCTGTAGTCGGAGTCGCTGTCGGCTTCTGCGTTGGCACCGCAGTTGGGGTCGCCGTCGGCTTTTGCGTTGGCACCGCAGTCGGGGTCGCCGTTGGACTTGCAGTTGCTGTCACTGCCGGCTTCCTTGTTGGCTCTTCTGTCGGCTCTTTCACAGGCTCCGCAGTTTTTACCACAGAGGAAGAATCCCCCGGATTTACTACCGCAGGTTCTTGTGTATTCACCGGTGGAACAACGGTAGTTCCTGTCTTTTTCTTAACCGTAACTTTGCACGAAAGTTTATACATTTTCCATCCTGCTTTTACCTTTGCTGTCACCGTAGCTTTCCCTGCTTTTTTGGCAACTAACTGAACTGACTTTTTCGTCTTTTTCTTCAGGATAACAACCGATTTTTTGCCACTTTTCCACACCACTTTTTTTACTGCTTTTGCATTTTTAATTGTTACTTTTTTCTTAGTCCCTGCCCACATGGTAATACGCTTTTTGCTTAACTTTGGTTTCGCTGATTTAGCACTTGCAGGCATCGTAAAAACACTCGAAATACTAAGTGCTGTTACCATGAGAAGTGCCATCGCCTTTTGATTTTTTCTCTTCATAGAATGACTCCTTTCATTCCACTCAAAACTCTCTGACTTCATTCTAATACTTTGTGGGAATTATACAACGAACATTCTATAAAATTACTATTAGTTTTTAGTATCTTTTGTGTGTTATTTTTCATGTAATTCCTTCTAATCAATGCGTATCGTCTGCATACCACTCAATTTGATTGACAATTTGCAAAATCTTTTTGGCGCTCTCAATTGATTTTGTAATACGCTCTACATCATTTTTGTGAATCCAGCCCTTTTCCGCAGCGTCCGGCACAGACTCAGTCAATTCCTGCAGCGATTGATTTACGCGTTCCACCATCTGACTTACATCTTCAATCAACTTCTCTACCTGTTTTGGAAGTGAAACTCTCTGCACTTCTCTCTGCATTCTATTACACAACTGATTCATGGAAATTTTCAAAAAATAGGTATCTGTCAGCTGGTCAGCAACAACCGAAAGAATCTCTTCAATAATTCCGGCGTCCACATTTCCCATCGAAATCATAACTTGAAAGCGTTCACAACGCTCATCAATTTTCTCCTGACTGCGGCAAATCCGCTCAACAAGCCGAATCAGCAAATCTACTTCTTCCTCGTCATTAATTTTAAAATCCTCATCCTTTAACTGCTTTCTTCCCTGTTCTGCCTCCGATGTCAGCTGATAACAGTCAATCTGCTTCTCTTTGCAAAGATTCCAGAGCACCCGCTTGCAAACAGCATCCGTCTTTCCGCCAAAGATAAGCGACTTCACACATGGAAATCCGGCATACGCAGACTGCAAATCATATTCCACGCAAATACCATCAAATGTATTTTTCACAGACGTTATTTGAAAAGGCAGGTTTCCCTGTCGAAGATTTTCAATTTGTTCAATCGCCGTTTTCTCTTTTTGGCATGGAAAATACTGATAAAGAGGCGCCCCTTTTTCCTGCCTCATTTTATACTTTTCAAGCCATGTTTTTTTCGAGAGGGCAAACACAGTCGTTTTTTCTTTTTCCGCATCCACAAATTCATCAACCCGTTGACATCCATACGCCTGTGCCGTCTGCATCGATGGGAGATTTGTGCTTTTCATATAAGAATAAATCGTCTGAAACGGTGTATGTGTAAAAGCCCAGTCTCTTACAGCAATTGCTGCTTCTTTTGCATATCCTTTTCTCTGATATGTTTTTTGAATATGGTAACCAATTTCCGGCTTAATCGTATTTCCAATCGGTTGCAGTGTGAGCCCGCAGTCACCAATCATTTTTCCATTTTCTTTTAGGCATACAGCCCACAATCCGAAGCCAAAAATCTGGTACCGCTCCTGATTTTTTTCAATCCATCCACGGACTCTTTTTTCATCAAAAGTATAAGGATAATGCTGCATAATATCCGAATCCGCAAGCACACAATATAAGTCATCAAAATCTTCTTCGTTCATCTCACGAAGAATTAAACGCTCCGTCTCAATTTGCATAATACACCCTCCATTATTTCAGCTCATATTTCCAGACACCATCTTCTCTGCGGTAATGGAATTCATTGATATCTTCTTCCAAAAATACGCGAAGCATATCGTCCATTCCGTTTGCAAGTTTTCCCTTTTTCATCTCTTCTAACGGCATCCACTTTACTTCCCCTTCATGCGAGGATTTGAGTTCACCGCTGAATTGATTCGTCTTATAAAAAACAACAAGATACCTTGAACCGTCATCCCGCAGCCAGTCTTTTGTGCCACAGATTCTCGGCTTTTCTATCGTAAGCCCAGTCTCCTCAAAAACTTCACGAATAACTGAATCCACAAACGATTCGCCCTTCTCAATATGTCCGCCCGGAAATGTAAGTCCTGACCACTTTTTATCCACTTTGTCCTGAACCAAAACATTTCCCGCATCATCGTAAACCATACACATATTCGTTAATGTTACTGTCTCCGTCCTCATCACTTTCTCCTCTCCTTTATTGTGCTAATCATAAAATCCATTTCTATGGCAGACTTCATGAATTGTTTCCGCAAATATCGACCTAGATTTCTTGTTACTGTCCATATTATAATTCTTCTTATCCAGATATATCTCTCTAACTTCCTGCCATAATTGATTATCTTTACAAAATTCTATCTTTTCAGGGAGACAATAAAATCCTTTTGTTTGTTCTTCCCACGTATAATTTTTTCTTTTCTTATTGTAACGTATGTACTCCTGCTGATTGTTACCATAATCATTCACAATTGCAAAGTCACAACTATGACGAATCCTAGAATTTTTTCTATCTTTCACTTTAATTGTAAAAACTCTAGTGCTATCCTCGCAGGAATCATATCCGTACTTTCTAGCATACTTATTGAATGCACACATAAGTATGTTTTTAATTTCTTCTGCCTCGAAATCCTTGTCATCGTCATTTACCATGATATTAACATCAAAATCAAAACCGGCATTACTCTTTACATCACACGTTACCATATTTCTTTGTACACTCCCAACAAATTTATACTGAAAGGTAAAACTATCTCGAACTTCATCCTGCACCTTGTGTATTAGTTCCATAAGCTGTTTTTTTGCCGGTTTAAGCTCTTTTTTTGATACATACTGAAAATGATACATATTTTTCCTCCTTTTATCCCCATACCTTCCCATTTAACATCTTTGCTAAATCATTACAACATATCAGAAAGATTTTTGTTTGTCAAGTCCTCTTTGTTTTGTCTAGCTTTGAAAAGTATCTTATTTTACCGGTGCCGTATATCTGCATTTCGGATAATTACTACATCCATAAAACTTGCCATATTTTCCATTGCGTAAGACTAACGCGCCCGCACATTTCGGGCACATTCCTGATTTCTCTTTCTGCTTCTTAACATATTTTGCTTCGTTTATTTCATTCACGTGTTTACGCGCATCCGTCCTGGTACTCATATAATTTTTAAGTATTGCCAGAATCTTATCCATATCCGCTCTCGAAAGAACCGATTGAACAGAAAGTTTTTTGACCGTCTTAGTAACTGCTCCCCACTTCACAACCTGCGATTTTGTTGTCTTTATTTTTAGCACGGCATCTCCAGGAAAAGTCACAATTGAGAAAACCGGAATATTTTCATAACCATGACTTTGAAGTAGGGCATTTAACGCCTTTACATGCGCATAATTCTGATATATGGGATTCATAAATGAATATTTGTGACCGTAAATGTTCTGTGTCCACTTTGCCGAAGACTCCGAACCATAAATCTGTCCTTTATAATTCTTGGTTTCAATTGAAAATATACCGTAAATTGAAACAACCACATGATCAATCTGCGTTGTACGTGTATTTCCACCCTCTGCACTCAACAAAACATCATTAACTACCTGATACTTATTTTTGTCCAACTTTTTCAACAACATACTTACCGTTGCTTCACCCATTTTTCCTTTTACCCTCGGCTTAATAATGGTTACTAACGCAGAAAGCACCATTAATACAATTATCCATATATATTTTCTCCATATACTATTCCCCCTCACTTATATTTTCATTCCATTGGTTGCCAGCAATTGAAGCTGCTCGTCTTCGCTCATTGTCGGAAGTTTATCCTTCAACTTCATCTCCTTGTACAACAATCCGCTTGTGTTAAAGAATTTTTTTAGAGGAAGCCCACTTTTAGAAACCCATTCTTTTAGTTCATCATACGATGGATTTTCCTCTACAATATGACGCTCCGTGTAATTTAAATGATGCTCGTCCAACCACTTTTTTGCCTTTTTGCAGGTGTTGAGCATTTGGGATAACATATGAATAACATAGATTCACCTTCCTTTACCAATCATAATTTTATATCATTAAGTTCCACAAAAATACATCTCTACTATAAATATACCTTTTCCTTAATCTCCCCCACCAGTTCGTGCACCGTCGTACACGGGAACATCTCCGATGGTTTGGTTTTACCTTCTCTAATACACTGCTCTAACTTCTGCTGTGCTATCTGAATTGCCTTTTTCTCATCACCGGCTTTGCAGATTTTTCCATACATCTGTTCATCAGCTTTAGAATATTTCTGCCCGGTCTTATTTTCGTACACTCGTCCAAAATCCGAACAACATATCCATGAATCTTGGATTGCCGGCATGGAACCAAAGTAAGCATACAACCATATTTCAAAACACGGATTAGACCAGCCTACTTGTATTCCTTTATCCTCTGCTTCTTTGATAATCTCATCAAATCCCTGCACCTGATCTCTATCAAAAACAATCCAAGGAATACGATATTGTGCATCATATACGGTAAGTTCCAGACATTTATCAATCATGGTACGAGTCTTTGTCTCTACCACCTTTATTACAAGTTTGTTTCTCACATCTTCCGGCAATGCCTGATGAAGACCGTTAAAGAAGCAGCGTTCCGTAGCTTCTGTATCCGTAACAATCAGATAGTAGCCCAATTCCGGCACTTTGAATCGTTTTCTCTGGTCTCTCGTTTTTCTATTACCTGTTCTGTCCTTTTTCCCCATACTCAATCTCTCCGTTCCACTCCGGTCGGTGCTAAACAGGTGTCCCCCGGACACCCGGCACTCTTAAAAAAATCAATACTCTTTAAGGTAGGAATCGCGCCATACTTTCCAATCAAATAATTCTTCTCATAACTTTCATCCTTACGGATACGGGAACCATCCTCATCTACAAAATCAGCCAATGAGTAAAGTGTAGATACACCTCTTTCATCCTTTTCTACAAACCAAATCTCGTCACGGCGTAGCAATTGGTTCGATAACTGCCATGTATCATGAGTTGTAAATACAAGCTGTGCATGGTTCGTATTAATTTCGGGATTTAAAAAAGTAAGCAGGAAATTCCTTACAAGCAACGGATGCAGACGGGCATTTAATTCATCAATAACAAATACACTTCCCTTCTCCAACACACGTTGTAATTCCGGATATAACGCAAACATCTTCAGTGTTCCGGCAGATTCCAAGCTCAAAGGGATTTCTGCCATTTTATCAGAATCAATCATCTTGTGAAGTGCATTTATTTTGTATCTCTCCTCCTTGCTATCAGCCTCCTGAGGAACCTTTTCAATTCGGAAATCCTTGATATGCTCATCAAAAGATGCGAAATATTCTACAACTTTCTGCTGAACATTCTTATCTTCCACAAATCCTTTCGGCAATCTGCGTGACAAAAAGAAATTGGTAAAAGGATCGCCAAAATCAGCAAATTCGTTTGCAAGGAACCAATCCCTGATTGCCTTACACTTAGCAATCTTCAGCTTTGCTCCCAGAGAAATAATAAGCACCTGCTTTTCCAGCGCCACCTGAATATTATCCCTACTGCTCTTAGGAAATCCTGACAAGTCAAGTTCCCCATCTGTGGTACCGCGATAAAATACAGTACTGTACTTTCTTGCAGTCTTTGCTTTGGAATTAAGCCATTCTTCAGTCACACCTTCCTTACCAATACAAAAACCGTAGTTATAGCTTCTCTCTGATTTGTCACCGGGCAATGTGAAATATACCTCAAAACTGGATTCCGCATCGGCAGATATTGAATCAAATAAGAACGGAGTCGGTCTAAACTCCTCAAACTTTTCCTCTTCGCCTCCATACTTAAAAGAATCCACAACATAATGAGTCATATATTCAAAAGCGTTATATATATTAGACTTTCCGCTTGCATTTGCGCCATAAACCGCAGCAACCGGCAAAATTTTTTCACCACCAACAAGCACTACCCTATTTGAAAACTCGGTCATCTTCGCCGCAGACAAATCTAATGTAGCTTCTTCTCTGAACGATTTGAAATTTTTAAAATTAAATTGAATTAACATGATTGATTCCTCGCTTTCGTTTCTACTTTATATTATATACAATTTGCCAAAGAAATCAACATGCAAATGCGAATTATTCTCATTTTAGTGTGTATTTTGTGTTGGATGTGTGCTTTTACTATTTTTTAATAGCCTCTCTAATTTTGTTGTAATTCGACACCATATATTTTCTTCCCAACGTTCACCTTTTACCATGATAACGTCCCCATTCATATTCAAAAAAGACCAGGTATTCGCCTGATTTTTTGAAACTAATCACTTATTTTTTATAACTTTTTATAAAACCAAATCAAAGTATCCTCCGTCATTCTTAAAGCCAACAACGCATCTTCTATATCCGTCTCCTCATGATCAACACCAGATATAGTCATATTCCCCTCATTTTTATGTGCACCCAACGCACAAGTAAACGAGTACAATCTATACAAGAGCTTGAATCTAGGATATTGATACCGTTCTTTATCAACTCCACTATTTTGATTATATTGTATTTTTATAATTTGGTTTGCTTCTAAGTTATTAATATATTTGTCTTGGTGACATGCTTTTTTCAAACCATCTAGCCATTTTTTCTGTTCTGACTTTTGGCTCGAAAAAATACCCGTTATTATATTTCTGCAATGCATTATACAGGATACACTTTCTCCTTCTGCAAAAGCTTTCTTAGCAGAAACATAACTTTCATATACATTTTTATAATGAGCATATAACCACCGGGAAATGATATCCAAATTCTGCATACTTTCATGGCTTCTCATTGTAAATGATTGCACACACAATTCTCCGTCACAATATAACAAATCCAAATTAATAGCATTCATACACGTATAATCCAATTATCCTCTTTTGAGGGTAATGGATTATTCTCCTTTCTCCCAATCTCTTGGGTTTTATTGAATACTCCATTATAATACTTAAAGCACTGTGGATCTGTATCTATTCTATTACAGCTTTGACTGTTCGGAGATGACTCAGACCACAGCTTTTCGTCTATTACTGGTAATTAGTTTGTTAACGCTTGACGTTTCTATTTACGTGATTACACAGCCGAATTCTCTGTGGAGGACAGCAGTGCTAAATATTATTTCAGGAGGTATATTTCTATGTCCATGTACTTTGTTGGAATTGACATTTCCAAGTACAAACATGATTGCTGCATCATTTCTGCAGCCGACCAGCAGATTGTTTCCAAATTTACTGTCAAAAACGATAAAGATGGGTTTGAACATCTGCTTACTACTCTCAACTCTCTCTCCAATCCTGAGGATATAAAAATAGGGTTTGAATCAACTGCTCATTATGCCCTCAATCTTGAACTTTTCCTTGAAAACGCTCACCACAGCTTCATGGAAGTTAATCCAGTTCTTATCAAGGAATATAAAAAGTCTACAACTTTAAGGCGAACCAAAACCGATTCTGTTGACTGCGAATCAATAGCTCGGTGGTTAATGACGGTTGAATACAAACCCCATTCAAAAGGATTTTACCACTCTTATTCCTTAAAGTCACTAACTCGTTTACGAGACAGGCTGATTCGTCAGCGTTCTTTTTATCTTGTAAAAATTACAAATGTTTTAGACCATACCTTTCCGGAATTCAAACCTTTTTTCAATGAGCGGCTTTCAAAAACTGCCATCTATCTCCTTGAAAACTATGGTTCAGCCGAAAAAATGGCTCATATGAATTCAGCTTCTTACGACAAACTCCGTTGTGCTTCAAGAGGTAAGTTTTCTATACAACAGTTCCTTCGTTTGAAAGAACTGGCTGCCAATACAGTCGGTGTCAATAATTCTATTTTCGACATCGAATTAAACAGTTTACTTACCTTGTACAACTCTCTCTGCAAGGAAATCAAAACCCTTGAAGCCGAGATTACCAAACTTATTGAAGAAGTACATCCACACTATATGTCCATTCCCGGTATCGGTCCCATTTCAGCAGCTGTTATTTATGCTGAATATGGTGATATATCAAACTTTTCAAATCCCGGACAGATGCTTGCATTTGCAGGAATCGAACCCGGTATTAACGATTCTGGAACAGAATCCCATGGTGGCAGAATGGTAAAACATGGTTCTTCACAACTTCGTTACGTTCTTCTTAACGCCTGCCTTCCTTTAATCCGTTTTGACATAACCTTTGCAACTTACTATGCAAAGAAACGTGCAGAAGGCAAAAAACACAGGGTAGCTATTACTCATGTAGCAAAGAAACTGATCAGAGTCATCTATGCATTGGAGAGGCAGGATGTAGACTTTAACGTTCAGAAGCTTCGCTAATATCTGCTCTACATACATTTATCTGTCCCATCTGAAATACGATGTATTCAAATGGTCTGTTAAAGTTACCCTTTTTACAAGTATAATTTTTTTCAAAAACCTCTTGACTATTTATAGTTTGTCATCTCCTACTCTATATAAAGCATAAAATTTAAACACGCTTGATTTGACCATGCAATATAAGCAGTATACACAATTATACTATTTTTATTCATTATACTACTTTGTTTGCATCCGTACCCATAAAAATCTAGCACTTTAACAGCGCTTAGCCGACAATTTACCAACATATTCCCGTTCCAATTCTTCCACCAAATACGCATCGCTCATACAGTGCATATCAGAAACACCGTCACGCATTAACTGATAGACTTCGGAATGATAAAATAATCCCAATGCCTCATCCAGTGAAAGTCCCTGCTGTTTGGCAAAGCACTCAATGACACGGGCATATTTTTTCTGAAGTAAAATTGGGTTTGCCGTCATAGTCGAATTTTTAATTTTTTCATCTGTCATCATACGCAAGCCTTTTCTTTATTTTACCAGAATTATTTTTTCGATTTTACATTGACTTTCTTTTCTTCAACGCATATAATAATAACAACTCATCTAACACGTTTAGAAGGAGAATCCGGTTTTCGCATTGCGATTACCGGTTTTTATTTTGCTTCTTTTTCAATCCTTTTTATGTAATTCTGATAATCTTCTTCATAATCTTTCTTGGCACTTACAAAAAATACTGGATAAGCGGTTATCAACTGCACCCTTTTTTCATTTTTCTTTTCAAACACAATCAAATAATCTAGTTCTTCTTCCAGATAACGTAGGTACAAACGCTTTTTCTTCTTAGAATTTACTTTTTCCCAATATTTTACCCGTACATCATTTTCATTATACAATTCAATGATTTCTTTTATCCATCCTACACGTAAAGCACGATAAAGACACTTTGCGCGAACATCTCCATTATTCATTGTAATTAGATCTGTTCCTAAAATACAATTATCAGGACAAAATGCAGACGAAAGTTCATTTATACAAGGTTTTATAACAAGTTTTGCTTTCTGTTCTATGCTTGCAGAATGCCAAAATATTTCTGCCTTACTTTCTATCCATTTTAAAGGCACATATATTTCCTTACCCTGAAGTAATGGTCTATCTTTCGTCGCAATAGTCTCTTTAAATCTGTTATGACAAATATCAAAAATTGCAGATAGTTCCATTGTTTTATCAAAAGCAATAGGAGTTAATTTCTGTTTCATTTGTATTTTCCTCCTATTTTCTTGGTTCCCAAATAAATAAATTAAATTTTGATTCGTAACGAGCTGTTGATTTATCAATATTCCTTTTTTTCTGTAATGCGTTTACAAACTCAATTTTTCCTTGGTTTGCCATACCTTCACTTTCCAGATTTCTGTAATGATATGCCAATGCTCCATTCAGCAAATCTGCTAATTGTAAAATTTCTGATTCTGCAGAGTTGATCTGTCCAATATGTGTAATTACCTCTCCGTTAAAATCGTAAATATTATTACACATAACTTCCTTTAATTTCTGGATACGCTTACCACCCTTTGTATCTTTTATATCCACCAAAATATGGTATTCATTTTCTTCTCGGATAATCGGATCTAGCGTTCTAAAGTACATTTTATAATACCACAGGTCATAATCATCGTTATTATATTTTGTATGATTCAATTTATCTTTTCCTGTAGCTACCAATCCACGATAATGTAAATCACTATTTGTCCAGAAATAATCCAGCAATTCCAGATAAAACTCAATCTTCGATTTCGAAACTTTTGTCCATTTAATTTCAAAGTGACTATTCAGACCATGTTTTTCTTTAATTGCACGAATATCTGAATAAATTTGTTTCCTTTTTTCACTTAAACAATACATTGCTCCAAGAACCATAACTGAAGAATTATCCTTTTGTAAATGGCAACTCTCATCACAAAATACAGTATATAGCATTGTCCACCCTCCTTACTTTATTTTAGCCAAAACATCCTGGAAAATTGCATAATTCTTCTTC
>ENA-ORTN01002148-ORTN01002148.1-human-gut-metagenome-genome-assembly--contig:-NODE-2148-length-16790-cov-6.311682_pt1 | contig 16790 bp, 19 predicted proteins | sample MGYA00242070_ERZ509189 | MGnify/ENA primary metagenome ERZ509189 (study PRJEB26280, sample SAMEA2338821) | human gut metagenome | biome: human gut; feature: human-associated habitat; material: faeces...
AAAAGAAAGTATTTACATAATACATATAATCACCATTAATATAATGTATATTAGTAACAAAAATTATTCTTGTTAAATATAAATATTTGTGGTATTCTAACTAACATGAAGGAGAATATCATATGGAAAATTTAGAAAATATAAATTTAGGAAAATATACAGGTGAGTTCCTATGCTTAGACAAAATGCATATTAATGATAAAGACTACCTATATTTAATGGGTTATAACACACCAGAATTATTAGTTGTAGAACAAAGAAATGATGAACTAATACAGTCAAGTAAAGAAACAACTAAAGTAATGATGAAAGAATTCACAAAAAGACTAATTTCTAAACAGAATGATTAATAAAATAACCTAAATTATTGAAATACTAAAATAATTATGCTATATTTAATAATGTTGAAAGCAAATGCGAAAGACGTAATTAAGTAAATCTTTAAAAGAGAGTCTAGTATGGTGAAAATAGACAAAGATAGCTTAATTAAGATCACTTTCAAGTGCGTTTTATGGATAAGATAAAAACGGTAACGCGTTATAGTTTTAAGCGCATAGTTTAACTATGAATTAAGGTGGTAACACGGTAACTCGTCCTTTTGCAAGGAACGAGTTTTTTTAATTTAAGGAGGGAATTATGAAGGAAATATTTAAAGAACTTTCAAAAGAAAAAGTAAGCAGAGTAGAAGATGAAATTAATGAAAATTGGAAAAAAATGGATATTCTAGATAAATGTATAGAAGGAAGAACTAAAGACTTTGTCTTCTATGATGGACCTGCGACTGCGAATGGTATGCCTGGACTTCATCATATGGTAGCAAAATTCTTAAAAGATGCATTTTGTAAATACCATACAATGAAGGGTGAAAGAGTTCTAAGAAAAATAGGTTGGGATACTCATGGCTTACCAGTAGAAGTACAAGTAGAAAAGAAATTAGGTTTTAAAGATAAAACTGATATTGAAAAATTCGGAATTAAAGAATTTAATGAAGAATGCCGTAAAACTGTTTGGGAAAATGAAAAAGCTTTCGCAGATCTTACAACTAAAATGGGACAATTCATTGACCTAGAAAATAGATATATAACATATGATAATAATTATATTGAAACAGAGTGGTGGATATTAAAGAAATTCTTTGATGAAGGATTATTCTATGAGGGTGCTAAAATACTTCCATATTGTACAAGATGTGGAACAGGACTTGCTTCTCATGAAGTAGCGCAAGGATATAAAGAAATATCTGTTGATACAGTAATAGTTCCAATGAAGAAAAAAGATGAAGAAAATACATACTTCTTAGTATGGACAACAACACCTTGGACATTGATAGCAAACGTTGCACTTTGTGTTAATCCAAACGAAGAATATATTAAAGCCTCATCACAAGGTTATAATTTTATAGTCGCAAAAAAACTTGCGAATAAAGTTTTAGGTGATGACTATGAAATACTTGAAACATATAAGGGTAGTGATCTAGAATATACTGAATATGAACAATTACTACCATTCTTAAGTGTAGATAAACACGCTTTCTATGTTACATGTGATAATTATGTAACTATGGAAGATGGTACTGGTATAGTGCACTTAGCTCCTGCGTTTGGTGCAGATGATGCAAATGTTGGTAAAAAATATGGATTACCTTACTTAAATCCAGTTGGAGAAGATGGATGTTATACAGATGGTCCATGGAAAGGTATGAGAGTATTTGATGCCGACGAAGTAGTAATTAAATACTTAAAGGAAAATGATAAACTATTTAAAAAACAAAGAATGGTACACAACTATCCACATTGTTGGAGATGTGATACACCACTTCTATATTATTCAAAGCCAAGTTTCTATTTAGAAGTGACTAAAATAAAAGATAAAATAATAGAAGCAAATAAAACTGTTCATTGGTTTCCAGAATATGTTGGAGAAAAAAGATTTGGTAATTGGCTAGAGAATTTAAATGATTGGGCAATTTCAAGAAGTAGATATTGGGGTACACCACTTCCATTATGGAGATGTAGTTGTGGTCATGATGAAATGATAGGTTCACGTAAAGAACTAGCAGAAAAAGCAATTGAAAAAATTGATGAATCAATAGAACTTCATAGACCATATGTTGATGATGTACATATAAAATGTCCAGAATGTGGTGGAGTAATGACTCGTGTTAAAGATGTAATTGACTGTTGGTTTGACTCAGGTTCAATGCCTTTTGCACAATATCATTATCCATTTGAGAACAAAGAACTATGGAAAACACAATTCCCTGCAGATTTTATCGCAGAAGGAATAGATCAAACACGTGGTTGGTTCTATTCACTTATGGTAATTTCAGTATTTGTAACAGGAAAATCTCCATATAAAAATGTATTAGTAAACGAATTACTACTTGATAAGTATGGAAAGAAAATGCATAAATCAAAAGGTAATTCAGTTGAACCATTTAGCTTAATTGAAGAATATGGTGCAGATACAATTAGATGGTACCTACCTTATGTATCACCTGTATGGACTCCAATTAAATTTGATGAAGACGGATTAAAAGAGGTTTATTCTAAATTCTTCAATACATTAAAAAACACATATAACTTCTTTGCACTATATGCAAATACAGATGAAGTTGATGCAAGAAGCTTAAAAGTTAAATATGATGATTTAGAAGAAATAGATAAATGGTTATTATCTAAATATAATAAATTAGTAAAATACACAACAGATGCATATGAAGAGTATGACTTAAATAAAGTTGTAAGAAGTATTACTGACTTTGTCTCAGAAGACTTATCAAATTGGTATATAAGAAGAAATAGAAGAAGATTCTGGGCACATGACTTAGATACTAGTAAAAAAGCAGTTTATAAAACAACATACGATGTATTAGTAGGACTTACAAAACTGATAGCACCAGTAGTACCTTTCATATCAGAAGAAATCTATACTGCACTTACTAATAAAGAAAGTGTTCATCTAGCAAAATTCCCTAAATGTGATGATAAATTAATAGATGAAAAAATAGAAGAAAAAATGGATTTAGTAAGAGATTTAATATCACTTGGAAGAAATGTAAGGGAAGAAGCAAAAATTAAAGTAAGACAACCAATAAGTGAAGCTATATTAGATGGTAAAAATAAAAATATAATTGGAGACTTAACAGAACTAATTAAAGAAGAATTAAATGTTAAAGAAATTAAGTTTGTAGATGACTTATCCATTTATATGAATTATGAAGTAAAACCTAACTTTAAAGTATGTGGACCACTATTAGGTTCCTCAATAAAGTCATTCCAAGGTTATGTTAAGAACTTTAATTATGGTGATATAAAGAATCTTGAAGAAGGAAACGAAGTTAAAATTAACTTAGATGGTAAAGAAATTACAATTACTTATGACATGTTAGATGTTAGAATAACTTCAAAAGAAGGATTCAATTCAACACATGAAGGAAATAACTTCATAGTACTTAATACAACATTAAATAAAGATTTAATTAATGAAGGAATTGCAAGAGAATTAATAAGCAAAATACAACAACTAAGAAAAAATAAAGACTTTAACATAGTAGATAGAATAAACATCTATTATAGTCATAATGATGAAATTGAAGAAGCAATAGAAGAGTATAGAGACATGATTATGAAAGATACTCTTGCAGAACAAATAGATGAAAGGAATGACTTAACTGAAGAATTCAATATTAATGGAATAGAAGTAAAATTAGATGTTGCAAGAAGATAAAATATAAAGTAGAAATTAATTTTTCTACTTTTTTGATGCATATTTTGTCGAGTTTAGCACTCTCTATTGACAAGTGCTAAAAAATGAGTATAATTATACTTAAGAGGTGAGAAATATGTATCAAGAACAAAAAGAAGAAGATGTACTTAGTAAATATGGTAGAAATATTACTGAGGACGTTAAAAAAGGAAAAATTGATCCAGTAATAGGACGTGATGAAGAAATCAGAAGTATTACTAGGATTTTATCTAGAAAAACAAAAAATAATCCAGTACTAATCGGTGAACCAGGTGTTGGTAAAACTGCAATAGTAGAAGGTCTTGCCCTAAGAATAGTAAAAGGAGATGTACCAAGTAGCCTAAAAGGTAAAACAATATGGGAACTAGATATGGCTAGCTTAGTAGCGGGAGCCAAATACCGTGGTGAGTTTGAGGAAAGATTAAAAAATGTTTTAAATGAAATTAAAAAAAGCAATGGAGATATAATCATGTTTATTGATGAAATACACATGATTGTAGGTACAGGTGCAGAAGGAGCAATGGATACATCTAATATATTAAAGCCAATGCTTGCTCGTGGTGAAATTCATGTTGTAGGAGCAACTACATTAAATGAATATAGAAAATATATTGAAAAAGATGGAGCACTAGAAAGACGTTTTCAAAAAATTAAAGTCTCAGAACCAACAGTAGAAGATACAATTACAATACTTAGAGGACTAAAAGAAAGATTTGAAATACATCATGGTGTTACTATCCAAGATAAAGCGTTAATTGCCGCAACAACATTATCTAATAGATATATCACAGATAGATTTTTACCAGATAAAGCAATAGACTTAGTAGATGAAGCATGCGCAACTATAAGAGTTCAAATGGATTCAGTTCCAACCGAACTAGATAAATTAACACGTGATATCATGAGATTACAAATAGAAAAACAAGCACTAAAAAAAGAAAAAGATGATATTTCTATTAAAAGAGTAAATGATATTAGTGAAAAACTTGTTAATATGCAAGCAAAAGAGAAAGAACTAAAAGAAGCTTGGAATAAAGAAAAAAACATCAATGATAAAATAAAAGCTAAAAAAAGAGAAATAGAAAAAGCTAAGTTTGAATTAGACCAAGCAGAAAATGAATATGATCTAGAAACTGCTGCTAGATTAAGACATGGTGATATACCTAAACTAGAAAAAGAATTAGAGGAATTAACTAATCTAGAGAAAAATAAAATACTTAGTGATACAGTAACAGCTAATGACATCGCTACAGTTATATCTAAATGGACTAACATTCCAGTAAGTAAATTAATAAGTAGTGAAAAAGAGAAATTACTTCACTTAAAAGAAAATATGGAAAAACGTGTTATGGGACAAGATGAAGCACTAACATTAGTTAGTGATGCTATAATAAAAAGTAGGAGTGGAATAAAAGATCCTAATAGACCAATTGGTTCATTTATATTCCTAGGACCAACTGGTGTAGGTAAAACTGAAGTTGCTAGAACACTAGCATATGAATTATTTGATGATGAAAAACATATGATAAGAATTGATATGAGTGAATATATGGAAAAATTCAGTGTATCAAGACTTATAGGTTCTCCACCAGGATATGTAGGATATGAAGAAGGTGGTCAACTAACAGAGGCAGTAAGAAGAAATCCATACAGTATAGTACTATTTGACGAAATAGAAAAAGCACATCCAGAGGTTTTAAACTTATTACTTCAAATACTAGATGACGGTAGAGTAACTGATTCAAATGGTAGAACAGTAGACTTCAAAAATACAATTATAATAATGACATCTAACCTTGGTAGTGAACATATACTAGATGGTCATAAAGAAGAAGTTATGAATGAAGTAAAACATCACTTTAGACCAGAATTTATAAATAGGGTAGATGAAATAATTATATTTAATCCACTTGATAAAGAAGCTATTTCTAAGATATTAATAAAAATAATTAAAGATATAGAAAAAAGACTAAAAGATGATAATATTAAATTAGATATTAGCGACAGTGCAAAAGATTATCTAGTAGAAAATGGATATGATCCTGCGTTTGGTGCAAGACCACTTAAAAGATTAGTAGGTAGAACAGTAGAAGTACTTCTATCTAACATGATAATAAATAATGAAATTAAACCTAACTCTACATATTTAATAGATTATAAAAACGATAAATTTGTAATCGAAAAAGAATAGTAAACAAATGTAAAGTACTAAAACAAAACTTTTACATATAATATTATAATGTGATACAATTAATATGTGATTTATCAATGGTCTTGATTTGACAATTATTCTCTCTTAATTAATATTTAATAGAAATAACTAGTTCAAGAAGTTCTAATATTAAGTAATGAGGAAAATATGCCAGAATACAAAGACAAAGTTATTAAATGTACTGACTGTGGAGAAGAATTCATCTCTACAGCTGGGGAACAAGCTTTCTATGCTGAAAAAGGTTTCAATAATGAACCTAAAAGATGTAAACCATGTCGTGAAAAAAGAAAACAAGAAAAAAAAGAGAATAAGTAATTATATAGAGATGAAAATCTCTTTTTTTCGTGGTATAATTTAATTAGAATAGGTGTTGATAGTATGAAAAAGAAATTATATATGTTAATAACAATATTATGTATGTTACTAACTCTATATCCAACCTCTATATTTGCCTTAGCAAAAAAAGAAGTGAAATTAAGCAAATGTGTAGATGGTGATACTGCAAGGTTTATATTAAATAAAGAAGAAATTAAGGCAAGGTTTCTAGCTATAGATACTCCAGAGTCTGTTCATCCAACCAAGGGAGTAGAACCATATGGAAAAGAAGCAAGTGAATATACTTGTAATGCCCTTAAAAACGCAAAAAAAATCACTATAGAGTATGATTCGGGTAGTGATAAAACAGATAAATATAAAAGGCATTTAGTTTGGGTTTATGTAGATGATGTACTATTACAGAAGACCCTAATAGAAAAAGGATATGCTAAAGTTACTTATCTATATGGAAAATATCAATATACAGATGAATTAAAAGATGTAGAAGAAAAAGCAAAAGCATCAAAAAAAGGCATTTGGTCACTTGATAATACCGAAATCGAAGCAAAAAAAGAAAATACTTCAAAAAGTAAAGCCTCAAAAAAGAGTACGAAAAAAAATAAAAATACCAACAGTATAGATAAATTATTAACTGATTTCTGTGAAATTTTAGAGAAAATATTAGATTTTTTTACTGATTTAGCAAATGATATGGTATAATTAACATATAAGTTTTTAGGAGGGTTTGTTATGAAAGAACAAAATGGAACAAAAAAAGAAAAAATACAAGGAATCATTATAGCGGTATTAGCAATAATTATAGTTATTGGAGGATCATTCTTTGCTTCTGAATTAAAATATTGTAAATCAAATAATAAAGATGTAGAATTAGAAGAAATTGGTATGACTGAATTTACCACATTATTAAATGGAGAAGATGCAGAAATTATTTATCTTGCAAGACCTGGATGTACTTACTGTCAAAAACAAGAACCAATAGTAAAACAAATTATTGCTGAACACGATGTAGTATTCCATTATTTAAATACTGATAATTTAACACAAGATCAATTTAATACAATTATTGATTTAGATGAAGATGAAAGTCTATTTGGTGAGAATGGTAAAAACTTTGGAACACCTACTGTATTAATTGTAAAAGAAGGAAAAATTGTTGATGCACAGGTAGGTTATACTGAAAAAGCACAATTTGAAAAATTCTTACAAAACAACGGATTTATATCATAAGAGGTAATACCTCTTTTTCTTTTTGTAAAAAAATGATATAATGTATGCATATAAAATATTATTATAGAGGTGTACATTTATGATAGAATATTGTAAATATTGTGGTAGAAAAATCACAAAAAGTGATAACGTATGTCCAGGATGTGGAGGAAGAATAGAAGAAGAATCTACTTCATCAATTAATCAAAATGATATAAATAGGCCATATACTTCAAGTAAAAAGAGGGATTTTAAAATAGTGTTACTTTTAATGATACCAGCATTCCTATTTGTAGTGTTTCCATTTTTAATTGCCTTTATTGTAGGAATGGCAGATTTAGATACCGAAATATCATCACTAAAAGAAAAAACACTAGAAGAAATAGAAGATGATGAGGATACAATTGGATTTAATGAGAAGTTTATATTTGATGATTTAGTAATTAGTTTTGGAAGTGAATATGAATTTGTTTCAGTAGAAAATACTATTACAGGTGTCAATGAAACACAAGCAATAAAAATACCAATAACTATTACTAATATAGGCAACAAATCTTCTAAACTGAGTCCACTAGTATATGAAGTTTATACTCCTTTTAACAAGACGGCAAAAAATATAAATGCATATTTTGAAGATAATATAGATTCTGCGCAAGAATTAAAAGAAGGAGAGTCATATACAAAATATATTTATGTCTTATATGATGGTGATGGTGCTTATAAAATAAAATTTACTAATCAAAATAAAGAAATAATCATAAAATTAGAAATTAGTAAAAACAAAGTATAAAAAAATTGACAATAAAAGTCAATTTTTTTTATGAATATTTTTTCTTCTTGCATATAATCTAATAGGAGGTATATGTATGGACACTTATATAGTTAAACAAAATGAACAACTATCAGATATTGCTGGGAAATTTGGAATAAGCGTTGAAGATATATTAAAGGTTAATAATTATAACTTAACTAACTTGAAACCAGGAGATAAAATAAATGTACCAATCAGAGTAAATGAAAATTTTGATTATTATGTTGTTAAAAAAGGGGACACACTATATAAAATAGCTAGTATACATAATGTAGATGCAAATACATTAGCAGAAGTAAATGGAATAAAAACATATGATTATTTATATCCAGATCAAATACTTATAATTCCAAGAAGCAATGTAGAAGTGTATGTAACACAACTAGGGGATACATTAGATGCAGTAGCAATAAAACTAGGAAGTTCTAAAGAAACACTAATTGAAGAGAACAAAACAATATATTTATTGCCAGAACAACTAATTGTATATAGGAAATAATTACACGCAGATTATATCTGCTTTTTTTAACAAATTCATATATTATTTTTGCAGCGCTTTCATTTCCAATTTGAGAATCTATACATAAGTCATAGTTAGATTTATCACCCCAAACTTTGTTTGTGATTACATAGTTTTTCTACTTCAAGTGGATATATTTTAATATTGTAACCATTTCTTAATAAATCAATTTGTTTTCTAATAACTTCATCTAATTCCATAGTACCTGTTGTAATTTATGCATATATATAAATAAAGTAATTTAATACATTTTATAAAAAATAGATTTATTATGAAAAGGGATTTACTAATTCCAAAATGAAGTAGTAAAATGAATGTAGATAATAAAATGTATCAATAAAATAAATTATAAATGTGTGAGGTAATTATGAAAAAAAGACAAGAAATATATGACTTATATTGGTATTTTGCTTGTGAAAGGCAAAATATTTTTGTAAAGAAAAAGAGTGGTGAACCATCTCCTTGGACAAGTGACCCAATCTTACAAGAATATAAGTTTTGTAATAGTTATAGAGTAAATGATAGAGTTAGTCAATATTTACTAAAGAATGTTATATATAATGGAAAACACTATTCTGATGAAGATATGTTATTTAGAATAATTATATTTAAATTATTTAATAAAGAATCAACATGGGAATTATTAATGAATAATTTTAATGATATAACATTAAAGACATTTGATGTAAAAAAATACTCTGAGGTATTAGAAAAAGCTATATCAAGTGGAGTAAAAATCTATAATGATGCATATATAAGTTGCGCTACTAAGGCTTTTGGATATGATAGAAAACACGATAATCACTTAGCTTTACTTAATAAAATGTTTAAAGAAGATAAAATACAAGAAAAAATAGTTAAATGTAGGACTATGGAAGAGGGATTTAATATTATTAAAAGCTATCCCTTAATTGGTAATTTTATGGCTTATCAATTGGTAACTGATATAAATTATAGTGAGGTTACTAATTGGAGAGAAGATGAATTTACAGTTGCGGGTCCAGGTTCATTAAGAGGAATAAAGAAATGTTTTATAAGCAAAGGAAAAATGAGCAATGAAGATATAATTAAGTATATGTATGAACACCAAGAAGAAGAATTTAAAAGGCTTAATTTAAAGTTTAATAGAATTGGTAATAGACCACTACAATTAATAGATTGCCAAAATATCTTTTGTGAATTAGATAAATATTGTAGAGAAGCTAGACCCGAATTAAAGTCAAATAGAACAAAGATAAAGAAAAAATATGTATCAAAAGCAGAAAAAATATCATATTTTTATCCACCAAAGTGGAATATAAAGTAAGGAAATATAAAAATATATAAAAAAAATTATTAAAATATGTTAGAATAAAACCATAGGAAAATTTATTAAAATAATAAAACATATGTAGTTTAAAAAGAAATAATTAAATGGGAGGGTAAAATGAAAAAATATAATGTAATTGTAGTATTTGATGAGAAATATAAAAAAACACTAATGTGTAAAAGAACTAAAGAACCATACAAAGACATGTTTAACTTAGTTGGTGGAAAAATCGAAAAAGAAAATGATGGGTTAAACGAGGCATATAGAGAGTTGAATGAAGAAACAAATATAACAAGCAATGATATTTCGCTAGTGCATTTTATGAATATTGAATACATTGCGTTTAATAAGTTGATAGAGGTTTACTATGGTATTTTAAATAAAAAAGTCGATTTAGTAGAAGAGGTTAATAAACTTGAATGGGTAGATATAAATGATGACTTTTTCGATATGAATAAATATGCAGGAGAAGGTAACATCGGCCATATAATGGAAGAAATTAAAATTTATTTAGATAAAAAATAGCAAATTATAACTGTTTTTACTCTCACATTGTACATAAAAAATTCAATTAATAAAACTTAATGATATTGTCTTATCACTTAATATGTAGAAAAAAAGCACTAGTATATTTAGTGCATACAAAATCATAGTTAATTACTTGAATTTTTTTTAATTATTTTTTTATTGGAGAGGAAACCTCTTCTGTATTTGGTTTGATAGTTACTATTTGTTGTGCCATTTCAACAGTTTTTTTATCTGCTATCTCTAATGATTGAGTAAAAGCATCAACATCTTTTCTAGAACAGTAATTGTCAATAAATTCACATATAACATCTTGAGCTAATCCCGTTTTATCAAAGAGTGCTTGCCTTTTCTCAGAAGTATTAATATCTTTATGAGAAACATGAATAAAATTTACTAAAATATCAAAATTTTCAATTAATAATTTACTTTGTTCTTCACCAATATATTGAATCCAACTATCATCACCAGAAAATTGTGAAGCTCTTATTACTTTTGTAATATCACTATGTTGTAATAATTGTGTAGCAAAATAACCAGCCGCCCTATATCCAATAATCTCTTGTTTTCTTCCGGTCATCATTTCTAATATTTGTGTTGTTTCTGCAGTATTTAAGGCTTCTTCTATTCCAACCATATCATTTTTTTCCTCAACAACACCATTTTCTTGACTATATGAATAAGTATCTTTACTTAGTCCCGACGAATCAATAATTTCACCATTTTGAACTTTTACTTTTCCATATCCTTTAATTGAATGACATATTTCATGAATTAAAGTATTAAGTTGATTATCATCATTAAAATCAAAGGGTGTATACTTTCTAAGAAGCTTTTGTTTTAAATAAATAATTGGTTTAGCAAAAACCTGATTATCCTTTACTATTATTTCATTATGATAAAATGCTCCAGCAAGAAATGGAATCTTCCATTCTTTATTAACATTGAAGTATGAATTTAAAAAAGTTTTTGGATCTTCATCCTTTCTTTGAAAATGTATTTCACAATTTGATAAAGTAGAAAGTATAATTTTCCTGTGTTCCTCACCATAATATTTAATAAGAGTAGGAATCAATTGACCTAAAAAATTAATTAATTCATCACTGTAATCAAACTTATTTTTTAACGTCATTAAGTATTCATTCATTTATGACACCTGCTTTCTATCTTCATTAATAGAATTAATAAGTATTAATAATTCAGCTTTTAGTATATATAAATCTCTAAAATTGATATTTAATAAATCTGATTCTGACATCTTTTTATCTTCGTCAGTTTTATAATTATATGGCATATCAATTAATTCAAGATTTCTTTCATTTAAAAGCGATTTAAGTAATAATGCAATTTTAATCACTTCTTCATTATACTTATTTCTTTTTTCATCTAATCCTAATTTAGAAAAATTCTTAAATAATTCTTCATATTCAATCATTATATAACACTCCCTAACATATTTATATTTTCTATTTATACATTCATTATAGCAAATTTTAAGAATATAGAATAGAAAATTAGTAGGTAATATAAATCATATAACTATAAATTGATTAATATGCTTAAGAAATTTATAAAATATTAATTTTTTTTAATGCTTCATCAATAGGAATTTCTTGTTTGATAATGTTAATCATAAACACAAAAAAATCAATCTTTCGATTGATTACTATATATCAAGTTCAAACTAAATAGTTTGAACAGATTCATCAATGGAGCCCTTATGGTTCTGGTAAAACAACCATTAAAAGCAACAATTTATAGGTAGTAATAACTACTAACTAAAATTAGTATAACATGGTTTTAGTAAAATTAACCAACATTTTAATATTTTAAGTAAATAAAATGATATAATAGGAACTGAAAGACAAATAGTAATTTGTTGAAATGGAGGATGGATTATGAGAAAGACATTATTTGCTATTTTAGTATGTGGGGCTTTGGTATTAGGGCTAACAGGATGTGGTAGTAAGAAAGAATATACACTTACACTTCCAAAAGAAGAAAACATAGAAAGTGTCTTTTTTGAAAAAGATAACAATAAAAAAGAAGTTAAAGATACCGAAGAAATCAAGGATATTATTTATGTATTAAGTGGTAGTGGTAAAGGAAGAACTACAAATGAGGAAAGTGTACAAGACTATCCAGTAAATGCAGAAGATATTATAAAAATAGAATTTAATTTGAAAGACGAAAAGCAATCAACATTATTTGTTTACAAGAAAAATGGAAAAATGTATATTGAAACACCTTATAATGGAATTTATAGAATAAATGGTGATGAATATAATTCAATGGAAAAATATACTAGAATCAATTAAATAGTAATTTGTAGAAATGTAATTTATTTTTTATTTGTATAACAAATGTTAAATAACTTTGACAAAGTTCTAAAGACATTTGGTAGATTGCAAAAGTAATTATATATATAATTGTATGTGAAAGGAGAAAAGAAAAATGAAATTAGGAGAAAATATTCTTAAGTTAAGAAAGGACTGTAAACTTTCACAGGAACAATTAGCAGAAAAAGTAAATGTAACTAGACAAACAATATCAAATTGGGAATTAGGAGAGACTTCTCCAAATCCTGAACAATTAAAATTATTGTCAAAAGAACTTAATGTTAGTATTGACGAATTATTAGAAAATGATATTAAAAATGTTTTAGAAACTAAAGTAAGTAATACTGAAAGATTAGCTGGAGTTATTATAAAAATACTTAAAGTTATGGGAATATTGTTAGCTTTATATTTTGTTATTGCAATAGTATCATTTATCTTATTTGGCACTATGAAAAAAACAACAAAAGAAGTTGAGACAACAACATCAGTAAGTCTAGTTTGTACACTTGATGGTAAAACATATGATTACTATATGGAAGATGAAAATGACAAACTTATTGATTATAATGGTTCTGAATTTATAAATATACTTGTAAAAGATAAGAACTTTGCTAATTCAAGAACGATGGTTAAATATATTCAATCTTATTTTAAAGACAATGGTGGTAGTTGTGAATAGCACAAATTACAATTTTTAGAGATTCAAAAAGCAGAGAATATCTGCTTTTTTTTGTACCCATAACTAAAATTTTTTTATAAAAATATTGACGAATGTTATATACTGTTATATACTGTATAACGAGGAGGAGATAACATGAAGATGATTATTAGTAATAGCAGTTCTGTTCCAATATATGAGCAAATAAAGAAATCAATTATAAACCAAATACTAGAAGGAAAACTGAATGAAGATGAGCTATTACCATCAATCAGAGTATTAGCACAAGATATAAAAATAAGTGCTATGACTATAAAAAAAGCCTATGATGAATTAGAAAAAGAAGGATATTTAAAATCTATACAGGGAAAAGGAACTTTTGTAGCACCTAAAAATACAGAACTTGCAAAAGAACAAGCACAAAAAGATATAGAAAAATATATAGAAAAAATAGTTAGTATTTCAAATAGATTCCAGATTGATGAAAATGATGTAATAGAAATGTTTAAAATAATTTATGGGGAGGATAAGTAAATGGAGAACATTATTGAAATTAAAAACTTAAAAAAGAAATATGATGACAAATTTGAACTAGGAAAAATAGATATAACGATACCAAAAGGAGTTATTGTAGGTCTTATTGGAGAAAATGGAGCGGGAAAAACAACTCTGATAAAATTAATGCTGAATATTATAAAAAGTGATAATGGAGAGATAAAAATATTTGGTAAAGACAATAAGAGAAAAGAAAAAGAGATAAAAGAAGATATAGGTGTAGTTTTAGATAATATGTTTTTTCCAGAATTATTAAATGCAAAAGATATAAACAACTCTATGAAAGATATATACAAAAACTGGGATAGCAAATTGTATTTTTCTTATTTAAAGGAATTTGACTTACCTGATAACAAATCTTTAAAATCAATGTCTAAAGGAATGAGAAAAAAATTAGAAATTGCTACAGCATTAGCTCATAAACCAAAGTTACTAATATTAGATGAGCCAACAAGTGGATTAGATCCAGTTATAAGAAATGAAGTATTAGATATATTTCAAAAATTTATAGAAGATGAAGAACATGGAGTATTACTATCAACACATATAACAAGTGATTTAGAGCATATAGCAGATGAAATTATATTTATTGATAAAGGAAAAAAAGTATTGCAAAAATCAAGAGATGAAATTATTGATAACTATGGAATTTTAAAATGTGATATTGATTATTTTTCAAATATTGATAAAAAAGATATTATAACATATAAGAAAACAAAATATGCTTATGAAATATTAGTTGATGATAAGGAAAAGACAAGTAAAAAGTATCCTAGTTGTGTAATAGATAAGATTACACTAGAAGATTTGATGGTATTAGTAATTAAGGGGGAAAAGATATGTTAGGTTTAATAAAAAAAGATCTTTTACTTATAAAAGCAAATTTAAAATCAATGATAATTATATTTGTAATATATATAATGTTGGCATTTCAAGGCACATTTGATGTTACATTTATAATTCCGATAATTGGAATAATGTTATTTATATCAACATTTAGTTATGATGATTTTAACAATTGGAACTCTTATGCAGTAACTCTGCCAAATGGGAGAAAAAATGTAGTTAGAGCCAAATATATAGTTTCAATAATTTTAATGATTATATTAGCAGTCGTTGCTTTTTTCATAGGAATAGGAATCAGTTACATAAAAACAAATAGCATAAATTTAGATGAAATCATTTCATCACTAATGGGAACGATGTTATCAAGTGTTATTATAATTTCTTTACTTTATCCAATAGTTTTCAAATTTGGGGCTACAAATGGAAGAATAATATTATTTGCAGTAGTATTTGGAATAGCAGGGATAGGAACTTTAATTGCTCAATTTATAGATATGACACCTATTATAAATATAATAAATAAATTAGATAACTATTTACTTATAGCTATTCCGATAATTTATATAATATTATTAGGTATTTCATATCTAATATCAAGCAAAATATATCAAAATAAAGAATTTTAAGAATGTAACCTACGAAAGTAGTTTATATATAGAACCTCTAAACAAGACATTTTTGAAGGAGAAATCATTATGAATAGGAAGTTATCTTATGAAGGAAAAGAATTACACGAAATGACACAAGAAGAATTGAAAAATTGTTGTAATTTGTGTTATAATCATTTCGACAAATTACAATTAATCGAGCAGATCAATTATGGTGGTCTGTTTTTTTATACAATAAATTAAGCAAAGGAGGAATGCTATTGAATAAAATAGGAAAAATATTAAAGCAAGAAAGAAAAATGTTAGTTAATACATTAATAGTTGCTGATGTATGTTTAATAATATTATTTATCTTATTAGCAATATTAGGAAGTCCATATCAATCATGGGATTATAGTGATCCAGAGTGGTCAGTAATTGGAACTTTATGGTATTCGTTTGAATGGGTATATTTCAAAGTAGCTCCACTTATGGTTATTGTTATAACAGCAATACTTGGAATAATATTTGTTAAAAGAAATAAATAATAAATTACAATTTATCGTTGAGATCAACTTTAATAGTTGGTCTTTTTCGTTTTAATAAAATACTTATAGAAATGGAGATGATAATATCGGGTTATTCCCTGAAAATAAAATATCAAATAAAGATAAAGTTTTAAATAAAGAAAAAAAGAAACTTGAAAAAGAACAACCAAAATTTGTAATAAAAAAACAAATGAAAAGAAGAATTAAAAATTCACAAGTCTTTTCAAATGTTAAATCAGTTGCAGATGATGGTTTAATAGAATTAAAAACTGGTGAAGTTGCTTCTTTGATTGAAGTTAAGGCTATTGATTTGTCTTTAGCAAGTAAATCTGAAAAGAACAACTTTTTTTATGCACTAAAAAGTTTGTATCAAATAAGAAATTTAAATCTTAAATGTTATAAACTAGATCAAAAAATAAATCTAAATAATAATAAAATTAATTTAGAAGAATTAATAAATTATTATAAAGATGATTCACAAAAAGAAAAATTACTTGATGAAAGTAAAAGATTAATTGAAGAATTAGAAGAAAAGAATAAAACACAGCCTCATTTAAGAGAAGCACATAAAGCTCTAGCAAAAGAAGTGAT
>ENA-ORTN01002151-ORTN01002151.1-human-gut-metagenome-genome-assembly--contig:-NODE-2151-length-16768-cov-2.429067_pt1 | contig 16768 bp, 10 predicted proteins | sample MGYA00242070_ERZ509189 | MGnify/ENA primary metagenome ERZ509189 (study PRJEB26280, sample SAMEA2338821) | human gut metagenome | biome: human gut; feature: human-associated habitat; material: faeces...
CCAACGGGAAGGAGTAAATGTCAAACCTGATCCAACAATCGTTTTTGATATATTAGAACTTGCCAATGTACGAAAAGAAGATGTCCTTTATGTAGGCGATTCCGGTGTAGATATGCAAACGGCAGCCAATGCCGGTGTAACCGCCTGCGGAGTGACATGGGGCTTTCGACCACGTACGGAACTGGAAGAATTTGCGCCTCCATACATCACGGAAACTGCTGAAGAGATAAAACGTCTCATCTCGGCTGATAAAATCTAATATTACATTTTTTCCGTACAAATTTCAATATTACTTTCCTTACAATGCATTTTCTTTGCAACAGGTAAGAAAGGCTCACCTTTGTGTGCCTAAATCTAAGAACAATAGTAATCTAATTTATTATAAAATGAAAAAGCATCTTATACTATTTTTTGCAGGAGTAATATTGAGTTACGGGAACATAAAAGCACAGACAGTTCCCGATAAAAAAGAAATTCTGAAAGTAACTCTTCATGTGAACGACTATTTCATGAAGAAATATGCCGACTATCGCACTCCTTCCTTTGTGAAAAAAGTAGTTCGCCCCAGTAATATCTGGACACGAAGCGTATATTACGAAGGCTTAATGGCACTCTACTCCATCTATCCCGCAGACGAATATTATCTTTATGCCAAAGAATGGGCAGATTATCACCAATGGGGATTCCACCGGGGAACAACCACCCGTAATGCTGATAACTACTGCGCCAGCCAAATCTATCTTGATTTATACAACATTTGCCCTGATCCTGAAAAAATACGGAAAACGAAAGCCAATATGGATATGCTGGTCAATACTCCACAAATAAACGACTGGTGGTGGATAGATGCTATCCAGATGGGGATGCCTATATTTGCCAAAATGGGGAAACTTACAGGCGAACAGAAGTACTTCGACAAGATGTGGGATATGTACGAATATACCCGTAATAAACACGGAGAGAACGGAATGTTCAATGTCAAAGAAGGTTTGTGGTGGAGAGACCATAATTTCGACCCTCCATACAAAGAGCCTAATGGTAAAAACTGTTATTGGAGCCGCGGTAACGGATGGGTATACGCCGCTTTAGTACGGGTAATGAATGAAATTCCATCTGATGAAAAACATCGCCAAGATTACATCAATGATTTTATGGCTATGAGCAAAGCACTGAAACAATGCCAGCGTGAAGATGGCTTTTGGAATGTCAGCCTCCACGATCCGTCAAACTTTGGAGGCAAAGAGACTTCCGGCACAGCTCTTTTCGTATATGGTATGGCTTGGGGCATACGCAACGGATTATTGGATAAAAAGACATACCTGCCTGTAATCATAAAGGCATGGAATGCTATGGTGAAAGATGCAGTCCACCCGAATGGTTTTCTTGGCTATGTACAAGGAACCGGCAAAGAACCCAAAGATAGTCAGCCGGTCACTTATGACAAAATTCCTGATTTTGAAGATTTCGGTACAGGATGTTTCCTTCTTGCCGGAAGTGAAATCTATAAATTAGACCTCCATATATAGCTGATAAACAACTTTATCTTGAATCCGGCCTGTGAGACGTGCAGGCCGGATTCAAGGTTATCACTAAGCCAGTCAGACTAACGAACTACCCAATATACATTCCCAATAATTCCTGATGGAACCAACTCATCCTTTGAAGTTGCAATCTCCGGATAAGCATAAGTAAACCGATCTTTTAATGGTAATGACGCATCACCGATCATTCTGTTCATCAGCGAATTGACCACATGTATCTCTAAAGAATTGTCTCCTTCAACTACCCAATGAGTCAAATCCGCTTCCCAAGGTGAGCACCATAAAGTTGAAATCTCATGCCCATTCAGATAAATCCTAGCCAGCGAACCTACATGATCCAAACGCAACAGCACCTGCTTACCTTTTTCTTTTCTTTCTATATGAATATTCTTTTTATAGACAACCGTCCCCGAATAATAAACAATGCCCGGTTCTTTTGCTTTACTCCAGTCAGTTAATTGCGTAAATACCACTTCGCCCGGTCCACCCCATCTCGGATCAAAATAGACATTCCAATCTCCACTGACAATAAACCTTTTCTCTTTATCTGTTATAAACCTTTTCACAGGTAAAGAATCCTTTTTTCTATCCGAGACAATAATAAACCCGGATTCCTTAGCAGCAAGTGATAATCTCAATGACAAGGAATTTCCTTCCAATACAGCAGGAATTGAATAACACTCTCCGGAAACCGGATCCCAATATTCAGCATATTTCCTACCTGTACGCAAATGGACAAAATCACTGAATACATTCTCACTATGATTATTTATAAAGTAAATATCAATATTCGGCAAATGACGATGGGTAAAATATACTTTATTTTCCGGTTCATTCCCACTTTTCAAAGCAATATCCGGATGAATTCCCTCTTTTTGCAAAGCCTCCTCCAAAGTTATTCCCCAATATACATGCCCCTTCCCCAAAGAGCGGATTCCACGATCCTTTTTTCCGCTTCCCCACAAGGAAGCTACCATCTTATCATATTCATCATCATGCACCCGTTCGGCCAAAGATACAGGATATGCAGGACGTTCGCCATATAACGCAACTCCCTGCTCCACCAAAGTAACAATATGCCGGAGGACAGCCAATGTCATATTACAGTCTTTCTGCAGGACCAACATACGATATTTCATACCATCCGGCAGTACAATATCTCCATTTAAAGCTTTAGTTCTGTTGATCAGAGCATCTGTAGTACACACATCAAAGTTATATCCCTCGGGTATCTCCGGCAAACGATGAGAAAGTAACTTCACAGGCGGATTATCGCCCAAATAAACACATAAATCGATAACAGGAATTCCCTTTCGTAAAAGTCCGGCACATCTTGCCTGATAATCCCAAAACGGACGACTATAATTCCAGTAAGCGTTATTTCTATTCAGGCAATAGTGCCTGCCTCCCCCCGTGTTACCAGGGATTTTATCAGTCCAAGGCTGATAAGCAGATGCACATACAACAAATTCATTACTTCCGAAAGCTAATGCATAATCAGCCAAATTCTTTAAATCAGCTAACGAATGAGAAAATTTAGCGTCCGTAAACGCCTCGGCAGAAGCCACTCTTTTACCGTAAAGAGCAGCGGAAGACGCCTCTTTTATATCATAACTTCCTTCAGTTTGATAAGCCCAAAACTCTCCCTGTGGTTTCTGCACCCTACCTTTCGCCTGAATATTATCGCCTACAATATTCAAAGCATTCCCGATAGCCTGTGCTGTAAAATCAAGGCCAGCATCGAGGCATAGGCTATCTAGCGTACCATAATAACGATCAGATATTAAATCGGCAATAGTGCGTCGCATATCATATAGAAAACGGTCTGAAACTTCAGCAGAACCGACAACATATCCCATCAAAGCAGGAAGATAAGGATGGATATCATACCCCTTGCGTTTCATGAATTCCTGCTCGAATCCTGGAGTCCAGTTCTGCGCCCCCGCTTCATGGCTATCCATTATCATTCCGGATGGCGGACAACCTCTGACCGACAATGAATCATAAATGACTTTAAAATAATTTTTCCACTGAACAATAGCCGCTTCCGCAGACATCTTATCACATTCCAAACCTTTTAACCCGGTACGTCCATGCTTGGTATATCCTCCCTGTGATTCGTGGGCAAATCTCATTATCATCCATTCCCCTTGTGGAACATTCCAGTTCAAAACTCCATTTCCATCGACCAGTTTTGTCAAATCAATAACATCAGCCGGATTTATCGCATCTGTCGAAGGTAAAGATGGTCTTTCTTCATTTTCTATAAAGTCCGAATTAAAACCGGCTTTATCTTCCCAATTATTCACTTTTTCTTGTGAAGAAAGCAGTAATCCTCCAATCAATAATTTCGAATATCGATTCTTACTATCTGCCCAATCATGCAGATGAATCCTGAAAAAGCGGCTTTTGACCTCCGGAAAAGTTACCGTATGTTGCCTGCACTTTGTCGACACCCCTTGGTAAACAGGTTTCAACTTACAAACTTTTTTATAATGCAAACCGTCATCCGAAGCCTCCAATTCCCCCATATCGGGCAATACTTCATACATAGCTCCATAAAACTGATCGGATGAATGACCGGGAATATTCATGGCACATGTACGCGCTTTTCCTCTGGGGTTAGCACTATAAGTAAAACTCCGGGCTGAAAAAGGACTCCTAAAATCCATTTTTATATAAACAGATTCTCCCGGAAGTAGTCTGGGCATCTCAACCAACTTCCCATTCTCAACAAATAGAGACTCAAGGGATAATCCTTCCATATTAGAAGACAACTCCGGTTTCCTGCTTATACTCGTTTCCACAGTTCCAGTAACAGGAAAAGCGATGACTGCAAAATCCCAAAATTCAGATTGTGATGTAGGTAAAGGAAGACGACCGGAAAACCGGCAATTTCCACTGACAACTGTATCGCTGGCAACTACCTTTTGCATACTAAGTTTCTTCGTTATCCAAGGGCCTCCGGCTACATAACCGTTAGAGACATTCACCTCAAATGTCAATCCCAACCTTTTAGCCTCGGATGCCGAAAAAATCAGTTGCTCCCACCAGTCTTTCGAAAAAACGGGAGAAGCATCAGCTCCTTTCCCGTGCACCTGATCGTAATACACCACTCCTCCGATTCCGGCCTGCTTAAACGCTTCCAAATCAGCAGTTATTCCTTCCTTTGTGGTCTCCGTTTCACCATGAAACCACCATAATTTAGTGCGGGCTGAATCATTTGGGAATCTAAATTCCTGCCGTAGCAAATCTATATTTCCCTTCTCTTGCTTAACTGAAGAATGCCCGCACAAAACTAAAAGTCCCCCTAACAACAGGGTCCTGTAGAACATCTTCATATTGTATAATAAATTACTTTTTAGAATCGCTTCTCTCCCCTTTCTGGTAAGCAGAAGGAGATACTCCAAACTGTGCCTTAAAACATTTACTGAAATAAAGAGGATCATTAATACCCACTTTATAAGAAACTTCCGCAACAGTCAGATCCCTTTCGGTCAAAAACAATTCGGCAGCCTTCTTCATTCGTACAACACGCAAATATTCATTCGGTGAGTATCCGGTCACGCCCCGTAATTTCTTATAAAACACAGTTCGTCCCATCCCCATCATCTGCGCAAATTCATCAATAGAAATGTTGTATTGAGAATAAATCTTTTCCACCACAGCCACCAACTGATCCGCAAACTCCTTGTCCCGGTCCGTGTTACATAAAGCAGGACGTACTACCCCCGGTTCACTGGAAAACTTCTTCCGTAACTTTTCGCATTGCTCTATCAGCCGAAACACCTGCGCAAGCAAAAGCTTAAAACTAAATGGCTTCGCAACATAAACATCCGCTCCCGCTTCAAGTCCTTCCAGGTGCTTATCCGGTGAAGTCAAGGCAGTCAGCAGAATAATAGGAATATGACTTGTCGCAAATTCAGTTTTCAGTTTCTTTGTCACTTCGAAACCGGTCATCCCGGGCATCAATACATCGCAGATAATCAAGTCTGCGTCATAGTTACATGCCTTTTCAAATCCGGATATTCCATCCGTAGCCACTTCTACTTCAAAATAAGCACTAAGCTCCTCCTGCAGGAACCCACGAATATCATTATCGTCTTCGATGACTAATATTTTATGTTTTCTTGATGTGGTGACTGTCTTTTCATGTTCCTGACATTCTTCTGAAAGTTCCTGTAAATGGTGAGTCTGCATATTCGCTTCTTCCAGCAGGAGATTGCCGGGAACCAGGAAGTCTTTTTCCGAATAAACAGTTTTATCAGTCGGAATACATACCGTAAATACGGAACCTCCCCCTTCATTATCTTTATATTCAATAGTTCCCTTATGCACCTGCACCAATTCATGGCTCAAATGCAACCCTACTCCAATGCTATCTCCAGAGAAACTACTTTGCATGAAACGTTTAAACAACTCATTCTGCTTCTCTTTCGGAATACCGACTCCCGTATCTGAAACCTGAATCTGCAAAATCTTCTTCACCTCATCCACATTCACAGAAAACAGAATTGTCCCACCCGAAGGAGTATACTTAAAAGCATTTGAAAGTAAGTTATACACCACCTTATCCAAATTACCTTTATCAATAAACATTTTATAGGATGGCACAGACGGCAAAAAGCGGAAATCCATATTCTTCTGTTCTGCTACGTCACTGAAACTTAAATATATTTCGTACAGGAAAGCAACTACATCAGTTTCCTGCAGAGAAAGAGCCAACTTGTTGTTCTGCATTTTTCTGAACTCCAGCAACTGATTAATCAGCCTCAACATACGTTGTGTACTTTTATCCATGACTTTCAACGGATGCAATAAGGCTTGTGGAATATCATCCGTCCGATACATTTTCTCCAATGCTCCTTGGATCAATGTAAGCGGAGTACGGAATTCATGAGAGATATTTGTGAAAAATACCAGTTTATACTCTGTCAGTTGTTTTTCAACATTGATGCGGTTGCGCAACCTATTGAAATTAAAAATGATACGATATGTAAAGTACAAAGCTATTAATATCAGGATGAAATATCCGAGCATAGCCCAATTTGTTTTCCAAAACGGAGGCACAATAACAATCTTCAAGGTTGTTTCGGTATCATTCCAAATACCGGCACCATCACAATATTTCACATGGAAAATGTAACTGCCCGGCTCCAGATATTTATAAGTGGCAAAACTTAAAGAAGACGGAACATTCCATCCCTTGTCATAGTTTTCCAGCCAATACATATACTTGATTTGACCATTATCCGAATAATCGAGAGTAGAAAAATCAAGCATAAAAGAATTCTGGAAATATTTCAATGTAATCTTATCCGAATAGGCTAAAGATTCTTGCAAAGGAGAACCCGGCATATTAGGCTTCACCTGAATTCCATTAACGGACAATCCTGTGATAACAATAGGAGAAAGCAATCTCTCTGTTGGAATCTTCTTCGGGTCAATAATCGTCAATCCGTAGTTTGTTCCAAAAATCAGTTTACCGTCTGCACCCATACACGCACTGTTCTCGCTATACACATTTCCTAATGTATAAGATGAGAAGAAATAATTCTCGAAAGAATGGCTGTTGGGATTGAACCTTGAAATTCCATATTCCGTAGCAATCCATAATTGTCCCGAATGATCTTCTAAAATAGATTGCACCATATTATTAACCAGTCCTTCCGCTATTCCATAATGTGTATATTTCAAAGACTGACAGTCGTCTGACAGTTCGCATAGATTCAGCCCGGCACCCGAAGTTCCTACCCACATGCGCCCTTTGCTATCACGAAACAGGCAACGAATCTCATTGCTGCAAAAATTGCCATCGGTGTAGCTGAACAAATGATAGTTATCTTCATTAGCAATCAATGAGTCAGGGTGGAAAATGCAGATACCTTCACTTGTGCCCATCCATATCATCCCTTTCTCATCTTCTGCCATTACTCTGACTATCCGTAAGCCATACTTCTTTCCTTGAAAGAAACGACGGAACTTATATTGTCCTTTTTCCGTTGATTCTGCCAGATCCAGTCCTCCTCCAAATGTTCCCACCCACATACGATCTTTCTTATCGCGAAGAATGGAATAAATATTAGAATGAGATAAGGCAAAAGGATTAGACGGATCCGTTTTATACCACGTATCTCCTATTTTTAGTCCGTCTCCCCGGGTTCCTATCCATATATTCTCCTGACTATCTTCTGAAATCGCATAAATATTATAGGGCAAATAATGATTATCTATCTTAGTTTTCAGATGAGAATCATAATTATACAATCCACCTCTTCGCGTTCCTACCCATATATCTCCATTCGACATTTTAGTCAGTAACCGGATTGTATTCGAACGGTCAAAAACATCCGGTGATTCTGGATAGACATGTGTAATGCCTTTATTTGAAATGGAAATATGAGACAAACCGGAATATTCGGAGCTTACCCATATTCCTCCTGTCCTGTCTTTCATCAAACATAACAAGAAATCTGACCCTATAGGTCCTGCATTCTTCCCTTCGGAAACAAAGTGTTCCAACCGGTCCTCCTGAATATCGTAGGTGAAAAGTCCGTTTCCATAAGTTGAAATCCACACAATCCCCCGGTCATCACGCACCACATGATAGCGTTCATAATCTATATATTTCATCTTCTCTTCAGGGATCAGTTGAAAATTCTTTATTTCTCCGCTCTTCGAGTTTATATAATAAATTCGTCCAGTGTTATTGTAAGCCCAACAATCTCCATAATTGTCATGAATAACTTTTCCATTATTTATTTTCAATTCCCAGCAAGGAGTTATTTGAAAATTCTGAAAATCAAATTCATATACTCCTTCGCTGGAAGTAAATATAACCCATTTATCTTTTATCAATGAATGTGTACTGACAGATGTATTACCGGCAATAGCAGACAGCGACGCTAAACAGTCTATTTTTTTCGATCCATTTACACAGCGATACACATCTCCACTCTTTGTCAGAAAATACATATCCTCTCCATGAGGGAAAGAAGAAGAAAAATTCAATTTCCTATCGATAAATTCAACTTTCCCTTTATAAACAGACGCAAGTCCCTGCATGGTACCAATCCAGATCCTGCCACTAGAATCTTCATTTATAAATTTAATCCGGTCATCGGGCAGGTTTCCAAATTTCGTTCTAAACTTCACAGAGGTCATAGTCCGATCGTCCTCACAAACAATTTGACGCACACCATTCCTTCTATGCCAAAGCCACACATCTCCATTAGAGGACATAAATATTTCTGAATAGTTCTCTCCATCACTTCCGGTACCGGTAAAATCTACAAAACAAGCTTTCTGTAGATCATAACAGCTGAATAATTCCGGCACAGTCTTTATCCACAAAAAACCATTCTTATCCTCTGCCACATGTTTTATTCTGTTATCTGCTAAAGAAATCCGATCGTGTTTCCCGCTTTCCAACTGATAAGTAAGAAAAGTATTTCCATCATAACGGGTCAATCCGTCTAAAGTACCCAACCATAAGAACCCTTTACTGTCCTGAAACATGCATCGTACAGAATTACTAGGTAGCCCATCACTGGTTCTCATTTGTTTGGAACTAAGTTCAATATCAGCATACAAATCCGATAAAGAAAAACTTAATAAAACGAAGAGGCATAATAATTTATATTTCATATAGTGGTTAGGGTTATTTTGATTGCTGGTTACAAAGATACATCTTTTCATAGTTTTTTAAGATTTATACAAGCAAAACTAACCAAAAGGAAGAATAAATACAAAAAACTTAGCAGTCTATTTCGAAACAAGGATTATTATCCATATTTATGTCATTTTTTCCATATACTGACCAATGATTTGCATTGGTTCATAATCGGTACGGTTTTGAACAATTCAATGCTTTTCTCTATAACATGGTCAATTCTTCCATCTCCTTCACTTTTCTCTGTTTCTTCGATAAATAAGGAGTTTGCAGGTGGAATGTCTTTATTCTAAAAAGGTTGTCATCTAAAAAAATAAGAACAAGTGAAGCAAATTCTGTATTTCAAGATAAATCCTTATATTTGTATCAAATTCGTCTGATATAAAAGTTGAATATGATAAAAACAATGAATAAGCCACTTACATACGATGATATACCTAAAATGTATCTGTTTTGCAACCACACCAAATGTCCGCGCCGCAACAAATGCCTCCGTTTTCAGGCTGCGATGATCGTGCCCCAAAGTGTTCCTCACTACGAAGCGATCAACATCAACCATGTAGCGGGGAATGAAAAAGAATGTTCCTTTTTCAGCGCATACACTCTCACGACCTTTGCACTTGGCATCAGCCATATATTAGACGACGTTCCGCACAAAAAAGCTATGGCCATACAAAACAGCCTTAAATCTTTAATGGGGAAAAGCATGTACTACCGTATTCGCAACAAACAACGTCGACTTCATCCATTGGAACAGAAACAAATCGCAGACGTTTTCCTGGAACACGGCATCAAGACAAAGATTAACTTCGATGAATACATTGAAGATTATGACTGGTAAGCCACAGATTGTGACGGGAAAGATACTTGCGAAAATATTTCATAGGAATTGAATAAAAGTTTCATAAAGATAAAAAAAAAGTTCCATAGGAATGAAAAAAAAGTCTCATCGCGATGGAAATAAAGTTTCACGACGATGAAACCCGTGAAACTTTTAGCACAAATAAAGATTAACAGGCAAGCGAAGACCTAAAGGTTACACATGCGTCATATTCCCCTTATAATAAGAAGCTTCCGCAGACGCCCGTCCAAATGTTCAAGCATAAATATTAAAAAAAATCGGATACCATATTTAGGCTTCTGATGCATTTTCGCAATCCGCTCTGGACGCCAGCTTCTCCAGTGCCACCAATTCCCATCCCTTGAACACCAGCGTAATCAATCCAAGCCGGGTATTCCCTTTCGTGCGGGCCACCTTCCCATCATCGGCATAGCGGCGCAACTGTTCTGCCGCATCACGTTTCAGCAAGGCGATGTCGGCATCGGAGGTGTCACGCCGGGCATACTTCACCTCCACGATATAGCTGTAGACTATGTCCGGCTGGCGCACCAGATCGGGCATCATGTAGAAATCCGCATAACCTTTGGAAGATTCGTATTCGGGAAGAAGGATGTAGCCCTGCGTCAACCCTAAGTAAGCCAGCAGGAATCCCTTGACGTGCGCCTCGCCGTCGATAAATTCACGGATGGCATTTTGCCGATGAATCAATACCATATCTGCTTAACATCTTTATACAAGAAAATTCGTTCATCCGTCCCCCTAGTAAGATCTCTCAATAAAAGTAAAGCATTTTGTGGTACATGGTGAAAGGTTAGACTAAAATCGTCAGCTATTTGTTTGCCCAACGACACCCAATCCATATCCCAATAAAAAAGCTCGTAAGTATCTCCAATACGAACATTATTGTCATCATTACGTGTCATATAGCCTATTCTTCCAACAGATTCCGGTTTGCCCAAATCCAATCCTACCCAACCATCTCTTAAAGTTTTAGATGCGAAAAATGTCAACGGATCTAAATCAAAAGCAGCAGAACGGCTATAATGAGGATTTTTACTTCGTTCTTCAGAACCAATAATTGTTCCTGTCAGTTTTTTATTCTCTTTATCCAAGAACATCAATTCTGCAATATTACAGCGGTAGGGCTTTGGACAGATATAACGCCAATAACGATACTTTGTAGTATCGCTCACATTTATACTACCCGATACGCTATACTCTTTGAACGTATGTACTGTGACGGCATCACTAAAATCCTCCTTGTGTGCTGCTTGAAACATGCTGTGTTTTAAACGGAGTGCTGTAGTGAACGCTTTGCGTGTTAAGGGATATTTCCGTTTTAAACTAATACTTCTTTTGGATGTACTATCGGGATTTAAAAACTCCAGTTCACCTTTCTCATTCAACAAGGCAGGATAATTGAATGGGCGAACCCTTCCATTTATATAATATACCGGCAGATAGACAGCTCCCTTCTCTATTTTATCAAAGACGATCTGCTTACTATCTTTTATTTCCGAAAAACAAATAGGAACCCATTTCGCATTGTCGAATACAGCCAGATACGCATATCTTTCTTTGCGTTCTCTTTTCCCGGAAAGTACAGGAAAAACAGGATCAATGGTCGTTGCATATTCATCCGTAACGTCTTTTATAAACACATTGCGCAACGTTGACGGGACACTACCAGCTTCTTTATTCAGCCGGACTAAGGCCGAATTGGGAGAATATGTTCTTCGATATACTTTACCTTTACACTCACCCGGTCGTAGGGTAGCTAAAAAAGGTTCATGCCCTCCTTCACATACCATTCGGCGATCGTGATCTATCAGAATACTTAGCCACGAATGTGCATGTGCTTTTGTAGGCCACTGCAAAACGAAATCATACGAAACCGCAAACCCCTTACTGCGCATGATAGCTAAAGCTGTGTTTGTCCTTGTCTCACAAGAATTGGAAGGAATATTGCACCAAAACGGAATCTTATATAACGCATGCCACTTCAGAGGCTTTTTCAAATCGACAATAACGGTATCACGTAGTTTAATATTAATAGCTTCTGCCGCATGATAGGGTGTTTTATTCCAAATGTCATTATAAGAAAAATCGCCTAATGTGTCATTAGCTATCGGTTTCAACACATTGCGCCAATCATCAAAAGCCTGAAACTCTACGCACTTATAAGGAAGCATATATTCACAAAATTCATCGAATGTAATGCCTCTTGCCCAACGACCTTGTTGCCAATCGTCAAAAGCCGCGTCTATACTCTGTATCAGATAGTCGGCTTTTATGACAGAGTAATCTTCCTTAAACTCAAAATCATCTGATGGAAACTCTAACAACAAGTTATTTAATTCATTCACCTGTTCATCAATCTTTCTGTCGGAGAAGATAATCTTTTCAGCTTCGACATAATATTCTTCAATATCTTTCCCTATATACGACTGGTGTCCGGGCATATTCATTATCAAAAATTTGGCAGCTCTAAGTTTCAAACTGTCAGCTTCGTTTTCTTTATAATGCTCCAACACTTTTTCAAGTTCCGGACGATTATTGCCCGCCAGTGTCAGCACCTTTTCCAACTGTTTTTCTTCAGAGCTTTGACAACTGAAAAGCAAAACAAGAAAAAGAAAGATGAATGTAGCTTTCATTTTGTTTTATTGTTAGTTTATAATTAAATATTCTTTTTACGCAAATAGTTTCTAGCCTCTTCTTGTATGATAGTAACAGTGTAAGATGGTATCTTTATTCGTTTATTTATTATTTCTAAAGCTATCCGTTCGGCAAGTATGCAGTTATCAGATTTTACATAGCCCCTCAAAAGTCCTTGTAATGGAAGAAAACGGCTAGGACACATACATTGTGCCAGCTTATATCGTCTTTCAGCTTCTTCCCAACATTCCATTTGATAGTAATTATCCGCCAATTGCATTTGCAGGTCATACGTATTGATATAAGATTCGCAATGCAAGAATATGTTGACGCTTTGTTTGTACAATTCCACATTTTTCAATTCTGATGCATAATTGTACAAGAAATAGGGATTGCCATTCCACTCATCGTATAGCTTGGTAAATATAGATAATTCATTATCCAGCAAACCAGTGTTCTTTTCTGCAATCAACGAAATTCGCTTCCATGTACGTTCGAAAATGATATTCTTAATCAAAAAGAAACAGAGTATAAAAAGAATAATCAATAAAAATGGCTTATTGAAATGTATTGTTCGTAGAGCAACCTCCCGTTGATTAAGTGAAGCGAGGCAGTAGATAATCATGAACCAAACAAAAGCATATTTGAATGGATAAGAAAAACAGGAAAATATAGCAATAGAAACAAGCGTCAGTATGGCTGGAGTGTCAAATGCCACATTACTTCGAAAAACAGCAATCAACGACAATAAGAATAAAACGATTCCTATGAGTCCTTGTTCAATCAGCAGCAACAGATACTCATTAAATGGATGATTCGTGTTTCCTGCCAATATTCTATCGCTTTCATCAGCATGGGAGGAAGACAAATATTTGGCTTGTTCCGGCATGTAATCCGCCTTAAAAGAACCAAGTCCGTTTCCCTGAATTATATGTTCCTTACACAATCCGGCAGATACTTTCCAAATCAGAACACGACCGGAAGCGGAAGCTGGTTTTAGATAAATCAGTCCAATGAATAAACTTATTAGAAACAAAGCGCCTCCGCTGATAAGAAAGATGCGCCTTTTATGAATTAACTTCCGATAGCGGAGAGCGTAAAAAAGGAGTGTTACTACGCATAAAGTAAGTACACCTGTTCTCGAACCGGATAAGATAACGACTATAATGAGGAGAAGACACGCCATAAGCTTGAACATTCTTCTTTTTCCGTTAGAAGGATGACACAAAAGAAAAGGATAACAGAGAACGATGCTCGCAGCAAATCCGGCGGGATTATCAAAAGAACCGGTAACAGGAAAATAAGATTGAGTTTCTATATACCCTGTGTATTGCAACAAGCCATACAAGGCTGACAAAACTCCAACGACAGCTAAAATGCTATTAAATGTTTCTGTAGGATTTTTTCTATTACGCATCAACACAAAAAGAATCCATCCAGATACGATGTATACACTGTGTATATATTGCGATGTAAAGAGACTGTAAACGAAAACATATCCCATAAAAACAGTAAAAGACAGAAATAGAAAATCAACAGACAGTCTAATTTTTCGTTTCCAGTTCCCTATGCAAATACCTCCCCATAATATGATACCGACAACGAAACTTATATTTTTAGGCATAAAATACCTATCCATAAACCAATCAGCCGATAAGTATAAGGTGGTGATAAGTAAAAAAGAAAACGTAAAAACATTATCACTGAATAATTGCCTTAACTTGCAGAATATAAAAGAGGGAGTCTGTGTTTGCATTGATAATAATTAATTCTTCTTTCGGTCCTAATCCCTTTCCTTTCGGATTGAAAGAAAAATGAAGCGAGCACGATTCGTCAGGATTTAATTCATACTTCTCCACCGATGCTTGTGTACATCCACATCCAGTTTCGATCTCTCCTATCTCCAATCTGGCATTGCCTACATTGGTGATTGTAATGCTATCACGACAAATTATATCAGAACTAATTATTCCGAAATCGTGTGTATAGGAAGACAGAGATACCTCTGCCTTCCTTTTTTGATTGCAAGAAACGCAAATCAGCAGAATAACAATAAGACCAAGGATTTTACTCATTTTTCATTGTCGCTGATGGTGAATTACTTGGAATAGTCTCGATAAAACGAGGGGCATTGTTACGTATACTGTCCAATAATGGTTTGGTCTTTTTTTCATATTCATCCTTTTTAATAGTATAGTCCAACCAAGCCAAAAGAATATCCCGATCAGTTTTGGGCATTCGGTCGAGAATCTGTAGATATTTTGGAAAATCAGGCTCCCTTGACATTTTTCGTCCGTTCAATAAAAAAGATAAGTGTAATCGTACGACATCCGGGTATTGGGCATATTTTTCTAAAAAGAGTAATTGATTTTCCATACTTCTCTTTGTGCCAATCATATAGGTACTGTAATCTTCATTAATAGGAGTACCTGATACCACACCCTCATCTGCCCAATTAGCAATACGGATATGGATATTACCAGGCTCAACTATAAAATACATACCCAAATTCAACATCTCTCTTTTTGTCCCTGCACTATAAAGATACGCCAAAAATGGCTTTTGTAAAAGTACACCTTCATAATGGAATTTCCCATCAACCACCAATATACTATCAATAAATAAATGTTTAATTCGTTCTTTTTCTTGACTAAGAGCAGAACTATTGATTAAACGCAAATAACTATTATCCAACGAATGATCAGGTAATTCTCCCTGAATAGTATATTTTTCTTGTCCGTAAAATAGCTGGGCTATAGATACGAGAATAAAAATCAATATAACTTCTCTCATAATATTAAAAAAAATAATTACTATAAAAAAACGAATCTTCATCCCTTCTCTTTACATATTTAATTCTCCCAAGAAACTGACACTTTGATTGTGTTGCATAGTGACACTGATTTTCGCACTTCCATTAGAATACACCTCAATTTTAAAATTGAAATAATCTACTGCTGTACGTGTTGAAAACTTGATATGGGCATTCCCTTTTTTATCTATATTCACAGCATATTTTTTAATAGGAGCCTGAAAAATAAGTTGATTTCCTCTATCACTATAAGGTATATCGGATGCCTCAAGATAAAGAAGGTTAGAAAATACTGAATCATTTTTAATTTCTATCAAATCTAAGTAATCCAATTGTATAGGATCTCTATATGGAGGTATGTAAGTGTCCACATATATCTTATAGTTCTTTGATCTGATAATATTGCTAACAGCTTCCGCCCTTTGTTCCCTCTTACTTTGGGCAGAAAGAGTGGGAACTCCCACTAACACTACCCAAAGCAATATAAAGATTTTCCTTTTTGTTTTCATATCAATTACAATTTAAAATATAGATATTAATATCACAACATTTAATGATATCCCAAAATAGGACATTTCCCTTTGCTTTGTTTGCAGTTCTCTATTCCGTTTTCCAAATACTCATAGATTGGTTCTGTGCATTCATCAAGTATCACTGCATACCTTTTTCTAATTCTGAAACTTTCTCCGGAGGAGTATCTACAGGGTATTCCAGCTATATTTCGATCATATTGATTAACACAGTCTTCTATTCTCGCCTCTGCCATTTCACTATAGGCTTTAATACAATTTTGAATTGCCTCATCATCTTCTGTGGTACGAGTTATAACAACTTGATGCATTTTACGCTTTTGACGGGCCCTCATTAATTCCAATCTGGCGAAATCTGTCCCTTCGTAAACTTCTCTAACTAAATTGGAAAGCTGATATAAACTGGCGTAATAATCGTATCCAAGCAATTTATTCCATTGAATTTTCGCTTCAGAACGAGTTTCCAGAGTAAGTAATTCTTTTTTAAGTTGCTGATATTGCTCCATTTCTTCTTTCGAAAATTTAGAAATGGCATTCAACATTTTTCTCATGTTCTTTCTGATTTCTTTTTCCAAATTCTGATGCGCTTCCGAAGCAATAAAAAGATCAGCAGCAGTCACATCTACTGCCTGTTGAGAGTATTCGTCAGTTTCATCCGTCTGACAACTAAGTACTAAAATACTGATTAGAAAGGCTAATCCAATCATAACAAAGCCA
>ENA-ORTN01002155-ORTN01002155.1-human-gut-metagenome-genome-assembly--contig:-NODE-2155-length-16744-cov-4.860447_pt1 | contig 16744 bp, 15 predicted proteins | sample MGYA00242070_ERZ509189 | MGnify/ENA primary metagenome ERZ509189 (study PRJEB26280, sample SAMEA2338821) | human gut metagenome | biome: human gut; feature: human-associated habitat; material: faeces...
TCCTAAAAGACTAAAGAAAGGGTCGTATCATTACTCCATACAGAGCTTGATACGATCCTTTTACGTGTTATAATTACTATCTGTAACTTTTCGGGGCTGTCCTTTTTGTTTTGACATCTCCCTTCTCCTATCCCCAAGTTATTCAGGAACAGCAACATTCAACTACTTCATTCCCCCTCATTAAACCCCAGGCCCTGCTGTTCGGGTTTCAGCTTCTCTGTCAGGAAATTGGTATGCTCCCACTTCGGTTCGGGCGGATTATGATCCAAGGTCCTCTCCTCGGTAGGGGTGTAGCGTCCGTTGTAAGTGCTGAAGGCGAAAAAAGCATCTCCCGGTCCGCCCAGATGGTCGAAACGTACCTTGGCTACACGCACCAGCACCTGCCCCAGTTCATCGTTACGGTCTATCACCATTCCATAATCCGTCTTGTTGAAAAAGGCCGCCGAGCCGTTGATATCATACAGCGTGGGCACAGGCCAGCGTTTGCTTCCCGGTTCGCGGCGCAACTTGGTGGGATGCGCCACCAGGATGAGCAACACCTTGTGCTTCACGGCAAAATTGGAGAACTCATCGAAGATGCGGCTGATGTACTGCGTTTCCGTCTCCCAGTCGGGAATCTGATGCTCGAAGCGGTTGAAGGGGTCCACTACCAGCACCTTCACTCCTTTCCGGCTTACCAGTTGGGCGGCAATGCGGAGCACGCTCTCTACCGAGAAGTCCTCTTTCGGCATAATGGAGAAGACACTCTGTGCCAGGTAACGGATGGCCTGTCCGGCTTCCGGCAACGGCATCCCCTTGTGTTCGAAACGCTTGCCCACCACGCGGCGTATCAGCTTGCGGTAGTGATAGGCCAGCGGGGTATTCTCCGGGCTGAAATAGCCCACCTTCCAATCGTGGCGCAGGAGCAGGCGCATGGCAATTTCGTCCACAAACTCGCTTTTTCCGCTACCGGGAACGCCTGTGACCGTGAGCACAAAACCACGCTCGAACTTGATCAGACGGTCCAGATTCTCCAGTCCCGTATCGGCTCCTTCCGGCATTCCGTTGTAATAAATATCCATCAGCGTATCCCATTCGTCCATGGGGCAGAAGACTCCTTCCAACGGGATTTCCGCCGCCTGCTCCACCTGTTGGCGAAGCCTCGGAAGATCGTACTTCAACAGATACTCGTTGGCATCCTTGCAGCCTTCTCCCCAGGGCACCACCTTGCAGCGGTCCATGCCCAGGCGGCGCACCAGTTCGTCGCGCAACTCCACTCCGCGCTTGTCGGTATCCATGGCCAGGATGATTTCCGTCTTGTCATCGAAGTGCGACTCCACGAAGCGGTCCAGCCACTGAAGGTTCGCGCCTCCGGCTCCGTTGGGTACGGACACCACTTCTTCCAGTCCTGCGGCTATCAGGCTGAGGGCATCTATCTCGCCTTCGGTGATGTAGCACTTTTCCTTCCCTTTTATGGCGTCTATGTTCCAAGGAATCAGCTCGGCTCCTTTCACCATCTTGAAATGCTTTGCGGCATCCCGGAATTTCATGTTTTTCATTACTCCGTCCTCCAGGTAAGGGAAGCAGATGCAGGCTTCTTCCTTGCCGGTCTGCGGCAGGAATTCCAAGCGTTCCTCTATCTTCATCCTTGTCAGGACGTCCATCGGAATACCTCGTCTGTCGACCATGTATTCCATCATTTCTCCATTCATAATTTGTTTGTTTTTATTAATTACCGGGCATACGTAATGTACAGGCGGTTGCAGGGGGATGTGCGGCTTGCGTTGCGACGTGTTATGGTGCTGCGATGCTGTATCGTGGTGCTGCGACGTGTTACGGTGCTGCGATGCTGCATCGTGGTGCTGCGACGTGTTACGGTGCTGCGGTGCATCCTTCTGCTGTTTCTGCCGTTCCCGGTCTTGTTGTTTCTGTTCTCTTTTCCACATCTCGTCCTCGTTCCACGCTATGGCGAAATCACAATGAAAGCATTTCGCCCATCCCCCTTCACGGGTGATATGCACACTGAACGAAGGATCTTTGGGATTGCTTCGCGTTGCGGAACATTCGGGACAAGGCATACGGAAATGGTCCTTTCTGCGCGGCAGGCTTTTCAGCCACCGCACATAATCTGCATGTTCTTCGCGCGTCATATCCAGCTCTGTTTCAGGTTATCCCAGGTGGCACGTCCGTTGGGGCGCGGGGGTGCATCGGCAGGAAGAGGAACTCCGCAATACGAACGTTCGCCGGTCAGCGGATTGTACGTTTCGTAGGGCGAGAGTGATGTCGATTCATTTTGCATCCGGCTCCTTTCTTTCAGCTTTTCTTCCAGAAAAAGACGGGTGGGCCTTTCTCGGCGGATGTAGTTGGCGAAATAAGCTTCGGCTTCGGACACGGAAGTGATTCCTCCTGTGTTTCCTTGTGCCACGACATGTTTCTTGAACAGATCACGAATAAAAGAAAGATTGTTCAAAAAGAGTTCCTTCAAACCTGACATCATCCCCACAGCCTCCAGCCAACTCTGGGTAATGAAAGCTTCATTGATGCATTGTTCCCATCGGGGTATCGTTTCGGACAATTCGGAAAATCGGGGAAGTTTATCAACAGCAGCAACAGCAATTATTTCTTTTTCTTTGTTATTGTTGTTTTTCTTCTCTCCTCTATTCTTTTCTTCTCTTATAAAGCTTTGCTTAAAGCTTGCTTGCAAATTCTTTCCATAACACTCATTATCAACACTTTGAATCACATTTTTGACTGAATTTTCATTTGTATTTTTTGCAGTCGTATTTTTCATACTTTCCGCACTACTTTTCACGTTGCTTTCCGTGCTGTTTTCCTTGTAGATTTCCTTATTATAATCCGAATGGATTGGCTTGCTGCTCTCCATGCAGACAGTCTTGTTACTATCTACATTGCTGCTTTCCATATAAATTCTCTCCTTGCTATCCATACTGGGTGCACCACTGCTTTTCAGGTAGACTTCCTTGTTATTATCCATGCAAGATGTATCATCGCTTTTCAGGTAGGCTTCCCCGTTATTATCCATGCAGGACGCATCATTACTTTTCGTGTAGATTTCCTCGTTACGATCCATGCAAGGTACACCACCATTTTTCAGGTAGGCTTCCCCGTTATTATCCATGCAAGATGTATCATCGCTTTTCAGGTAGATTTCCTCGTTACGATCCATGCAGGACGTATCACCGTTTTTCCCTTCATTGATTCTGCCCCTTCCTATTGTAGACGCAGTTGCTTTTGCAGATGCTTTCACCGTACTTTTCTTACTGCTTCTCCCTCCCTTACTGCCGGCAGCGGCACGTTGCTCGGAAAGTTTGCTCTGATATCCCATCACCTCGTCCAGATACAGACATCGGAAATACCCGTCCTCTGTAATGAGAAACAAATCGAAGTCCTTAATAAGATGTTGCAGATTTTCCACGGTAGCTCCCCACTGATCGGCCAGCAAATCCAGTTCGTTAAAATCATGTTTGTATTCCTGCTGTTTTCGCAGAAACAATATCGTTTCAAGATACAACCCCAGCCCCATGCATTTCATGTCCGCATTCAGCTTCATCATTTTGTAATCCGACATCAAACTGCAATTCAGCCGGATAAACTGCTCTGTATAATCCATTTCTTTTGTGTGTTAGTATAAATATAACGCAAAGGAACGCAAAATATAAATAGGGCGTTGCTCACAAAAACAAGCAATTGTTAATAAACATTTCCTATCTTTGTCGAGACATTTTGTAAGTAGCTATGTTTATGCTGTTTACAAATCATTATTTAATAATTTAATTTTTAGTAACATGAAAAAAATTTGAGATCATCAGCACCTGCATCGGTAATGCCGTGCGAAGAAACGATTTAAACCCCAACAACTTGGGCGACAAAGGTGCGATAGGCCGGTCCACCGCCACCAAAATTCGGGACGGCAAGATTGTGACTCCAAATTCTTACTTCAAACTGATGAAATGGCTGGAAAAGGAAAAACCGGAGGTTTACAAAGAAGCCATGGAGCACATCCTGAAAGAACTGGGCAAGCTCAAGATGGAAGAGTAACCTCCCGGCTTCCCGGAAACGGGAATTTTCCCCGGTAAACGTGGGGAAACGGGAAACCGCCATAGAGCGCCTCTGTATGGAGACTGCCTCTATGGCGGTTTTTGCACCCAGGATGCATGGAGTTATAGTTATTTTATTTCCAACTATAAATCCTCCTTTTTACTCAAAAATTATTTTTCTTGTGACAGATAAATACAGAATTGTTGAATATTTACAATATTCACTTTAGGAAAATCTATATCTTTCAGCACATCATAATGATGGTCGTTGGTAACAATGTAGTGCGCATTGGCCGAAATGGCACAATCCACAAACTTATTGTCATCAGGATCGACTGTAATCAGATTAAAGTGATAGAATGGAGTTATCAATTCAACAAACGGACTGTTCAATATGGTTTTCACCACATATTCCGCCGTTTCATTGTCGGTAAGTCTTTGCAGAATTTCTATATATTCCTCCAATATTTCATTGGATACACAGAGCTTGTTCTTTCCGTCCACAAAGGATTGCCACAAGACATGGTAACGACTCCTTTGAGGAATGCTTTGAATAAGACAATTCGTACCAAGAACCAGCTAGCCATTGACGTTATTTTAATGAATGGATATCCATTTCAGCTATTTCATCCAGCTTTTTCTGGTCAAGAATTCCCTTATCCCAAAGTTCATCCAACTTTGTATTCATCCGTTTGGAATAATATTGAAAGAGCACCTCTTTCAATTCTTCCAGACCTTCCTGAGATTTATCGTAAGAAAACATTTCCAACAAATGCCTCTGTATGGGGTTGAATACTGTAGTTTCCATAATTATATCGGTTATAAATTCTATACGAATATAGAATTTATAATGATAATATCCAAAATGTTTCTCATTAATTAACGCCTATGAAATATGACTCGATAAATCTTGCAACAATATCTCCCTTACATCCGATGTTCAAAGTGTTGTAGAGTAAAATCTATTCCGGAGATCCTAATCGGATAATCTTTTTTATCATTTCAGATGGATTTTGAAGTAAATGCCACCGGAGAAATATTTCCCGTTGTTCAATTCGGCAATCAGGTTGATGTGGTCTTTCCAAAGCTGGTAGTGCGCCCCGATGTTCACTGTGCGGGCGTCATATTCGGCCATCAGATCCAAGCCGTTCAAAGCTTTCACTGCCAGGTTGTCTTCCGGCAATAGGTTGAATTTGAAATTCACCCCCGCGGCAGGCCTTCTGTAATGAGGGAACCAGCAGGCACGGTAATCCACGTATGCGGCGTGAACACCCAGCGTCCCTACCCCGGCGAAACTGAAATGCTTGGTTGCCGCCAGATAATATCGTGTAAAATGATTGTTCTGCATACCGTCCTCATCGAACTTGATAGCCCCACCGCCGTATGCTTCATGCGAGGTGGGATCGTCCAGACCAAGGACTATCTGCGGAGTCCAAGACTTCCACCAGCCTTCTTTCCACAACCGCAGGCGAGCATTGAAGGCACGGTCCTGATTGGTGTACTTTCCCCAAGACTGTTCCGGAAAATAAGTGGAACCATGCTCTGCATAATTGATGGTACAGGTATATCCCACTTCAAGCCAAGGAAAGATGGTTATGTTCAGATAATAATTGAATGTGTATTTTATCTCATTGGTGGTAAGATACTGCAACGGAACAAGATGTAACACATTCCCTCCCACCATAAATGTCTTGTCTTTTTGCATCTCGGCAGTGGGGGCATGAAGAAGTCCCGTTGTACCGTATAGTGCCTGTGAAGAGACATATAGAATACTGTCTATAAGAAAAAGGATGATTAAAAGAAGCCTTTTCTGCACGTTCTTCCTTCTTCTAATCATAATCTATTCCTATAATAAGCCCATAGAAACTGTAAATACACAATTTGGCGCTTATAACGACTAGGATGAGTTATGAAACGATAGAACCATTCCATCCCCATATTTTGTATCCATTTAGGAGCTCGGCTTACTTTACCCGTAAATACATCAAAACTTCCACCTAAGTTCAAATAAGTTGCCGCATGAACCTTATACAGTTCATCCATCAATAATTCCTGCATCGGAAAGCCCATAGCTACAAAAACGAAATCAGGTTTCTTGCTTTTCATGTCATCCAACAAGGCATTTTTTTCCGAGGCTTGTCTGATAAAACCATTACGATATCCCACAATCTGAATATCCGGATATTGCTCCTTCAATTTCTTTACTGTCGCACATATTGTACCTTCCGTACTTCCTATCAAATAAAAAGTTTTCGATGAATGATATCTCTTTATCAGTTCAAGCCACAATTCACAACCGGGAATCCGCTTTAATTCTTTTCCACCCTTGCGACACATCGCTTTTATAGCTCCATAACCATCCGCATATCCTATATTGGAATTAATTATATCAGCCACTTCCCCTTCTGCTTTCATTATAATTTCTGCATTCAGAGACAATAACAGTTTCTTGTCATTGGCTGTATAATCCATCAGTTCCTGCATATCCCGAAACGGAAATACATTGACATTACCCACTTTTATCGCTCTCATTTCATTTATCCTTTAAGAAATCTACAATACGTTCACAGGCTTTACCATCGCCGTAAGGATTAACCGCCTTGCTCATTTGGCTGTAATAAACATTATTAGATAACAATGATGAAACTTCGGTTACTATTCTGTCATAATCAGTACCCACCAGTTTCACAGTTCCTGCCTCCAATGCTTCCGGACGCTCCGTTGTATTACGCATCACTAAAACAGGCTTTCCAAGACCCGGAGCTTCTTCCTGAATACCACCACTATCAGTAAGAACAATTGTGGACTTTTCCATCAAATAGACGAATGAAAGATACTCCAATGGTTCTATAAAGAACATATTTCCCAACCCTGTCAGATTCTTGCCAAAAACCTCATGAATCGGTTTACGGACATTGGGATTCAGATGCATGGGATAAACAAAGTCCACATCCGGGTATTTTATCGTTAATGCTTTTATTGCCTGACACATTGAAATAAAACCATCACCAAAATTCTCGCGCCGATGTCCTGTTATAAGAACCAACTTTTTGCCATTGACTAGACGCCCTACATCATAACCGCTTCTTTTTAAAACATCTTCCAAAGAGGCATCCAGTTCTCCATCATTCTTTATTTTATCCACTACTATATGAAGTGCATCAATCACGGTATTACCTGTAATTGCTATTTTGTCTTCTGAAACACCTTCATCCAATAAATTCTGTTTACTCAATGAAGTCGGAGAGAAATTATAGCTGGCAATACGTCCGGTAATCAAACGATTCATTTCTTCCGGCCATGGACTGTAAATATTATGTGTACGCAGACCTGCCTCCACATGCCCTACTGGAATCTGTTGATAGAAAGCAGCTAAAGCTGCGGCTGTAGAAGTTGTTGTATCTCCATGCACCAAAACCACATCAGGTTGAACTATTTTAAGAATGTCACGCATACCTATCAAAACACGAGCCGTCACATCATATAAGTCTTGTCCTTGCTTCATTATATTCAAATCATAATTCGGCTGAATTTCAAATATTTGAAGAACCTGATCCAACATTTCACGATGTTGTCCTGTTACACATACAATGGTTTCAAATTCATTAGCATGTAACTGAAACTCCTTGACTAAGGGTGCCATTTTTATAGCTTCCGGACGTGTGCCGAAAACTAACATTACTTTTTTCATAAAAAAACAGTTTTATTTAAATGAGAGATTTATAATAGCTCTTTAAAATTTCTATATTTTTATCAAGAGAAAATGATTTAGTTATTAGTTGATAGGATTTTTGACTAAACTCTTCTCTCAAAGAACCATTCTCTATAATTTTTTTCAGAACTTCGGCTAAAGCATCAATATCACCAGGTTTTACCAAAAAACCGTTGTCATTATTATGTAATACTTCTGGAATAGAAGCTATGCTTGTACTAATATTAGGAATTCCATAAGCCATTGTTTCAAGAATGGTCATGGGTAATCCTTCATTATAAGAAGGTAGGACATTAACCATTGCATTGGCCATAAAAAGTTTTTTCTGTTCCCCCACAATCCAGCCTAAATGTGCGATGCGATGGCTAATACCCAATTCTTTTATCATTTGCTTTACTTTCTCCATTTCTCCATCTCCGCATAAATATAACTTTATAGTTTTATCTATTTGAGAATCTAGTAGCTTTATAGCTTGTAGCAAATTATATACCCCTTTACGTTCACAGAGCACCCCAAGAAAAAGAATGTTCCTCGCATCCTTATTATATGGATTATAAGAATAGGTACCAACTGATTGTATAAAACTTTTACTTTAGCTTTGGAAGCTTTATTTCTCAATAACTGGGCAAATTCTTCACCCAATACTATGTTTAAATCAGTCAATTCAAGGATATGTCTAACATATTTCTTTCTTCTTTCAGAAAGGCTTGTATAAAACAGTTCAAACTCTGCTGCATGATGATGCATCACTGTTTTAATACCTAAAATATTAAATGTTTGAACTAAGAATGCTTTTCTGAAAAAACTACCACGTTCTGCCGTATGTAAATGCACTATATCAACCTTACCTATTAAAGCCAAACATAATATCTTAATATATGCCCACATAAAATATAATACCAAAACATATTTATTTGCATTAATATGAGTAGGAATATATCTTATATCCACATCTTCCCAGTCTTTATAATTAAGATAGTTTTTGACTACTGACACCATCCCTCCCTTCACAGACAGAACAGAGCCACACATTAAAACATTTATCATTTTTCCTCCATTTTATATATTCTCTTCTTAATTAACTTAGCAGGATTTCCACCAATTATAGAATACTCGTCAAAATCTTTAGTCAGAACAGAACCTGTTGCTATAATGGAACCTTTTTTATATGTCTACCTGGAGTCATGATCACCCTTCTTCCAATCCAACAATCATCCTCTATTATTGTAATTCCATTTTCAGAAGCACCTTGAAAACACATAGGAGTAGCAGTTTTGTCAAATCGATGATTATTCTTTGCTATAAACACTTCAGGAGCCATCATAACATACTTACCTATTTTAATATTATTAGGTAAAAAACAATTTGCACCGATACCACTATAATCGCCAATTTCAACATCAAATCCATTCCCCAAATATGCGCACCTATCTATTGTGGAAATTTTGCCACACTTTTTGAAAATCCCTTTCACGCACAATATTCTAATTAAATTAAACAGTCTTCCTATTAGAGGTAAATAGGAACTGGGAAGATATTGGGCAAAACCATAATAGACAAACAACAGTATATATTTTTCACCAACCCTAAAAGCATTTTAACCATCATACAATATCCCCTTCATTATTTCCATAGAACTAATTATTGAATATTTTTTGCAATATAAATTCCGTGATGCAACATTAAATCTACAAACTCCTTCATTTGAGATTCGGTTTATACCCTTCACAAAATCATCTTCGGTATGACATATCAAGCCAATAGAGTCATCAATGGCAAAACCACAAAAAGACTCATTAGTACCTATAATGTATTTACCCCACATTAATGCCTCAGTTGTCTTGGTCTTCATTCCACTTCCCTCAAAGATTGGAGCAATCACAACATCACAATTACGATAATATTCACCTAAATCGTCAACAAATCCATGTATTTCCAATTTTTCATTGTTCTTGAATGACAACTTATCCATATTCGCACCCACCACAATTAATTTTGCATTCACTTGAGGAAGTATTCTTTCTATAAACCATGACAATCCATTTACATTGGCATAAAAATAACTGCCAACGAAAAGTAATTGAGGACATTTTACCTTTACAAGTAAAGTCTGTGCCACATATCCATTCACATTTTCCATTTTGTCTTCCATAGATGATGGTAAAATTGTAACCTTCGACCTATTATTGACTCTTTTAACATAAGCAGCATCCCTTTCTGTTAATGTCACAATATCATCGGAATACATAATAGCATTCGTTTCCGACCGTATCAATGGTCCATTATAAACAGGATATAAAAGACGCTTCACAAAAGAGCGCTTACAAAAAAATTTTTCTACATTATGAAAAAATGTCACTATATGCCCCTTATAATTTTTTTGTTTTAATTCTTTAGCTATAGTACCATAACATGAACCATCAATCCATACCAAATCCATATTCTCGGCTTTTCGTAAAATAGAATTGACATTTTCACCATTCATCCCTACTACATAAGCGAAAGCACATCGTTCTATAACAGACTTTAAGGATTCCTGTCTCCTCTGAACTTTAAATATTTCTACATTTGTTTTGCCCAACAATTGATATAGCAATTGTTTATTGCGATTAGCAATAACACATCCTCCACCATTATCATTAATGGTTCCTGTTATAAATAATGCTTTCATCTTGTATGTTGATATTTTTAAATAGTAAACCTAATAAGATATAATGTAATGCAAAAGCAGAAGGATTACTTAAAGAGTCTCCGAATAAAGATAAAGCCAACCCCGTAATCATCAATACTGTAATGACTAAGAAGTAAGGATTCTCAGTTCTTTTCCTAAAGAAAGCTATCATCATCTTCCAATAAAATATCAGATAAATAACTGACCCACCAAATCCAAGATACGCCAACATTGTACCATAAGCAATATCTGGACTTCTCAATTGTTGAACCATATTCGATTCATAAAAGATAATATTTACAACAAAATCATACATTTTCTTCGATAGTTCCGAACTGTCTGATATCAATCCCAATCCAAAGAACTGTTCTCCAAAAGGACGATTTACCAAATAGATCCATCTTTCGAGCACCCAACTTATACGATATGTGAATGTTCCTTCTTTTTCTGATGTATAGTCAACCATTTCTATATTTCCACTTACTACCGACTGAATATCCCCCATTGTGTTTGAATCTCCAGAAAAACGATCTATAACTATTGATAAAAATGGCAATGTGAAAAATGAAATAATTAAAATATACCTGACTATTTTAGTAGTTTTTCCTAAGAAGTACAGAGTTAGAACAACTGATATCAACGTTATCAACATCAAAGAACGTCCTAGAGTCCCTAAAAGGCATACAACAAGCATTACCATCACATATTTGGTGTATTTCCCATAATAACGTGGACAAATAATACAAATCAGCAGGAAAAATTCTGTAAACTTGGGATAATTAAAAAAACGATAAAGACCTGTAGAGGAATCAAACATTAAATCATAAGTAGGAAGAATAGGGATTTGAAATATTATCTGTATCAAATCCACTATTCCTATGACTATAGTCATTATTGCAAATATACGAATAAGTTTTTTCGCATTAACCGTACTTATATTAATTAATATCGGCAAACTCAATATCAACAAATAGAGTCTGCCTCCTTGAATTATGTAGAATAAAGGAATATCATAATGAAAATAAGAAAAGACTGCACTGCACATTAAAAAAGCAAGAAATATACCAAACCAACAAGTCGTGGCATTGAAAGGCAGGTGATATCTACCTTTCAATACCATTAATATTGATATCAAAACAGTGTAGACTAATGCCAAATCTCCATTTTTTGTACCTCCCAATAAAGGATCAATCAAAATACCATATCCGTCTAGAAGAAAACCTACATACAGGAAATAGGACATTAACCTACCTTTCTTTGAAAAATATAGTAACAAAGACAATACCAATAATGCTACTCCCAACATCGTATATTTATAATTTCAGGCTAAATCTACAATCTTACCAAACACCGTCATTCCACCAGTATTCTTATCATACATATCATATCTCAACTTCCAACTCAATTTATGGATAGTATCCATAGACAAAATGGTATTCCACAATGTATCATTATATGCATCATTCAAATTACTTGCCATTTCCAATATATTTTCATTATAATATGGGCATTTATCCATCATCTCTCTGCAGGTCCCACTTTGGGAATAAATTAGATTCAAAAAATAATCCACTAATAGATAGTCTACAAAGCGATTTTCCTTCTCCAAATATTCAAAAAAGAGGTTGCGTTCATTCACAAAAATCTGATTAGACATGCCTCCCATCAAATAACTAGCCCATCGATAACGAGATATATAAGTAGCGTCATCGTGCTTTCTCTGTTTGCTAGTATAATACGGAATGTTATTTAAGTCTGGAAGGTTAGCTGTTGTATAACAAGTTGAATCTATCCAAAGTCCCCCATATTTTGTCAATAAAGCATATCGAAGTACATCTGAAAAATTTGTTATCGATATCTTACCCTTATTTAGTTTTTCAATAACATACGAAGGTAAATCGACATAGTCTCTATAATTTTTCTCGGAAAGAACAACTATTCGCTGACTGTTATTCACATTTTTTTTCAACTGCTTCAAACATAATTTGGGAACTAAAGGCATCATCTGCTCTCCTTGCCACCAACAAACCCAAATAGGATAAAAACCCAAACCTCCCTTCTCTATTTCAGAGGCTTTATCAATATATCCATGGTATTTCCGACTCATATATCTTGCTATCGAGTTCTGTGTCATTATTTTACCACATCTAATACCGAATAGACATAATAATTGACCAATAACAGGAACTATGCCATCTATTCCCATCACATTGAAATATCCTCCTGCCGTTTTCATCTTTTTCATTATCTCGGCAGTCTTTATAATTTTCTTCATCTTGCTTTGAATGCGGAGCCATAATTTTGCAACCATATTCGTTGCGACAGTCCTGTCATAACCCATCCTTACCGCCACAGGCAGCAATTCTTCGAGTACTTGCAAACGTTCCTTTTTGCCTAATCCGTATGAATTAAAAGTCGCCCCGTCATGATTGAATATAGATATGTCCACATCAATAGAACGATAACTTTTTCCACCCAACACGATTGTCTTTAACCAAAATTTCCAGTCGCTCACTAGCCGCAAGTCCTCATCGTACGGACATTCCAACAACAACGACCTCTTTATAAATGAAGACTGGTGACTGATACTTGTCTTATAAAAATGGCTTAATGTGGCTTCAGTCGGTGGCACAACATAACCTATAACCTTTCCACTCTTTGTCGATATTTCCCTACCTGTAACAACATCGAAATCATCATCAAGAAATAAAGAAGCTGCTTTCATAGCCAAAGGAGTAGCAAACATATCGCCGGCATTCATAAATATACAATATTCTCCACAAGCCATTCTCACGGCTTTGTTCATGGCATTATATATACCACAGTCGGGTTCACTCATCCATTTCGTTATATTATCGGTATTGCGTTTTATTACATCAACGGTTCCATCGTTGCTATTCCCATCAACGATAATGTATTCATAGTCGTCATACCGTTGCCTTGCAACCGACTGTATCGTGCGTTCTATTACATCGACAGCGTTATATGATACAGTTATTACTGAAATCTTCATTACTTATTATTTTCGTATTCTTCTATAATTCCTCGGAAACGCCTACTCCATGCACTCCAACTGAGGTTGTCCGCATATAACTGTAAAGCATTTCCACTTAGCTTCGTTAATTTGCCATCGAAAAGTGTTTCCTTTATCTTCACCGAGAAATCATTTGCCGATGCTCCAAGTCTTAATCTGTAGCCATTGTATCCGTCGATTACATAATTGCCGATACCACCTGTATCATAAGTGAACACTGGCAAACCATAAGCGGCTGCCTCTGAGAATACAATAGCAGAACATTCCGCCGATGTGGGCAACAACAGTAGGTGAGATCTTTTTATAGCATCGACATAACGCTGATACTGCTCTGGCATGTTCTTGTTCATAAACCCAAAATATTCAACCCAAGGCAAATTCCTATAATTGGCAGGAATGTCATCGGGCTTAATACCTACCAACAACAGTTTTGCGTTTATGCCAGTATCTATGAGTTTCTTCACCGTGTCAATGGCAATGGCTGCGCCTTTGCGCTCCCAGTTTACACCGGAAAACAACACATTCAGCACATCTCCTTTCTCATATTTGTCTGATTTCACAATATCCTCATCATCCAAATTCGCACCAAATTCAAGAACTTTGCATTTCGCAGATGATTGGTTATAGTGACTGATTGCGCTATCTATAGCCCATTGCGATGATGCTATAACGATGCTACTGTTGTTCAAGCCAATCTTTTCATTAGCATCAGCCTGACGCCTCAAACTTTTTGATGGCATGTCGAAATAATAATCGCACATCAAGTCAAACGTTGCATCTGCATAATAGATGACAGGTTTCGACAAGTTTAGATGCTTCGTCAGTTGCGCATCACCAAGAAAGAAATAATAGTCGATGATTGTTTCATCTGGAAATTTTATCCCCTCCGCACGGAGTCTGACCGCCACATTGTCCATATTCCGCGATACAAGGCGACCGTAACGAAAAGCACTTATTTTCACGTATAAGTTATGCAAGAAACTCAATCGTACGGGTATCCAAAACACATTGAACCCTGCGTTCTCTATTGCTTCACGTACTTTATAAATTGTTCCGCTCCATGCTTTACGGTCATGAAACGGATCGGCCGCTGTCACATAGCCTATTGTTTTCATAATTAAATTATTTTTTATAATTTATTCTTTGTATGTTTTCTTTCAAAAAATCTCATCCTTTATTTCTTTTATGCCTGAGTCTTTATGAAAGAACCTATATAGCATCTTAAAATAAGACACAAAATCACCGCAATAACCACAGAAAAAATACAAAGAAAATTACTTATCCTACCTTCAAAGAATGGGAATAACGGTTCGCTATTGTGGTATATAAATAATTTCTGAATCAAATAAATTTCCAAACTGAATTATCCTATCCATGATAATGATTTTAATAAAAATTTAGGAAGTATCAGTATAAACATATTGGTTATACCAAATAAAAGCACAACGCTCAAAAGACTTTTTAGCAGAGTATTTGACATGATATTTTCGATGGGGCATTGGCTATTTGCCCAATACATAACTAATACCGTAACCAGCGAACATACGCATCTGATTTTTGCATATTTTACTTGACGTCTGACCTCATACGTATTTGCAATTATTCCTATGCCGATAAAAGATATAGGTATATATTGAGCATCATTCCACCACACCCAAATGCTCCCTTCATATTCACTGCCTTCTTCATTCATCTCTTTTATAAATAGGTCCGTTCTCAACTTCACGCTACAAATCAATGCAAATGGTGTCCAAGCAACGAAGTTCCACTTGAGATTTCTTTAAATTTACCTTTCTTTTGAAGAAAATCTTATTTAAAGGAAAATAGAAAAACACGAAAAAAGCCTAACTTTACATCACATTTAGGGTTATCCGAATATAGTAAATAAATTCACTTTCCATTACCATAATTACGAAAGTAGATTACGGCGACTTACAGGAACTTTGGATGACCACCATGAAACTCGTAGCGAAGCCCTCTCGGGCGGATTCCTATCTGTTTTGCCGGCACCCCCCCTACAAGGGTGTAAGGGAGTACATCTTTCGTCACAACAGCGCCTGCTGCAATCACAGCCCCCTCTCCAACAGTTACGTCATGGAGAATGATAGTATGCGGCCCAATCCACGCACGGTCGCAAATTTTCACAGGTCCGTAGTGTTCAGGATTACAAGCAAAATCTGGGTCACGATAATCATGTTGAAGTGTCCAAATGCGCACATTGCTTGAGAAATTCACATTGTTGCCTATTTCAAGCCCAGCCCTTCCGTCAAGAATCGCATTCTCACCAATAATAGTTCCCTTGCCTATCTTGATTCCCGACGGATTACGAATTTCAATATTGTAATACATAGTTACTTCACCGGCTATGTCCATCAAATAAACGTACTTATAGAAAAACATTCTTATGCGGTGTGAATGCATATTACCTATCCAATAGAGAAATAGGCGATCAAACATATACGAAAATTTGTTGGCAATACGAAATACAATATCCCCCTGTTGTAGGTTTCCTGTCTGGTATTTCCTTACCACATACTGTGCCCACCTTATCATTGGCACAGACAATATTAATAGAATAATACGATGAAAATATAAAGTTAAAACAACAGCCAGACAAACTAATAATTGCCAAACTGTGACAAAATGTGACATATTGATTAATAATTAGAATTTTATTTTAAGACTTTACAATTCCAAGTGTTATCAGCATCAAGATCTCCTCAATGTAATAATCTACCAAGAATATTCAAAACAACGAATCAAAACTGATGATTTTACAAAATTTAATTTACAGCAGAATAAGAAAATCTTCTTTCTTGATAATAGAAAATCATCTTCTGCCAATGTCTTAGGTGGATTTTGAACACTCCAATCTATATACCGAAGACTATCGTTGCATAGTTTATCTCTCAAACAGAAATTCATAAGAACCGTTTGAAAGAATATTTCTTCTCCACATATAACTTCTCAATCTCTGATACAAGTCCTTTGCTATTTCGCTTGTCAATACTTCATTTACTGCTTTAAATACCAAACTACAATAAACACTTCCACCATAGATCTGATAAGATAGTAAATTCCTTGTTCTCAATAAAATCAGTTAAAAGATACAATATGTCCAATTCATTGTTTTGTTGAATAGCTTTCAAATAGCACAAAATAACGCCAATGTACGATATTTAAGTATTTTATAGTTCCACTAACCTCGTTTTGGTATATCAAATATCTCGATATAACGTAAGCACTCAATTTAGGGCATCCCCCTTCGAAAGGGCACTTTTCAGTGCCCT
>ENA-ORTN01002159-ORTN01002159.1-human-gut-metagenome-genome-assembly--contig:-NODE-2159-length-16718-cov-13.816060_pt1 | contig 16718 bp, 10 predicted proteins | sample MGYA00242070_ERZ509189 | MGnify/ENA primary metagenome ERZ509189 (study PRJEB26280, sample SAMEA2338821) | human gut metagenome | biome: human gut; feature: human-associated habitat; material: faeces...
AGAAGCAAATTATATTTGGTTATGCCGAGCGCAGCCGACAATCAATAAAATTAATTTGCCGGAATAAAATATAAGAACCAACGGTCAGCGAAGCTAATTTTTCAATCCGATTGCTTCCTATTGCAGATTTATAGGTAGGAGTTGCGGATCAAAGATCCTGATATTCGATGCTGTCGGATCGCAGATCCGACAGAACATTAGCCTTGCTGTTTCTCTACAATTCTTATATTCAATGCTGCCGAAATTTCAATCCAAATGCTTCCTATGTATAATTTATTATAGGTAAGAGTTGCGGATCAAAGATCCTTATATTCAATGCTGCCGAACTACTGACCGAATTCTAATAACAGATTTGCTATGATCAGTCGTCCTTGCGTTCTATCAGCACCACGGCATAAGCGCTTATGCCCTCTTCACGACCCGTAAATCCAAGTTTCTCGGTTGTAGTAGCCTTTATGGATATGTTGTCCTCGTCGGTGCCTATAACTTCTGCAAGGCATGCCTTTATGGCCGGCACATGCGGATTGATCTTAGGGCGCTCGGCACACACTGTGGCGTCGATGTTGCCTACCACATATCCCTTGCCGGCAATAAGTTCAACGGTCTTGCGCAGCAGCACCTTGCTGTCTATGTTGAGCGTGTCGGCCGATGTATCAGGAAAATGATAGCCTATATCACGCATATTGGCAGCACCGAGCAGCGCGTCGCATATAGCGTGTATAAGCACGTCGGCATCGCTGTGTCCCAGCAGTCCCATGCTGTGCTCTATCTTTATTCCTCCGAGCCACAGGTCACGGCCCTCAACAAGTCTGTGAACGTCAAATCCAAATCCGGTTCTAATCTTCATAATCGTTTATTTTAGTTCTATTTTGCTATTCAATATGATAATGTAAAACAAGAAGTCGCATGGGCGCGTTATTTCGGGCTCATGCGACTTCTTGTTTTTCCTGCTCCCTTCGGTTTATCTGCGGAACAGGTCCTTTATGCCGTCCATGTCGAATCCGAGAGTGAAACGCAGTGTCTGGTCGAGCGGGTTGCTCTTTGCCGTTGCGATTACATAACCGCAGTCGAGCGAGAAGGCGCTCATGCGGAAACCGGCACCTACGGTGAAGTATTTACGGTTACCCTTGTTCTCCGACTCATGGTGATAACCGGCTCTCAGCGTAAACTTGTCGTTATACACATACTCAGCACCTACACTCCAGTTTATCTCCTGCAGCTCTTCCTTGAATCCGCCGGGAGCATCACCGAAGCTCTTGAATATACCCGATATGCTCGACACGTCGTAATATTCTTTCTGAACGCGCTGGTCATAAGCCTCAGATGACTCGCCATCTTCCAGTTTAGGATATGTAGGCACAAGGAGCTTGTTGGCATCTGCAGCTATGGTGAATCTGTTAAACTCGTCGATGGGCACCATCAGGGCAAAACCAAGACGCATGTTCGTCGGTATAAACTCGCTGTCTTCGCTGCCTCCAAACGAAATCTTACTACCGATATTGCTTATGTTGAGTCCGATGCCGAGCTGACACTCGCGCGCGCCAATGTTTATATAGTCGTTATAGTAGCAGGCAATGTCGGCTGCAAACGCACTACCAGGCGACGTATCGTCCGTGTAGTCGTATGTAAGGTCTGAGTAAATCCATCTTACGGCAGCAGCCAAAGAGAACTTCTCGCTCAGCATAAGCGAGTAAGCCACGTCGAACGACATTTCATAAGGGTTAATCGTCATGCCGTTGCTCTCGCCGGTCGTGCTGTCATAGTTGGTCATAACCTCACCCAGCGAGAAATATCTCAACGATGCCGACACGGCACTGTAGTCGCCAATGCGGTAATATCCTGACAGATAAGCAAGGTCCATGTCGCTTACGAGCTGACGCAGCCACGGCGTATAGTTGAGCGACACTCCTGCACGGCTTATACAGAAAGGATACTTGGCAGGGTTCCAATATTGCGAGTTGACATCAGGGTCGGTAGCCACACCGACATCACCCATACCGGCGGCACGTGCGTCGGGGGCTATCATCTGTGAAGTTACTGAGGCGTTAACCGGATTAAACATGTCCAGCTTGTCCTGAGCAAAGGCTCCGGCCGAGGCCACAGCAAGCATCAATGTCAACAATATTCTTTGACTATTCTTCATTCTTTGTCTTTATTTCTTTTTCTGTAATGATTATGCAACTAAAAAACTTTTGTCATGCGCAGAAGCGACATGCGCCTTGATATAATAACCGCTTTTCTCTCATTTTATTGTGTAGTGCGGTCATTAATGCCACAATTTAGTGTAGCCGTCACACCTTGTTCAGGCTGCCGCCATGCAGCGTCAGGCATGGCGCGTCACCGGTGCGGCTGCCGTGTCAGCGCGATATGATAATCAGCTTCTTTGCCTTCGACACCATGTCGCTGCCGCTGCCGCCAATCTTCACGCGGTAGATATAGACGCCCGTCTGCAGCTTGCCGCCGTTGCTGCCCGTCAGGTCCCAGTCTACGGTATAGTTGTTGTTTGCCGACACGCCGCTCTCCTTGTGTTTCCACAACGGACGTCCGCTCGTGTCGAACACCTCTATCTCCACGTCGATGTTGCTTCCGGCACGGTCGTGACTTATGATAAACGTGGTGGATGTAGTGGCTGGGTTGGCCGTACAGTTGATGTCTATCAGTCCGGGGCACAAGCCGTTCACCACATTAAACGTAAGCTCGGTTGTGGTGAGGTTGTTCATAATGTCCCATGCCTTAAACCTGAGCGTGTGCATGCCCGGCTCAAGTTCGGGAATACTGTAATATGTAGAGCCGCTGGTGTAGCTGCCGAAGTCGTAAGTAAAGTTATCGTTCAGCACGTATGTCTTGTTGGCATCGCCGTCGATGGTCAGCATCAGGTCGTGTCCAATGCCGCTGCCCGTTGTGTTTATGCCGTCCTTGTCTGTTATCTCAGCCACGAAATAAGGCGTAGAATTAACGTTGCCTCCGTTGACAAACGTCGGCGAATTGAGATAACAGTAGACAGACGGGCCGATGCCGTCGTTGTCGAGCGAGCCTGTTCCGCCCACTATGAAGTCCTCGCTGTAGCCGTTAACGGCCTCACCTGTGTCCTTGTTTATTGCAAACACGTTTATAAGTCCGCTCTCGTCGCTGTAGTCGATGTCCTTGCCCACGGCAAACGACATGCTGAACTTGCCTTCCCTTACGCTGTCGGTGCCGTTGAACAGGGTGTTTGAGCGGTCGTAATATTCAAACGGAGTGCTTGCTCCCTCGCTCGACGTGTTGTTAAGCTTGCACACAACGAGCTTCTCGGCGTCTCTCACGGTCAGCGTGGCCACGCCTCTGAAGGCCTCGTCTATGCTGCCCGATGCTCCCTCTATGTGTCCTTTCACTGTGGCCACGGAGCCTGCCTTGAGCTGAGGCAGAGTCTCGGCAGAAGCCAGGGGCACGCCGTTGATGCTGTCTACCACCACTCTCATCTGCGGCAGGTTGAGCTTCAGGGCGGGGTCGCCCAGCAGCGAATATTGCAGCTTGTTCTCCGTCTTGTCGGCGCCCGACTCTATAAGGTCGTTCTTGGCCAGGCGCTGCGCCTCGCCTATAGTGACATAGGTGCCGTTCTGCGGGGTGAGCAGGGCCTTAAGGTAGGCACGGTTGATAGCCCTGTTGCGGTCTACCCACACCGTTCTCGTTGTTCCGTAGAATGCCACCGCACCGCCGTTGCTGTTGAGCACCGCCGTCTCGCCGATGTTCTGCTGCTGCGAGTCGAATGGCATGATGTCGCACGACGCCGTTATCCACAGCGGCAGGTTGGCGTTGCTGAAGCCGGAAAAGTCGGTCAGCGTGAGCACACGCTCATGCGATATCTGGTCGGCACGTCCGTGTCCGCTGTAGTTCATTATCAGCGCACCGGCGCTTTGCTGTTGCTTTATTATCTTGGTCACGTCGGGATATGTGTTTCCGGTAGACGTCGTTACGCAGGTGTATGCGTCCCACATGACGCGCTTTACCTGAATGGCGGGATTGATGCCCTCAACCACCTTTGCCATTTCGTCGGCATCGCTCATGTGCTGGTTGTTGTTGCCGTCGTCGCCCATAAACATCATCACGTTCTGCCAGCTGCCGGCATTTTTGTTCTCGGCGTAGCTTATGGTCTTGTCAACCATTATCTTTGCTTCTTCTGCGGTGCGCACGGGGAAGCGCCCCACAGCCATGTCGAGCTTGTCGGTCTTCGGATTGCCGCCCTCGCCGTCGTCTAACAGGCAGAAGAATCCGTCGTCAACGTAGCAGTCGGTGGCGCTGAATGAGTTTTCGCTCTCATGACACAGCAGGAAATCATCAGGGTCGAGACTCGAACACTCTTGCGTGTTCATGCGGTTGTCCCACACGCAGTCGCCAAACAGCAGCAGGTGCGACGGCATGTCGGCCTCTGTCTCGGCGCGGTCGTAGAGCATCTTCAGATAGCGGCGGTATGCGTTGGCGTCGGGCGTACCACTCGAAAATTCGTTATACAGTTCGTCGGCCGGCACTATGCGCACCCTCATGCCGTCTTTCTCCTCGTGCAGTTCCTTTATGCGCTGCGCCTGAGCCGTAAGAGCGGCAGAGGTGGGCACTATGATTATCATGTCGGCAGCCTCGTCGGCATGATGGTTCTGGTTGGTTATGTTATACACATATTCGGGCACGCTGAACTCACGTCCGCTCAACGTGGGGCACGGGCGCGGCTCGTCCTGCGTTACGCTGATATAGTCGAGCCTTGCCGGACCGCCCGATACGGTGGTTATCGTAACCGTGTCCGACGGCGACGCGTAGGCGTTGCTGTAGGTCATGTTGACCGACTTGCCGTGGTCATATTCGCCGAATGTCATGCTGAACGTGCGCGTGTCTGACCCGTTAATCTTTATCTGCACCGTGGTGGCCTGTCCTGCGGTGACGCTGGCATAGACCTTACGTATGCCCTGACATGGCGAAGAGTTCTCCAGGATATATGTCTTCGACGTTCCTGCGCTTATCGGCGTGTTCTCATAAAGGTTGCGTCCGCCCTGATACCATGCATAATTGTCTATCTCGTGCAGGAAGTGATAGTCGTCGGCAGAGGGATAGAACGAGTCTACAAAGGCTGTGCTGTCAACGGTGAGCGGCTCGCCGTCGCTCTCGGTAAGGAAGTAGTAGCCGTAGTCGGAGTAAGGATTGCGGGTGCGCGTGGTTGTTGTGTTGCTGCTCCACGACACCGGTCCCTGCGCATGGAACAGCCTGCGGCCGTCAACATAGCATGTGGGCACCTCCTTCAGGTCGTCATACTTTATCAGGTCGTCGGCTTCGAGACTTTCGTTCTGCAGCGCGCCGCCGTAGCCATACACCTTTACGCGGCTCATGTCGCTGAATCCGGCGCGGCGTATCAGCGCGTCGGTTATCTGATATATGCCCGTAGAGGGCACGCGTATCTTTGCCCAGCGGCCTTCGGCCAGCACCGACTTGGCGGCATAGCGGCCGGCAGGACTTACGGCTTCGGCTCTCGAGGCTGTCCTGAGGGCAGCGTTCTTAGGCTTAGCCTCAACGTCTATCATAAAGCTCACCAGCTTCTGCCACTTGCCCCCGCGCTTTACCACCGGCACAAACGACACCTCGATGCGTCCGCGCTTGCGCTCCGTAACCACGTTGACCTCCAGCTCCGGCATTTCGGGCATGTTGTCGCCGGCAATCTTCAGGCAGCGCTCTACGTCGCCGCTGCTCATGTCGTAAAATTCGGGATATTCAATCTTTACCGTATATACAGAGTCGGCCCATGCGCCGCCGAGCGGCAGCGAACAGGCAAAGCGCGGCAGCACGCTGTCTATCTTAACCTCGTCGGCAGTGAGGTTAAAAAACTTCTGCACACTGCTGCCCATGATGTTGCAGCAGCAGAGCAGCGCGATAACCGACAATAATATTTTTCTCTTTGTCATTTAACGTTAAACTCCAATACCTTGCGGTCTTCAAGCCAGCCCGTAAGGTGGTCATCAATATGAACGGGGCCCACTCCGGCCGGAGTGCCCGTATAAAGGATGTCGCCGGTCTTCAGCGTGAACCATTGACTTATGTAGGCTATAATCTCGTCTACCTTGAAGAGCATGTCGCTCGAGCAGCCTTCCTGAACGGTGTTGCCGTTGATGTCGAGGCGGAAATGTATTGCCTGTATGTCGCGAAACTTCTCTATGCTCACCCATTCGCCTATTGCAGCCGAGCCGTCGAAGCCCTTGCACAAATCCCACGGCTTGCCTTCGGCGCGCAGCTTGTTCTGCAGGTCGCGGGCGGTGAAATCGATGCCCACGGTTACGGCGTCGTAGTATCTGTGGGCGAAGCGCTGCGGTATGCTCTTGCCCAGGCGGCAGATGCGCACCACCAGCTCTGTCTCATAGTCGATGCGTCCGAGCTCGTCGGGCAGGAAAAACGGCTTGCTGTCTTTTAGCAGAGCTGAGTCGGCCTTTGTAAATATCACAGGCTCTTCCGGTTTATATAACGTTCCATCCAGCTCTTTATTGTGCTGGATATAGTTCATTCCTACGGCAAAAATCTTCATAATCTGATACTTGTTTATACTTTATCCTAATAACACGGCGCCAGCGTCTCTGCAACAACAATCCATACCCGCACCGTGTTGTCTGTTGCAAAGATAAGATTTTCTGACGAAATGGCAAAAGGATATTTATTAGGAGTTATTTATTAAGGAGTTAAAGAAGTTAGAGTAGTTAAAGGAGTTAAAGCCAAATGCTTTTTTTACAATAAAGCGCCGGCAGCATAGCGGAACATACCTATAAATCAGCAATAGGAAGCAAGCGGATTGAAAATCCTTATATTCAATTCCGGCAGATTAATTTTATTGATTGTCGGCTGCGCTCGGCATAACCAAATATAATTTGCTTCTGCTCTCGCTTGCACGACAATTGCAAATCAGCCGGTACATTAGTCTTGTTGGTACATAAGCTGTGTGGCAAAATTGTAAAGAAGCAGCAAGGCTAATGTTCTGTCGGATATGCTATCCGACAGCAAAAAATATAAGGATCTGCGATCCGCAATTCATACCTATTAATCAAAAAAATAGGAAAGTAAGCGGATTGAAAATCCTTATACTATATTCCGGCAGATTACAAATCAGCCGGCACATTAGTCTTGTTGGTATATATCGTTGCTTGTAAGCCTCGTTGCCTGGGAGCCACAAGAGTAATGTTCTGCCGGATATGCTATCCGGCTGTATCGAATATAAGGATCTGCGATCCGAGACTCATACCTATAAATCAGCAATAGGAAGTAATCGGATTGAAAAATCCTTATACTCAATTCCGGCAGATTGCAAATCAGCCGGCACATTAGCTTTGTTGCTGCATGTCCGTTTTTAAGCAACAATGCATTTGACTTTAACTACTTTAACTTCTATAACTACTTTAACTACTAAAAATTAGCTTTGTTTCTGCATATCCGTTTTTAAACTACAATGCATTTGACTTTAACTACTCTAACTCCTTTAACTACTTTAACTACTAAAAAATTGAGGCTGATGTTCAGTTTATTCACACAGCCAACACTTCAACGCTCAGCAAGCCAGTGCCGCCGTCATAGTCTATGGCCGAACTGTAGAGATAATCGGCCGGACGGCTTACATATTCCTGTCTTACCGGATTGTCGTGTATGTATCTCAGCTTTTGCTTAAAGAAGTAAGGCGTTGCTATCTGTTCCGGGTGGTAGCCGTCTTGCCAGAAACGGTATTTAGATGTCTTCGTGTCGTTTGCGGCTGCAAAGCCAAACTGACTTAGCATCCATTTCCTGCGGCTCTCCTGCATGTCGTCTTGCAGTTCGGCTATTATCCGTTTGCTTGTATGTTTTTTAAAGTCGCGCATGATGTCGGCCACGCTCTCGTCCGATTCACTGCGCACTATTGCGTGCAGATGGTTACTCATCAGCACCCATGCATAAATTATCAGTCCCTTGTGCTGCCGGCAATAGTCTAGCGACTCCAACACTATATGCTTATACTTTGGCCGTGTGAAGATGTCTATCCAGTTGACAACGGTTGTTGTTATAAAATATACTTCATCCTGTATTATGCCTTTTGCGTTGTTCATGATATATCCGTCGTTTTGCAGTTAACAAAACAAATATAAGCTTTATTTGGCTTATATTCAAATGTTTGCATCACATTTCTGCATTATTTCTCAACAATCATGTCATGTCGGTTAGCTTTTTGCTGTATGTTCCGCTGTTATTGGGTCTTGTTGCTGCATATCGTTGCCTGAGAGCCACAAGGGTAATGTTCTCCGTCGGGACTATAAGCCACAAGGCTATTGTTCTGTCGGATATGCACGTGTTGTTGAGCGCAGCGAAAAATTCGACAGAATGTAATATAAGGATCAGCGATCCGCAATTCATACCTATTAAATAGCAATAGGAAGTAATCGGATTGAAAATCCTTATATTATATTCCGGCAGATTGCAAATCAGCCGGCACATTAAACAGCAAGACTAATGTTCTGTCGGATATGCTATCCGACAGCATAAAATATAAGGATCTGTGATCCGAAAAACATACCTATAAATCAGAAATAGGAAGCAAGCGGATTGAAAATCCTTATACTCAATTCCGGCAGATTACAAATCAGCCGGTACATTTGTCTTGTTGGTACATATCCGTCGGCACGGGGAGACCTCGTAGGTCTTTCCGTCCTCCGACACGGTGTAGCCCGGGTCTTCTGCCGCGGCAAGGGAGACGGTGTAGGTATATTCCTCGCCTGCCTGCCAGTCGGTATCGTTCTTCATCTTATAGACGAAGACCTTGCCGTTGGTGAATTTGCAGGTGATGAAGGCCGTGCCCGCCGCCACCGTCTGCGGGGCGACGAGGGCGATGTAGGTGTCGCCACCCTTGTCATAATACGGGGCGATTACAGCCGGGTTTCCATTCTCGGTGGAGAGGCCCGTCAGCCACACGAACATCTGCTCCTCAGTGTAGTCCGTCAGAACGACGGTCACCCGTGCCGTGCGGTGGGTGAAGCGGAGTGTGGGGTTGCCGTAGCTCACCGTCTGTTCCTCGGCCACGATGAGGTCGCTGCCCTCGAAGTTCTTCCGGGCACTTTGGTCGGCAGCTACCTTCACGGCAGGCGGGGTGGTCTCGCCCTCGGTGTAGGGCCACCACGCCGTGACGGTGATGTCATCGTGGTTAGTCCAGTAGTGCGGGTCGGTGGAGGTCAGCGTGGCGCTGGTGTTGTCGGCGGTGGTGGGCGTCACGTCGTATGCCTTCACCATGCCGTCCATTCTGACTGCCACGCTCTGCACGCCCTCCCAGTTCCCGTCCACGGGGGCACGGGTACCGGCGGTGGCGGTCACGGCGGGGTTCAGCCCCGTGGCGGTGAAGACGATGGGTGTGCCTTCCGCCCCTTCCGGCAGGAAGCCCGCTTCGTCCTGCGTGCAGGCGGCAAGGCCGAGCAGCAGGGCGAGGGCTGCGGATATATGGATGGTTGTTCGTTTCATGATGCGTGTTGTTTAGGGGTTGTTATTGTTTCTTTTGCAGTACGGGCAGGCCGTCGGTGCCGAGTGCCCACTGGTAGTCGTTGCCGGTGAGGGCGGGGTTCATGCCGTCTACGGCTGTCTGCCATTTCACGATCACGCCGTCCACCTTCGTAACATCTACCGTTCCTCCTTGATTATGATATACTCCTTGCCCGGCATTGCCTCCCCAATAACAGGAAGTTATAGTACTGTAGTTATAATCTACTATAGCTCCACATTCATTCTCTTTCAATGTGCCGTCGAACCAGCAAGCGATGATACTGCCATAATTTGAATTGGCTATACCACAAGTTGTACCATATGCGGAAATTTTTCCCGTCACGGAGCAGGCAATGATTTGACCATTATTTTGAGACACTATTCCAGCTGCTCCTCCACTATTGCCATACAGATTCACATCTACAAGTTGTAGGTTCTTTATCACTCCATCTTCAGTTAATGTACAAAAAAGCTCAGTATAACCTGCTGATAAGCTTAATCCCGTAATGCGGTGCCCTTGCCCATTAAAGATGCCGGAGTAACCTGGCCATATGCCTATCCATGTCCATTCCTTACCCGCCATGTTGATGTCGGCGGAGAGGGTACAATTTATCGATTGGTCTTTTTGTGCAGCTTCGTTCCATGCCAGCAGGCCGTCTGCGTTATAGACCGTGTAGGTCTTGGTGGTGGTGTCGTAGTTGTAGCCCAAATCCTCGGCTGCGCCGCTCTCGCCGCCGCCGTCGTCCCATTTGCCGATTTCACAGCCTGCCAGCGTCAGGCCGGTGGCGTTCACCTTGACGGTGTAGGTATAGCGGTTGCCCGCCTCCAGCACGACGTCGTTCTGTGGGCGGAAGTAGAAGTTGCCGCCGCCAAGTTCCACGCGGATGAACGGCTCGCCTTTCGCAACGGTCTGCGGGGTGGTCAGTGCCTCGTAGCTGTTGCCGCTTGCGTGGTAGGTCTGGATGGCGGTCGGGTTGCCGTTATCGGCGGACAGGCTCACGAGGCTCACCGTGGCACCGTCCACGCTCGTGAATCCCGTACCGGGTTTCAGTTCGATTGCCACGCGTGCCGTGCGGTGGGTAAATTCAAGAGTCGGGTTGTTAAATTCCACCTTCTGGTTCTCAGCAGAGATGAAGTCGCTGTTCTGGAAGTCAGCCAGTTTGCTTTGGTCTTCTGCCACCTTCACGGCAGGCATCTGTGTGATGTCGGCATTGTCGAAGGGCCACCATGCCGATATGGTAATCGGGTCGCGGCTGGTCCAGTAGTACGGGTCGTTCTCGCGTGAAAGCGTGGCACTCTTGAAATCGGTAGAAGCCGTTACGGTGTATTCCTTTACCGCATCGCCCATCTTGAGTGCCACGGAGGTGACGCCCTGCCAGTCGCCGTCCACAGCGGCACGGGTGGAAGGGGCTGCCAGCGGCGTTGCCTCTACGGACAGTCCGGTGGTACGGATGACTACGGGGTATTCACCTTCGGGCAGACGGTTATCGCCAGCAAGTTCGTCCTGCGTGCAGGCGGCGAGGGCGAACAGCAGTGCGGTGGCTGCGGGGATAAATAATCTATGTCTCATAATTCTTCATTCTAATCGATTAATTATTAAAATCCTACAGGTCAGCGCCCACATCTCCACCGTCTATATCGTTCCACTTTGCAATGGTGGCTTCGCTGACTTCAAGGACTTTGTTGCGTACCTTGACGGTATAGGTATGGTTTCTACCCGCCAGCAGTGCGCCGTCGGGCACGGTAAGTGTGGCATGATATTCCTGACCTTTGTAATTCACAACCAACGGCAGGGATGCAACTGTCTGCGGGAAGAGGATGATTGATGACGTGAGAACGCCGTCTGCCAAATTCATGGCCAGTTCTCCGGTCTGTGCCCCGTTGTCTGCGGTGGCAATACCGTCGGCCGTGTTGAACGTACCGGTGAGTAACAATCCGCCCAGCGTGTAACGTTCAGGCTTGACCACGCTGAAATCCACGCCGTCGCCCGCCTCGAAGGTAAGGGTTATCCGGCTCATGCGGTGGTGGAAGGAGTTGTCTTCACCGCCTTTGGCGGTTTTGTCGGTGAAGCTTACTACCGGGTTGTTTTTGTCTCCCGTGGCTCCTGAAGCAAAGAGGAAGTCGATGGCAGGCTGGTTCTGCTGCGCCGTGGCATCGGTCGTGGCTGCGAGGGTGCCTCCCGCCGCGTTGTACGGATAGTAGGCGCGGAAAGTATGGGTCTCTGCATCTTCGATATAGATGACCTTTTCTTCTGCCTCAAATTTCCCGTTCTTCAGGATGAAAGGCACGTTGCCGTACCGGGTATCGTTACCGATGTCGGTGACGCCGATGCGGTCTCCGCCAGTCCAGGTGGTTCCGCTGGCGCGGGTGGCGGGGGCGATGTCGGCGATAAACCGGGCGGCCACGGGACCGTCATTGTTCAGAATCTCGTTGTCGTTATTGCAGGCTGCCAGTGCGAGGGCGAGCGCCGCAAGTGCAAAAAATCTTGTCTTCATTATATCTGTCATTTTATTTGTTAAATTCCATTTCAATAATTGCTGCACCTCAGCATAATCAAAGCAAGCTTTGCTTCTGCGTTCGGTTTGCTAATTATTTACAAATCGGCATTTACATCATCACCTTCCACTTCTTCCCAACCGGTAATTCCGGCTCCGTCCACTTCCATGCCTTCGGGAGTCTCAACCAGCGTTCCGCCGAGGGTCAGCGATTCGCTCTTTCCGGTGTTGAACTCCTTTAGAGCTTCCGTAAGGTCGCTTTTCAGCGTGGTGGGGGTCGGGTTGCCGTCAGCATAGCGGATTTCGCCCGTCAGCAGCTGTTCCGTGCCGGTCACACCCAGCAGCCGCACCGTGGCTTTCCACTTGCCGGCATCGTCACCTTCGGTTATCTTGGTGAAGGGCAGCACGACGTTTGAAGCGGCTCCGTAGGTATCGGTAGCGAAGTCGAGTGTTCCGGCTGCACCCGTCAGATGGGCAACAATCTCCGTGATGCGTCCGGCGGCATCACCCGTCGGTTTGATGATGAGCGTCAGTTCGCGTACCTGCTGCTTCATTGCGGCGGTCAGCGGATAGTCCTTGTCTTTCTCGATGGTCACCTGTTCCGTATAGGTGAAGAACCATCCCGGGGCATTGTTCACAAAGGCATCCGTGCCTGCCCGGTTTCCCGTGGCTGCGGCAATGGTGGCTGTGGTGCCGTTCACCGTGATTCCTTCAGTCGGGTTCCACACCGCAAGGGTGTAGCTGCCCGGAGCAAACAGATGGTCGGGGGCATGGGTGGCGGAAGTCTCCGTCCCGGTATAGTCGCCCATAGCGACCGTCCATGTGGCAGGTATGTCGATACCCTCGCCACGGGCCGACCAGTCGGCTGTAACCGAAATCATTCCGTGGTCGGGGTGCGGCGTGTCATAAAGCGTGTCTTTCACGCATGAAGAGAGCAACAATGCCGTCAGTATGATTGTATATATCTTTTTCATAAGAAATATTTAATTTTTAATTCATAATTCTCAATTCTCAATTCTTAATTTATAATTATCTCATCTTCCATACCAATGTCACACCGGCATTGATGGGTCCCCACCAGTCTTTTGTCTCGTTGCCGCGGCGCACGCGCACACCGTCGATGACTTCATATTTCTCAAAGTCGGCGTTAAGATAGCCCAGACCGATGCCGAAGTCGAGAGCCAGAGCCTTGCCGAGCCGCAGCTGGTAGCCGGCGGTGAGTCCGCCGCCAATCAGGTCGCCCTGACGGCCCGTTTCGGAGAGCTTATAGTTGAACTCGCCCGTCTTGAACATAGCGCCCAGATACCATGCCTTGCTGCTGCCTATATAATAGCGCACCTCGGGCATAACCTCCCACAGAGCATAGCGGCGGTCTTTGTCGTTCCAGCTCCATGATGTCCATGAGCCGTTGACCAGTAAGCCCCACGACGGGCTGATGCGCCACTCGATGCCGAGGTCGGGCGTAAGCGTGGCCCAGCGCAGCAGGTTGAAGCGGAAGGCGAAGCCCCCTCCAACCTCCCCCCGATGGGGGAGGCTCAAGCCTTCTGATTCCGCTTGGGAGTTGTCTGAGGCCTTGCCGGCAGTATCATCTGAGACCTTGCCGACAGTATCATCTGAGACTTTGACATCAGTATCATCTGAGGCTTTGACATCCTTAGCCTCATCCACACGGGAGAGGTTGGTGGGGACTTTCACTCTCACCACCACATAGTCGCCGTCAGTGGGATGGTTGGCTGTGACGAAGCAGTCTTCAGTAAGGTTTCTCCTTATTATAAGTTCTGACTTCACACGGTTTGAACGTATGGCAGCTGTGGCGAGGTTTTCTTTTTCGCTGCCCATGGAGCTACAGTATCCGTCGACATAGACAGGCACTGTGCCGTCGGTTATTCCAGGCATGAGCCGGTCGATGCAGTCGAGCAGGCGCGCCAGTTCGTTTTCGTTGTCATACATAGGCACATAGAACATATCCTTCTGAGGCAAGAAGCGGAACGTGTAAACCGTGTCGGCCCCGGAGTTGCCCTGTGCTGCAACAGGCGAAAACGCTGCCGTAATGAATAGAAAAAGTGTCAATAATAATGTTTTTTTGCTCATACTTTATATATTTCTGGATTATACGCATTAGATTTTCGGTGTATAAAGTAAGTAAAAATATTCATGTTTCCATAATTTTTTTTAATAAAAAATGTTTTAATTGTCAAAATCGCATATTTTTGTCGTTTTAGCAGTTTTATTTTTGACGTTTCAGCACTTTTTGCTATTGTGTTCCTTGGGGGGATAAAAGGGGGGATAATTGAAAATTGAGAAGTGAAAATTGGGAATTGGGAAGTGAGAATTGGGAAGTGAAGTTCGGTGCAAGCCAATTATGAAATGCTTTGTGGTGATTGGAAATTTTTTGTAGGGAATTGTTGTAGAGAAACAGCAAGGATAATGTTATGGCGGATATGACAAATTAAGTGAAGAACGAAGAGTGAAGAGTGAATAATTCATATGCATTGTGGTGATACAATTGAGAAACAACAAGAGTAATGTTCTGGCGGATATGACAAATTAAGTGAAGAACGAAGAGTGAAGAGTGAATAATTCTTGTTGCTACAGAATTGTAAAGAAACAGCAAGGCTATTGTTCTGTCGGATATGCTATCCGACAGCATAAAGTATCAGGATCTTTGATCCGAAAAACATACCTATAAATCATAAATAGGAAGCAAGCGGATTGAAAATCCTTATACTCAATTCCGGCCGATTAATTTTATTGATTGTCGGCTGCGCTCGGCATAACCAAATATAATTTGCTTCTGCTCTCGCTTGCACGACAATTGCAAATCTGCCGGCACAATAGTCTTGTTGGTACATATCCGTCGGCACATTTTTTTAAACTACAATGCATTTGGCTTTAACTACTCTAACTCCTATAACTACTTTAACTACTAAAAATTAGCTTTGTTGCTACATATCCGTTTTTTAGGCTACAATGCATTTGACTTTAACTACTTTAACTACTCTAACTACTTTAACTCCTAAAACTTAACCTCTGTAGAGAAGCAGCAAGGCTATTGTTCTGTCGGATATGCTATTCGACAGCATCAAATATAAGGATCTGCGATCCGAGACTCTAACTCCTTTAACTCCTAAAACTTAACCTCTCCAGAATTGCCATGCTCATCACGAAACCGCGGTTTGGTGCGAAAAATTGCACAAAATCGACATTTTTGGTAAAGTGTTGATATATCGGCTTTTACCAAGATTACAGAACAAAAAGGCAATGGTTAAAAAATATTACTCGGCCACTTTTCATCCCAAAGTGGCCCGTTTACGATTCGTAAACGTGCCATTTGCATGACAAAAAGCAACGCTTTAGAGCATAAAAACAGGCGTTATTCTGAATAAAAGAGCGCATAAAAGCAAACGAATGTTAATATCATATGGTCTACAAGCGTCTAAAATTAACATCCGTTACGAATTGGTTTTCCAGATTGAAAAAAATTTTTGTCCTGACTTTTTACTTTTTATCACGTAGCACAAAAGCAATAAGGCTAATGTTCTTTGTGGTTGGAAATTCTTTGTAGAGAAGCAACAAGACTAATGTTCTGGCGGATATGCCATCCGACAGCATCAAATATAAGAACCAACGGTCAGCGAAGCTAATCTGTGATCCGAGACTCATACCTATTAATCAAAAAAATAGGAAGCAAGCGGATTAAAAAATCCTTATATTATATTCCGGCAGATTGCAAATCAGCCGGCACATTAGCTTTGTTGCTACATACCCCGGCGGCACGGAACCGACACATTTAGTAAGAGATGCCCGAATGGCTGCACTTATGTAACCGTGGGTGGCACACCCACGGACGTAAAAAACAGGGGAAATCACCCGAAGTGGTGATACTTATTATAAAAAAGCACTCATTCAGAATATATGTTTTAAAGTAGCACCTCTTCGGGTGCATGCTTCGCCTTGTAAGACAGCCGGGCGTGGCTTCGCTGAGCTTCGCCACACCCGGTTACAAAAATGTAGCCCTACGGGCTATTGCTAATAAATCGGCACAATAGTCTTGTTGATATATGCCGCTTGTTCTTAAGCCACAAGGCATCTGGAAATTCTTTGTGGAGAAACAGCAAGACTAATGTTCTGTCGGATATGCACGTGTGTTGAGCGCAGCGAAAAATTCGACAGCAAAAAATATAAGAACCAACGGTCAGCGAAGCTAATCTTTGATCCGAGACTCATACCTATTAATCAAAAAAATAGGAAGCAAGCGGATTGAAAAATCCTTATATTCAGTTCCGGCAGATTGCAAATCAGCCGGCACATTAGTCTTGTTGGTATTATGCCGCTTGCAGGGAAACAGCGGATAATGTTATGGCGGCATTGAATATTAGAATTGTAGAGAAACAGCAAGACTAATGTTCTGGCGGATATGCTATCCGACAGCATAAAATATAAGAATCTGCGATCCGAGACGCGGTCATGGAATGTATCGTCGTCCCATTCCTTTTTTACCACCTCGCTCTGTTCTTAATTATTTGATATTCAGCTCTTTTATACATCGGTTTACATTTTACGCAGTGGAATGCGTATTTTTACGCAGTGCAAATATAATAAAATTACCAAACAATATCAATTTATTGAAGGATCTTTGATCCGAAACACAAAATCCTTATACTATATTCCGGCAGATTAATTTTATTGATTGTCGGCTGCGCTCGGCATAACCAAATATAATTTGCTTCT
>ENA-ORTN01002161-ORTN01002161.1-human-gut-metagenome-genome-assembly--contig:-NODE-2161-length-16718-cov-2.510952_pt1 | contig 16718 bp, 14 predicted proteins | sample MGYA00242070_ERZ509189 | MGnify/ENA primary metagenome ERZ509189 (study PRJEB26280, sample SAMEA2338821) | human gut metagenome | biome: human gut; feature: human-associated habitat; material: faeces...
GGTTCATAAGGATAAAGCGTGCGGCGTTCCAGATCTTATTGGCAAAGTTTCTGGAAGCGCTGACCTTTTCCTCGGAGAAACGCAGGTCGTTTCCGGGGCTGTTGCCCGTAACGAGCGTAAAGCGCAGGGCATCTGCGCCGTAAACGCTGATGACATCGAGCGGATCGACACCGTTGCCGAGAGACTTACTCATCTTTCTGCCCTGTGCGTCGCGGATGAGGCCGTGGAAGAACACTGTGTTGAACGGCACTTCGCCCATGTGCTCAAGACCCGAGAAGATCATGCGTGCCACCCAGAAGAAGATGATGTCATAACCCGTGACGAGGGTGTTCGTCGGGTAGAAATATTTGAGCTCTTCGGTGTTATCCGGCCAGCCGAGCGTAGAGAACGGCCACAGCGCGGAGGAGAACCACGTATCAAGCGTATCGGGGTCGCGGGTCAGGTGTGTGCCGCCGCATTTCGGGCAGACGGTAGGCACGGTCTCGGAGACGATGGTCTCGCCGCACTCGCAGTACCACGCCGGAATCTGGTGACCCCACCACAGCTGACGGGAGATACACCAGTCCTTGATGTTCTCCATCCAATTATAATAGACCTTATCCATGCGCTCCGGAATGAAGCGGATGTCGCCGTCCTTAACGGCATCGATGGCCGGCTTTGCGAGGGGCTCCATCTTGACAAACCACTGCGTGGAAACGCGCGGCTCCACAACGGTGCCGCAGCGATAGCAGGTGCCGACGTTGTGCTTGATCGGCTCAATTTTAATGAGGAAGCCTGCTTCGTCGAGATCCTTGACAATCTGCTTTCTGGCCTCGAGCGCCGGCATACCGGCGTATTTGCCACCATTTTCGTTGATGACACCGCCGTCGTCCATGACGTTGATGACGGGCAGGTTATGGCGCAGACCAACCTCGAAGTCGTTCGGGTCATGTGCCGGGGTGATCTTCACAACGCCGGTACCGAAGTCCTGCTCCACATAGCTATCGGCAATGATCGGGATTTCTTTATTGACGAGCGGCAGAATGACTGTTTTGCCGACGAGTGCTTTGTAGCGCTCGTCATCCGGGTGCACCGCCACGGCGGTATCGCCCAGCATGGTTTCCGGGCGGGTGGTCGCAAGCTCAATGTAGCCGGAGCCGTCGCTCAACGGGTAACGCAGATGCCAGAAGGAGCCTTCCTTTTCCTCGAACACGACCTCGGCGTCGGAAATGGAGGTCTTACAGTGCGGGCACCAGTTGATGATGCGCTCACCGCGGTAGATGAGCCCCTTATCGTACAGCTTCTTGAAAACGTGGTTGACGGCCTTGTTGCAGCCCTCGTCCATCGTGAAGCGCAGGCGATCCCAGTCGCAGGAGGAGCCGAGCTTTTTGAGCTGCTCGACAATCCTGCCGCCGTACTGATCCTTCCACGCCCAAGCGCGCTCCAGGAACTTTTCGCGGCCGATTTCTTCCTTTGTGATGCCCTCTTTGCGCATGGCCTCTACGATCTTCGCCTCCGTTGCGATGGAAGCGTGGTCGGTGCCCGGCAGCCACAGAGCGGAATAGCCCTGCATTCTGCGCCAACGAATGAGCGTATCCTGCAGCGTTTCATCCATGGCATGGCCAAGGTGCAGCTGACCCGTGATGTTCGGGGGCGGAATGACGATGGTGTACGGCTTCTTTTTGGGATCTACCTCGGCATGAAAGTATTTGCCCTTCATCCAGAAGTCATAGATCCGGTCTTCAACTTCTTTCGGCTCGTAAGCCTTAGCAAGCTCTTTAGACACGTTTTCTCCCTCCAGTTTATTAAAACACAAGTGTGTTTATAAATAGTGTGTTTGATGACATTCTATTGACTTAATATTATTGCATTTTCACGGGATTTTGTCAAGGTTTCCGGGCGTTTCGGCGGCGGATTCCGCGGTTTTTACGGATACACTCAACTTTCCCCCACAGGGTGAGTGATTTGTGGAAAACCCGGCGGTCTTATAACATTTCACAGCGTGAAACATTCTGCGTTTTCGATGTTGTATACAGATAGTATAAGTTCCTTTGCACATGAGAACGAATAGGGGTTGCATTTTTGTAATCTTTGTGATACAATGTTACCGATTTGTAATAACTATTGCCCACATCTTTGCGGCGGACCGTCCGCCGTGAACACACGCTTATACGTTTATATAATGTAATGACGAACGGAGGAACACAACAATGCAGAACGTGAAAAAGCTTTCCCGAACGGCTGCGGTCTTTTTGCTTGCCGCGCTTATTTTGATATGCAGCACTGTACTGCCGAACACCGGCACGACCGTCAGTGCGGCTTCCGCGGAGCTGACGTCCATCGGCCTTGCGGAGCATGCTTTAAAGGCCTATCGCGACGGTTGGCAGTATTCTTACGGCGCTTACGGCAACTTCAACTCGAACGGCGTGCGCGCCTCGGATTGCAGCGGTCTTATTTATTCTTACTTCTGCTGGGTGGATGATAACAGCAACATTCAGCCGAACTGGAACTATCCCCGCACCGTTACGGCGCAGGCGAACGACGCGGTGGAATCCGGCCCTATCGATACGATCCCGCGCACGCACGGCCTAATTGTGACCATTGCGAACTATGACCACGTGGGCGTGTACGTCGGCAACGGCATGGTGGTGGACAACAGCACATGGGGCGTTAATATGCGCTACGAATCCATTCCGGGCCATGGTTGGCTGCAATGGCACAAGCTCGGCAGCATTACATACCCCACGACAGGCTGGTATAAGTTTGACGGCGACTATTTCTATTATGAAAACGGCGAATATGTCATCAACACCACCCGCACCATCAACGGTGTGACGTATACCTTCGGCAGTGACGGTGTTTCCGACAAAACGCCGTCTTCCGCAAACGGCAGCTTCTCCGAAGCAGACTCCACATTCAACGCGAAGACGACTGCCGGTGTGCGCCTGCGCAAGGGCCCGGGCCTTAGCTATGACACCATTACGGTGCTGGCAGAGGGTACAAAAGTGAACGTGACAAGCACGAAGAACAGCGAATGGTATGCCGTAACAACTGCTTCCGGTCAGAAGGGCTACGTTTTCTCCGAATATCTAAACGTGACCGGCACGGTGAACGAGGATGATTCTTCCGACTCCGGCAGCTCCGATAATTCCAACACGGGCACAAACGGCGAGGCCGCAAAGACGACCACCGGCGTGCACCTGCGCAGCGGCAAGGGCACGAATTACAGTTCACTCGGCGTGATTCCGGGCGGCACGGCCATTACCGTAACGGATAAAAGCGATGTGTGGTATGCAGTGACCGTAAACGGCAAAAGCGGCTACATGTACAGCGAATACATCAAGCTGACCGACACGGGTAGCTCCGATAACAACACGTCTTCCGGCAGCACAGACGGCTCCGCTTCCGCACAGACGAACGAAGACGTACACCTGCGCGAAGGCCGCGGCACAAACTACCGCTCCCTCGGCGTTATCGCAAACGGTACAGCCATCACCGTGACGGACACAAGCGTGAGCGACTGGTACGGCGTGACCGTGAACGGCAAGAGCGGCTATATGTTCAGCGAATATATCACAATGAACGGCAGCAATTCCGGCAGCACGGACAGCTCCGCTTCTTCCGATACGATGCGCACCACGGCGTATCTTAATTTGCGTTCCGGCACCGGCACGGACACAAATGTGCTGACGGTCATCCCGGAGGGCGCAAGCGTGACAGTTTTGGAAAAAACCACAAGCGAGTGGTACAAGGTGAGCTACGGCAGCCGCACAGGCTATGTCTTCACCGAATACTTAAAGTAAAGAGCATCGCAATTTCGGGCGGCACGGGCGTTTTTCCTGTGCCGCTCCTGTTTTTAGTCGCTATACGGGGTCTAAATTGCTTACAGAACAAAAAAGAGTTTTTCGGTTTGTGCAGATTTACGAACTCTCAAAAAAAATACTCAAAAAGACTTGAAAAATCGGTTTTAATTCTGTAATATAGATAACATAGAGAATGGATAACTGTGCGGGAGCCGTCGAAAACCGCGCAGGACTGAATTTGAAGCGACGGAGAAAAGAGGAAATCATGTCCAATAGACTGTTTCAGGGCGTCATTCATCAGATGCGTGATTCCATTGACCGCACGATCGGCGTCATCGACGAGTCCTCCGTGATTATCGCGTGCAGCGAGCTCGGCAAGATCGGCGAAGTAACGGAATCCGTAACGGCGGAAGACATTGCATCTCAGGCTGCATTTGTTTCCGGCAACTACACATATAAATCCTTCGGCAGCCGCCCGCGCCCGGAATACGCAGTGTTGGTCTCCGGCACCGCCCCGGAAGCCGCAAAATATGTCGGCCTGCTGGCTGTTTCTCTGAACAGCATCAAGCAGTATTACGATGAAAAGTATGACCGCAGCAACTTCATCAAGAATGTTATCCTCGATAACATCCTGCCCGGCGACATTTATCTGAAGAGCCGCGAGCTGCGCTTCAACTCTGATGTCAGCCGCGTCTGCATGCTCATCAAAGTGACGAACCAAACCGACGTTTCCGCGTACGACGTGGTGCAGAATCTGTTCCCGGACAAGAACAAGGATTTCGTCATCAACATCAATGAGACGGACATCGCGCTCGTGAAGGAGATTCGCTCCAACATCGACCCGCGCGACATCGATAAACTTGCCGGCTCCATTGTAGACACGCTTTCGAGCGAATTCTACACCCACTGCGTTGTGGGCATCGGCACCGTTGTGGACAGCATCAAGGATCTTGCGCGCTCCTTTAAGGAAGCCCAGATTGCGCTTGAGGTCGGCAAGGTATTCGACACCGAAAAGACCATTGTCAGCTATAACAACCTCGGCATTGCCCGCCTGATTTATCAGCTGCCGACCACACTTTGCGAAATGTTCCTGAAGGAAGTTTTCAAGCGCGGCTCCATTGAGTCCCTCGACCACGAGACGCTGTTCACCATTCAGCGTTTCTTTGAAAATAACCTGAACGTTTCCGAGACCTCCAGAAAGCTGTTCGTCCACAGAAACACGCTTGTTTACCGCCTTGAGAAGATCAAGAAGATTACCGGCCTTGACCTGCGTGAGTTTGAGGACGCCATCGTCTTTAAGGTAGCGCTGATGGTCAAAAAGTACCTTTCCAGCAGCCCCTCTAAATTCTGATTGATTTCTCGTTTTATTTAATCCTAATGCAGCGCCGCACAGAGCCTTTACACGGTTTTGTGCGGCGCTGCTGCTTTCTGCGCAAATTTTTCATTACAAGAAGTTACAAAAGTTACAAAAGTATAACGAATAATTCTTTTTTAGAATTAAAAATGCAAACCATGTTGGTATAATAGCAAGGTGGTATCGTAGGCTTTCTGCGGTATTTCACCCAAATGAGATTTTCATTTGCAAATGACCGGGCGGGCATTCTGCCGCGCCGAGTTTATTTATATCTCCAAAGGAGGAGTACACTTTGATCGAATTCCGCAATGTTTCTAAAGTTTACAATAACGGTACGGAAGCGCTGCACAACATCAACCTGAAGGTCGAAAAAGGCGAGTTCGTCTTTATCGTCGGTTCCAGCGGCGCGGGCAAAAGTACCTTTTTGAAGCTCATCACCTGTGAGGAGCGCCCGAACGAGGGTCAGGTGCTCATTGACGGACAGGACATCAGCCACATCCGCAAGGGCAAGATCCCGTATGTGCGCAGAAAAATGGGCCTTGTGTTCCAGGATTTCCGTCTCATCGACCACATGACCGTGTACGACAACGTGGCGTTTGCCATGCGCGTTGTGGGCGCCTCCCCGAAGGCCATTAAAAAGCGCGTGCCGTATATTCTGGGCCTTGTGGGCTTACAGCACAAAGCAAAGCATTACCCCACCGAAATGTCCGGCGGCGAACGCCAGCGTGTGGGCCTTGCGCGCGCCCTTGTCAATAACCCCTCCATGATCATCGCGGACGAGCCGACCGGCAACATCGACCCGGCACTTTCCTACGAAATCGTAGATCTGCTCAGCGCCATCAACGAGCGCGGCACTACCGTGCTGATGGTCACGCACGAGCACTCCCTTGTCAAGCACTTCCACAAGCGCATCATTCAGATTCACAGCGGCGAGATTGTGGCCGATACCGCTGCCATCTCCAAGGAGCAGCAGGCTGCGGCACAGGCCGTTGCCACACAGGAGACCGTAGCCGTAGACCGCGAGGCCATTCGCCGTGCAAAGGAAGCACGCGCCAAGGCGGATGCCGACGCACAGCCGTATGCAACGAAAGAATTCACAGCTCCGCAAAACAACGACCAGGCAAACGGCTGACCTGTGTGAAAGGATGGTAACAGATTCCCATGAAGTTTCATAATTTCGGATATTTGCTCAAAGAAGGCGTAAAAAACCTTTGGAAAAACAGAACGATGAGTATCGCCTCCATCGGCGTGCTGATTTCTTGCCTGCTTTTGACCGGCTGCGCAAGCCTTGTTTCCATCAACCTTACCTCCATGATGTCCTCCATTGAAGACAACAACAGCATCACGGTGTATCTGACGAACGGTTTGCCGTCTCTTTCCGCCGTGCAGGTTGGCGACCAGATTCGCAGCATTGAAAACGTGAGCGAGTGCACCTTTGTGCCGAAAGACGACGGTCTTGCCGACATGATGGACTTGCTCGGCGAAAACGCCGTTGTGCTGGAGGGTTTGGACGGCGACGAAAACCCGCTGCCGGACGCTTATCAAATTTCCATGCATGATCTCTCCAAATATGACGAAACTATACAGCAGATACAGGCCATTGAGGGCGTGGATCACTACACCGATTACAGCGACATTGCCACAAAGCTTTCGAACATCGATATGATCGTGCGCGTGGCAAGCCTCGCAATCATCGTCATCCTCGCCATCGTTTCCCTGTTCATCATTTCCAACACCGTTAAGGTCACGATGTTCTCCCGCCGCACGGAAATCAGCATTATGAAGTCCGTCGGTGCAACGAACGGCTTCGTGCGCATCCCGTTCATCGTAGAGGGCATGCTCATCGGCCTCATTTCCGGCGGCATTTCCGTTGCGATTTTGCTCGTTGCCTATAAGTACGCGGTACAGGCGCTTTATAACATCGTGCCGTTCCTTAACGCTGTGGATATTGACCCGTATGTGATGTACATCATTGCGGGCTACGCCATTGTCGGTGCGCTGTTCGGCCTTTTCGGCGGCAGCATTTCCATCGGCAAATATCTCAATAACGAAGGAGAGAACGCAGTTGCGTAAGCACAGCTTTCTGCGCGGTCTGACCGCGTTTACGCTTGCAGGTCTTTTAGCCTTTTATTCCGGCGTGGTGCAGCTGCCGAACGTTTCGGCAGAATCCATCACGGACTTAAAATCTCAGCTTGCCGAACTCGAAAAGCAAGAGGAAGAAAACAACAAACGCCTTGAAGAACTGCGTGATGACGTAAGCCAAAAGCGCGCCTACCGCGACGAGCTGCAGGGCAAGATTGATATTATCCAGCAGCAGCTTGACATTCTGGTGCAGCGCATCAACGAGCTGGATGCGCAGATCGAACAGGGCGAGCAGGATATTGCCGACACACGCATCAGTATCAACGCAAATTATACGAAACTGAAAAAGCGCCTGCGCGCCTTATACATGGCGGGCGAAGCTTCTAACCTTTCCATTTTGCTGAGCAGCACAAGCCTTGTGGATTACACGCAGAAAAGTGAAGTCATACAGTCCGTTACAAAGCACGATACCGAGCTTTTGGACACGCTTGAAGAGCAACTGACCTCCATTCAGGAGCAGGTGGAAAAAATCAACGCGGACAAAGAAGAACTGAGCACCGACAAAAAAGATCTCGATTCCAAAAGCGATGAGCTCTCCGCACTGTACCTCGAAAACCAGAAGCTCTTAGACGAGGCCGAGCAGAACGAAGCCGAAGCACAGGCGGAAGCCGAGCGCCTCGAAAAGGAAAAAGAAGAGGCCGATGCGGCCATTGATAAATGGTACGAAGATTACTACGCCGCTTTGAAAGCCGCAAGCACGAACTCCGGCGGCTCTTACGACAGCGGTGTCGGATATATCGGCACGGGCAGCTTTGTGTGGCCGATGCCGGGTTACACCTACATCACCTGCTATTACGGCGACGGCGGCCACCGCGGCATCGACATTGCGGGCGGCGGCATCTACGGTAAGCCCATCGTTGCGGCAGACGGCGGCAAAGTCATTTACAGCGATTGGATGGACAGCTACGGCTACTGCGTGTTCATTGACCACGGCAACGGCTATTCCACGCGCTACGCGCATGCCAGCGCCCTTGCGTGCTCTGTGGGTGATACCGTCTCCCCCGGCCAAACGATTGCCTACGTGGGCTCTACGGGCAATTCTACGGGCCCGCACCTTCACTTTGAAGTTATTTACTACGGCAGCACCACGAACCCGTTCAATTACTTTTAATATCACACTCCTCTGATCCTTATAACACACAAGAAACGCTCCCGTTCCTCTGCACTGCGCAGGGAAACGGGAGCGTTTCTGTTCTATTGGGATTTGAATTACTTTGGAAACGCGCGGAATTCATCGAGGAACCAGACGTCCTGTGCCGTGAACTCGCGGCCGTCGAGGTAGCTTAACATGCCGGCCTCGGTCGTAAAGCGAAAGATGAGCTTATAGGAATAAAGTGCCTGATACGGGAAGCCCGTCTTTTTGTTCTGCACGTTTTTGCCGTATTTGCCGTCGCCCGCAAGCGGGTGGCCGATGGACGCCATGTGCGCACGGATCTGGTGCGTGCGGCCGGTGAGCAGCTCCACCTCGAGCAGGCTGAAATCGCGGCGGGTCTCAAGCACCGTGTATTTTGTCCTGATGCTGCGGCTTTCGGGCGTTTTTTTATTCGAGATATACACGCGGTTCTGGCTCTCGTTTTTCTCAAGATAGCCCGTTAAAATATCCGTTTTCTTCTTCGGCACGCCGCACACAACGCAGAGATAGAGCTTATCCATCTCGCGGTCCTTAACCTTTTGGTTCATGATACGCAGTGTCTCAGCATTTTTGGCCGCCATAACGATGCCGCCCGTGTTGCGGTCTATGCGGTTGATAAGCGCCGGGGCGAAAGAATTTTCCGCTTCCGGGTCATACTCCCCGTTTTCGTAAAGATAGTGCTGCACGCGCGCGATGAGCGAATCAAAATGATAGTGCTCGTCCGGGTGCACGATGAGCCCCGGCTTTTTATCGAGGATCATGATGTTCTCGTCTTCATAGATGATGTTGAGCTTCAGCGGGGCTTTCAGAAAATCGTATTCCTTCGGCGCCTGCGCGAAGAACTCGTCTTTCAAGTACATCGTCAGCACGTCGCCCTCCTGCAATCGCGTGGAAATCTCGCAGCGCTTGCCGTTTACCTTGATGTCCTTTTTGCGGATAGCCTTATACAGCATAGACTGCGGCAGGTTAGGGTATGTTTTTGTGAGAAATTTATCGACGCGCTGGTTGGCGTCGTTTTGAGCGATGGTGACCTGTTTCAAGTGGTGCTTCCTTTCCGGCGCAGTGTGAAGAAAAAGCGCGGCAGTGAGACGACGATGCCGATGCCGAGCGCAATAGCAATGGCGATTTTAATGGTCTCTACGCCCTTGGACATCGCCTCTACGTTGTTGTTCATGAAAATGTGATAGCCCGTATAATAAATACCGGCGCCGGGCACAACGGGAAAAATTCCGGCGATGAGGAACACGGGCAGCGGCGCTTTGCGCGCAAACGAGAATACACGCGCCAAATAGGTGAGGCCGAGCGCCGCAAAAAACGACGCGAACACAACATCGCCCGTAAAGTATACATAGATAATATAAATAAGCCAGCTAAATGCGCCGACAAGCCCGGCGCAGACGTATTGCTCGCGCGGGGTATGGAAAATGATGGCGAACGCGATGGTTGCCACAAACGCCACCGCGGTCTGGATTGCCCAATCGAAAACAGCTTCCAGTGTCATAAGAGCGGCGCACCTCCTGTCAGGCTGATGTAGGTCATCACCACGGCACCGACGCCGATGGCGATGCACCCGCCGACCAGAAATGCGTCGATTATGCGGATGGTTCCACTCAGATAATCGCCGTTTAAAAAGTCGCGGATGGAGGTCGTCAGCGCCACGCCGGGCACAAGACGAATGATGGAGCCGATGATAATCTTATCTAAGCTGTCGCCGAGCCCCACGGTAAACAGCAGCACGGCGCAAACCGCCACAACGGCGCTTGACGCCAGATTGATGATGAATTTAGAGGCCGTGCGGCTATCGATGGCGTTTAGGAACACCTGCAAAACGAAGCCGCAGATGAACGCCGCAGCGGCGTCGAACACGGTGCCGCCAAACAGGTAGCTGAAGCACGCGCTGCCTACGGCACACGCAAGGTCGAGCCGAATGGGGTGCGTATACGGAATGGAAACGATCTCGTGCAAGCGCGCATAGGCTTCCTCTACCGAGACTTTACCCGCAACAATCTCGCGTGAAAGCTGGTTGATGCCCACAATGCGCCCGAAATGAACGGTGGATCCGGGCACGAATTTCAGTTTTGTGTCGATCTTCTCTCCGTTTTCCACCGCGTTTGCAAAGATCGCGTTGGAAAGCACGTACACGTCGTATTCTTCTATGTCATAGGCGCGCGCCACGCGCTCCATGGTCTCCTGCACGCGAAAAATCTCCGCGCCGTTTCTGAGCAGCGCCTCCCCCATTTTAAAGGAAAGCCCCGCTGCACTTTCACTGCGTTCTTCTGTCATCTTATTTCCTCTTTCGCCCCCATGTTTTCTGTGTTTTGCCGAAAACAAGTTTACCGCGTCCATGCCTTCGTGTCAACCGTTCACGGACAAAAAACGCAAAGCTGTCCGCGATTTTTTAATTTTGCTGCTCTTTCGGCTTTTTCATCGTGAGGGAAATACGACCGCGCGCGACGTCTACGGCAAGCACCCACACGGTCACAATGTCGCCAACCTTCAAAACATCGGACGGGTGACGCACAAATTTATCAGAGATCTGCGTGATGTGCACAAGGCCGTCCTGATGCACACCGATATCGATGAATGCACCGAAATCGATGACGTTGCGCACCGTGCCGCGCATCTCCATGCCGGGCTTCAAGTCCTTCATGTCCTTGATGTCGCTGCGCAGGATGGGACTGGGCAGCTCGTCACGCGGGTCGCGGCCGGGCTTTTCCAGCTCCGCGATGATGTCTTTTAACGTCGGCTCGCCTACACCGCACTGCACGGCGAGCTTTGCGATGCCCAGTTTTTCCGCTTTTTCCTTGAGCCCCTTAAAGCCGCCCTCCGGCGCTTTTTTGAGGTCATAGCCGCAGGCGGTGAGCAAAGTGCCTGCCGCATCATACGATTCCGGATGCACACCGGTGTGGTCTAAGATATTTTTACTTTCCGGCACACGCAGAAAACCTGCGCACTGTTCAAACGCTTTTGGCCCGAGCTTCGGCACTTTTTTGATCTGCGTGCGCGTTGTGAACGCGCCGTTTTCCTGCCGATACGCGACGATGTTCTTCGCCACGGCGGAGGAAACGCCCGCGATGTTTTCGAGCAGCGACGGTGATGCCGTGTTGAGGTCAACACCGACCGCATTCACGCAGGCTTCGACTACGCCGCCGAGCGCTTCATCCAGACGCTTTGCGGGCATATCGTGCTGATACTGCCCCACACCGATGGCCTTCGGGTCAATCTTCACGAGCTCTGCAAGCGGATCCTGCAAGCGGTGCGCGATGGAAACGGCGCTGCGCAGCGTCAGGTCGTACTCCGGGTACTCTGCCGCCGCAAGCTTCGACGCGGAATAGACCGACGCGCCCGCCTCGCTGACAACCATGTAATCGATATCAAGATGATTTTCACGCAGCGTTTCGTCGGTGAAAATCTCCGTTTCCTTCGATGCCGTGCCGTTGCCGATGGCGATGAGTGTGACGCCGTACTTTTTGATAAGCCTTACGAGCATCTGTTTGGCTTCGCGCACGCGTGCCTCACTGTGCGTGGGATAAATGACGCCGGTGTCGAGTACCTTGCCCGTGGCATCGACGACGGCGACCTTGCAGCCTGTGCGGTAGCCGGGGTCAAGGCCGATGGTCACGCGGCCTTTGACGGGCGGCTGCATCAAAAGCTGACGGAGGTTTACGGAGAACACCTTAATGGCGTTGTCGCACGCTTTTTCGGTCAGCTCCGCACGAATTTCCCGCTCGATAGACGGGAAAATAAGACGGCCGTATGCGTCAACTGCGGCTTCGCGTACGACTTCGCTGCACGCGGAATTGCCCTTTACGTAAGCGGAGGTCAAGATTGCCTGCCCGCGCACGTCATCCATTTCGAGCGAAACTTTTAAAAGGCCCTCGCGCTCGCCGCGGTCCAGCGCCAGAACGCGGTGGCCTGCGATTTTTGCCGCCGGCTGAGAGAATTCATAATACATGCGGTACACGGAATCCTCGTCCTTTGCGGCGCGGGTCGTGATGACGCCCTGCGCCATGGCAGCCGCTGCGAGAGCGAGTCCGCCTCCTCCTCTTCCGCGGTCCGGAATGCCTTTGCCGGCGTCGGATCGTGCGGTTTCACGATGATGTCCTTCGCGCCGTTCAGTGCATCTTCCGACGTATTAACACCCTTTTCTGCGTTGACGTAACCCTCGGCGAGCCTCATCGGGTCAACACCCTTTTCCTGCGCCAGAATTTTCTTTGCGAGCGGCTCTAAGCCGCGCTCTTTCGCCATGCCGGCACGCGTTTTACGCTTTGGGCGGAACGGGCGGTAAATATCGTCGATCTCTGCCAGCGTTGCCGCATTTGTAAGGCTTTTTTCAATTTCGGGCGTCAAATTTCCCGTGCCCTCAATAAGCTCGCGCACTTCCGCCTTGCGCGTATCAAGGTTGCGCAGGTACTGCAGACGCTCGTACACCGTGCGGATAGTCTGGTCGTCGAGCGATCCGTGCTCCTCTTTTCTGTACCGCGCGATAAACGGGATGGTGTTGCCTGCGTCGATGAGCTCAATGAGCTTTGCCGTTTGCTGTTCTTTTAAGTGAAACTGCGCCGCCAGCGCGGCCGCGTAATTTGTCATGCTGTTTTCCCCGGCTTTCAAATTTGTGAAAGCTATCCTTTCCGTATAGACGCCCGACTTTACACACGGCAACTTTCCTTAAATGCGTATGTGTATTCCGTCAAAAAGGCATTGCAATTTTGAGTTTTTCATAGTATAATAAACAAAAGAATGTGAATTTTACCTGAAATTCCGTCTCTATTATAACACAAATCATCACAAAGGAAAAGCCGTGTTTGAGGCGAAGAAGATTTTTTATGATTGATACCGTTATTTTTGATATTGGAAATGTGCTGACCGAATGGCACTGGCACAACAGCTTTGTGGAGTGGTTCGGTGAAGATCTTGTCGATACACTTGCAAACGCAACCGTGATGAGTCCCGAGTGGGCAGAGATCGACCGCGGCGTGCTGACAGAGGAAGAGGTTGTCGCGCTGTTGACGAAAAACGCGCCGGACTACCCGGAGCAAATCAGGCGCATTGTTCACGACAGCCACGAGCTTGTCACCGTGTACCCTTACGCGGCGGATTGGGTGCGCGATTTGAAAAAGAAAGGCTACAAGGTCTACATACTTTCAAACTTCAGCGAATTCGGCTTTAACCGTGTGAAAGACACGTTTGATTTCCTGCCGTATGCGGACGGCGCACTCATTTCGTATGAGGTAAAGCTCGTAAAGCCGGACAGGAAAATTTATGAAACACTGTGCGAGCGCTTCGACATCACGCCGGAAAACGCCGTTTTCCTCGATGATAACGCGAAAAACACCGAAGCTGCGCGGGAATTTGGTCTGCACGCCATCACGGTAGAAAACAAGGGACAAACTGACCGCGACTTGCACGTGCTCGGCGTAACATGGTAAAAATCGGCAGTGTTTGCCGATCAAGTTATTTTTTAATTCTTATTGGAGGATGAATCACAATGAAACTCGGTATTATCGGTGCACCGGAAGCCAAAACACTGGTGCACGCAAAAGAACTCGGACTCGACTTCGTTGAGTTTGACCTGAACCCGACTGAATTTTTCGGTCGTCCGCTGGACGAGGTCGTCAAGAACCAGGACGAGATCAAAAAGGCCATTGAAGAGACCGGCGTTGAAGTCGGCGCAGTAGGCCGCTGGGCAAGCCACATTCTGGACGAGAACGGCGACGTGATCGAAACGGAGTGGAGCGAAGTGAAGAAAGCCATCGATTTCGGCGCAGCACTCGGCGCAAAGCATTATCTGTGCAGCGTTGCGTATGTTCCGCAGCTTTCCTACTACAAGAACATCACCGCGGCTATTAAGGTTCTGAACCAGATCGTTTCCTACGCAAAGGAAAACGGCATGAAGTGCGGCATTGTCAACTGCATGATGGGCGGCAACTACATCCGCACGCCGGAGCAGTGGAAGCTTGTTCTGGACGAAGTTCCTGGCCTTGGCATCAAGTATGATCCGTCCCACAGCTTCGTACATGGCGGCGACAAGGGCGCATACCTCAAGGAAGGTATGGAATGGGGCGACAAGTTCGTATATTGCCACGTAAAGGGCGTTATCCAGTACGGCGACTCTCACGAGCCGTCAGAGTGGAAAAACCGCGAGTTGATGGTTCGTCACCCGGAGCTCAAGGACGAGCTGATGGGCGACTTTGCGGCAGACAGACGTTACTACGACAACCCGCCGGCAGGCATCGATTCCATCAACTGGCGCGCATTCTTCGCGGTGCTGTATCAGCACGATTATGACGGCTACCTCGCAATTGAACCGCACTCCATGACTTGGCAGGGCGAAAAAGGCGAGAAGGGCGTTAAGTACACCATTAAGTACATCCGCGACCTTATGCTGTAATTTTAGCTTAATAAACGCAGACGGACACCGGGCATTCGGTGTCCGTCTTTTTTTGATGCAACGCAAAAACGGCAGCCCGCAGGCTGCCGTTTCGGACACATGTGAAATTACTTACCCTCGTTCTCTTTATCGAGCTTCACGTTGCGGAAGTAGAGAAGCATATCGATGGTGATCTCGATGAAGTTCAGGCAATAGAAGACCCAGCTCAAAACGAAGATCGGGCCGCTCTTGCCGATGACAAAGAACTGGATGCACTTCATCACAATGCCGGCGATGTAGCCGAGCCAGATGAAGATCTCAAACTGCAGGCTCTTGCCCTTAGCGGTTCTGGACTTTACGGATTTGTAAATGGAAAGCGGCCAGGAAAGACCGAATGCAAGGATCATTACGGTTTCCAGTATTTCAGCAATCATTTCAGGTGTCATGCGTTTATTCCCCTTAAACTAAATTTTCGGAATGCACTGTGCAAAAAATTCTGAAAGCTGTGCGCGGCACATCCTGTTTAATATAAGCAAGAGCGGAACCTAACCCATAGTTCCGCTCCTGTTATTTTTACAACTTAAGCGTTCTTTTCCGCTTCGTGTGCCTTGTGCTCTGCAAGGTACTCTGCGCGGCCTTCTTCGTAAAGGTTGTTGCCTTCGCTGTCGATAATGACGACGAGCGGCATATCCTCTACATACAGCTTGCGCAGTGCCTCGGCGCCGAGATCCTCATACGCGATGAGCTCTGCCTTCTTGATGCACTTTGCGAGCAGCGCGCCTGCGCCGCCGATGGCTACCATATAAACCGCGCCGTTGCGCGCCATTGCGTCCTGCACGCCCTGACCCCGCACGCCCTTGCCGATCATGCAGGCCAGTCCCAGATCCAGCAGCCGCGGCGTGTAGGCGTCCATACGGCCCGAGGTCGTGGGGCCTGCCGCGCCGATGGCACAGCCCGGGCGCTCCGGCGTGGGGCCGACGTAGTAGATGGCCGCGCCCTCAATGGGGAACGGCAGCGGCTCGCCCTTGTCCAGCAGCTCCATCATGCGGGCGTGGGCGGCATCACGGGCGGTGTAGACCACGCCCGACAACAGCACGGTATCCCCTGCTTTCAGCGGCGCAAGGTCCTGCTTGGAGAGGGGCGTTTTCAGTACATATTGCATCGTTGCGCCTCCTTACAGCGTGCGGCTGGCGCGGCGGGTGACGTGGCAGCTGATGTTGACGGCCACGGGCAGGCAGGCCACATGGGGGGGCTTTTGCTCAATGGCAACCCCCAGGCAGGTCGTGGCACCGCCAAAGCCCTGCGGGCCAAAGCCTGTGGCATTGATGGCATCCAGCAGCTCCTTTTCCAGCGCTGCATAATACGGGTCGGCGTTGGGTTCGTCCAGCGGGCGCAGCAGCGCCTTTTTGGCCAGCGCTGCGCAGTGGTCGAAGCTGCCGCCGATGCCGCTACCCAGCACAATGGGCGGGCAGGGGTTGGCTCCGGCCTGCTCCACCGTGTCAAGCACGAATTTTTTCACGCCCTCGACACCGTCGGCTGGCTTGAGCATGGCAAGGCGGCTCATGTTCTCACTGCCTGCGCCCTTGGGGGCGACGGTGATTTTGCAGCCGCTGCCCGGCACAAGATGCACGGTCAGGAACGCCGGGGTGTTGTCCCCCGTGTTGACGCGCTGCAGCGGGTCGGCAGTGATGGATTTGCGTAAGAATGCTTTCTCGTAGCCGCGGCGCACACCCTCGTTGACGGCATCGGTCAGGTCGCCGTCAATGTGGGCATCCTGGCCCAGCTCGATAAAGACGCAGGCCATGCCGGTGTCCTGGCAGATGGGCAGGTCTTTTTCTCTGGCGGCGCTCAGGTTGGACCACAGCAGGTCCAGGGTATTCTTTGCCAGCGGCCAGGGCTCTTCCTGCCGGGCCTTGTCCAGTGCGGCCTGCACATCCT
>ENA-ORTN01002164-ORTN01002164.1-human-gut-metagenome-genome-assembly--contig:-NODE-2164-length-16675-cov-4.305174_pt1 | contig 16675 bp, 7 predicted proteins | sample MGYA00242070_ERZ509189 | MGnify/ENA primary metagenome ERZ509189 (study PRJEB26280, sample SAMEA2338821) | human gut metagenome | biome: human gut; feature: human-associated habitat; material: faeces...
TGATCAGCAGTTTGGCGACCTTCATTCCATACACGCTCGGGTCTCGGTGTACCGACGTGAGCGATGGATAGATCGATACGCACAAGAAACTGTCCTCGAAGCTAACGATAGCCGGAAGATTATGCGGATATCGCGGTGCGTCCGGATTCCTGGACGGCGTATTGAGCAACCACTCGGTAATGGCATGCAGACTGGCTGCGGCCAATGTCTCATTCTCGTAGATGAAAGCGGTGGGCGGATTGCTTCCACACAACATTGCAAGCGTCATTGCCGAGGCGATGTCTACGCTGAAGTTGGTGTATTCGACACGGATCGACTCAAGATCGCGGCGCTTTGCGAATTCACGGAACATTCGTTCGCGATCACGCGAATAGTCAAGGGTGCGGTCCCCCGATAGGTATGCGATACGCCGGTGTCCGCATGATACCAAATGTCGGAGAATCGTTTCCATGGCGCCTGAATCGTCAATCGACAGCGAGGGCACGATGTTCTCAGGATCCGGACCTCCCGCAAGCACAGCCGGCACACCGAGCCGAGCAAGCAGCGCGGGGCGCGGGTCGTCAGCACGCAGGTCAACGAGGATAACACCGTCAACACGCTTACGTCGAGCCCAATCCTCGTAGACCGACAACTCTTCCCTGACCGATGAGCAGGGCCGATACAACAGACCGTAACCTTTGAGACTCAGGGATTCATGCAAACCGGTCATGAAATGCAGCATGAAGCCTTCGTCCCGAAGACCGTTTGAGGAGCGTGCCGGGGCGAAGCCAACCGTCATGGTCTTCGATGAGCCGAGCGCCTGCGCCGCATACACCGGGCTCCAGCCAAGCTTCGACGCAGCCTCTTTGACGCGCCTTTTGGTCTCTTCGGAGACGCCGGGACGATCGTTGATCGCGAACGATACCGCGGTCTGCGAGATTCCCAGCTCGTCGGCGATGTCCTTGAGGCCCACCCGATGCGGTTTGGCGACCGGATGCGCGGCTCCTGACTCCAAGTGGAGGGGGTTTGTGTTCATCGTCGGCTCCGTGCTCGTCATCGGCGTACTCTCCCGTTTCGCGATATGTTGGTTCCCTGCAATGGGGAACCTCAAAAAACGGACTTCGATAGCACTCACCATTGCATGCATACTGCATGAATCAGTTTAGTATATGGCATGGCCCACATCGATACAGAACTTCTTTGCCCTCATTCACCACAAAGTGGAAATTCGCACGGCATGCATTCGATACGGGCCGAGATGCCGCCTCCGGGTAACACCGATATACCGGCTCACCCGGAAGCGATGTATTCGTCAGAACAAACAGCGGCTCCTAGAGGATCGCGCCGTCTGCGCCACGTACCTGCATCTCATAGATACGAGCCGCAGTGTCGCTGCCCTGCGTCGGCTTGTTAACCACCAACTTGACGTAACGGGCATTGACCGGGGCAAAGGCGTTGGACGTGGCACCTTCAGTGTTGCCCTTGACCAACGCGACCTGCGTGTATTCGGTTCCGTCCTCACTGACCTCGATCGCATATTCCTGCGTGTTCATGCTGGCATCCTCTCCACCGGCTTGAGCATGGGAAATATCGACTTGAGAGACGGTCTTGGGTGCGCCGAGATCGACAACAAGCTCATGCGGAGCCGGGCCGGTGACACACCACTTGGTCTTCACGTCGCCATCAACCGCGAACTCAGGCTTCTCGTTGCCGTTCGTGAACCCGTCGGCGCTGACCTGAGCGCCTTGAGAGAGCAACACAAGGTCCATGACATCCGCGGAGACGACAATCTGCCCCTTCAGCGTCGCAGTGGCCTCGCCGCTCTTGTTCTTCGCGGTGATCTCAACGTCATACACGCCCTCCTTGTCGTAGGTGACGGTGACGGACTTGCCAGTGGCATGCTCCTTGCTTGATCCGGGCAGAGACCAGGCGACCTCGGCAGTGTTCTTCGAGCTTGCGGAGGTGAACGTCACTTCGTCGCCCACATTCAGCAGTGTGCGCGAAGCCGTGGCACCGGCTTTCGGCTTGCTGTTGTCGGGCCAATCCATATCGGCCTTGGCGCTCGTGCCTTGCGTACCATAACGGTCTACCGGCACAATCTCGAACGTGGTGTTATTGGTCTCGCCTACACGTGTCAGTGCGTTTGCATAGAAGTTCTCGACGTTTGAGACGCCAAGGAACGAACGGCTCTTGTCCTCGTTGATCTGGTAGATCTCGTAGGCCGGAGCCTTGCCATCGGTCTTCCATGAAATGCGGGCACCGGCATACAGGGCGTCATCGTCGAACTCGCTGTCATCGACCTTGACTTCGGTGACCTTGCCGAGCTCGGTCTCCTCGGAACCATCCTTGAGCGTGATGTTGCCCAGCAACAGCTCGTAGCCGGTCTTATCCTCGGAAGACTGGTAGGTGAAGTCGATGCCGGTGAGCGTCTTGTTCGACAACTTGGCGATGTCGTAGTCGATGACACCCCAATCGTTGCCGACCTTCTTCTTGCCATTGACGGTTTCGACCGAGCCATCCGCGAAGGTCAGCACGGCCTTAAGATCGGTATCGACATTGGCCTTGGCGGCAATCGACAGCGTCGGCTTTGCCCCTGTCTTGACGCTCGCCGAGTACAGCTTGACCATGGTCTTGCCATCCTTGGCGACCTTGCCCGAGAACTTCAGTGACGATCCGCCGTACCAGGCGTCGGCATCGCTGTAATCGGCCTTGGTCTTATTGCCGCCCTCATCGGCGACTATCCAACGATAGGTCGGCTGGATATCGCTGACGGAACGGTTGTTCCAATCCATCTTGGAAATCTGCTTGCCTTCACGGAAGAAGCTGTAGCCCGAACCGTTATTGAAGTTGGTCACAAACGGCAGCGAGGTGACAGCCGACTGCTCGGCCACGTAATTGGATACGCCGGTCCACTTCTCATCGTCCTCATACGGAGTGCTCACCGATGGATTACCCTCATCGTTAACCCATAGACGACTCTCGTTTTTGCGGAATGTGGTCGGATTGCCGGCGGACCAATATGCCCAGCTCGGGCAGTACAGGCCGAGAGAGGTATGCGTCTTGCCATCCTTGCCGGCGAACAGGTTCCATTTGACCGGGGTGTCATAGCCGTCGGCCTGCACATCGATACCGGCGTACAGAGAATACGGGTCGATGCCGAGTTCTTTGGCTTTGGTTGCGGAGGCGGCAAGCAGGTCGTCGCCGGCCAGTTTGTCCTCGGTCCACCAGAAGTTCAGAAACATCTCATCGGCTATCGGATGATCGCCATCCGTCATGTACATCGAGTTTTCATCGGTAAGGGCATTCTGCCAATCGATTGAGCCGTCCTTGGTCATCGAGTCGTAATACACGACACGCAGGTCGGGGGCCTGCTTCTTGAGGTAGGCGATGAACGCCTGCATCTTCGTCGCGTAGTCGGCTCCCAGCGAGGTTTCATTCTCACCCTCTGTCTCCTGGTTGATGAACCAGCCATCGAAACCGTACGTGGTGGCGACCTCAATGAGCTTGTCCGCCACGGGGAACGAGCCATCGGACTTTTGGGCAAGCGTCTGGTCCAGCCATTCGACCTTGCCTCCTGATACGTTCTGAGGGAAGAAGACTGTGCCCAGCACCGGCACGCCGTTGGTATGGCCCATGTCAGTCACATCGGGGCTCGGCGGCACGATGATGCCTTCGCCCGAAGAGCCGCCCCAGTACACAAGCTCGTCAACGTACTGCCAATACGAGAACGTGTTCGCGTTCGCGGTGTTCAGGCCATGCGGGGCGTTGCCGCTTGTCGAGGAGTTCATGATCGATATGGCCATCACCTTGGTATCGGTGTTCTGCGTGTCATTGACTGGTTTGAGGTCGGCCTTGTCCACACGCTTGGCCAACGGCACAGTGCTCACATTGTATGCTAGATCCGGGTCTTTGTCCGCATTCCACTTCAGCAGATCTTCCGGGAACCAGTAGGACGCCTCGGGCCGGTTGCCCAGCACAAGCTCCTCATTCTCGTTCTCCGGTGTGATCGTGTACTTGGTCGCGGAGGTGCCTCCCGAGCATGCCGCCAGCGACATCGCAAGCATCGCGGCAAGAGAGGCCGCCAGCACCCGGCGCCACGTCATTGTCTTGTTCATCGGTTTCCTTTCCTGTTCTCCCCGCCGCATTCTTGCGTCGGGACATATCTGTATGGGCTTGGGGCCCGCGCGCCTGTTCAGTCGCGCAGCAACACCTCTGACAACGCCTCGATGACGCCTTGCGGCATATGCGAGGAAAACCACCGCGGCTCCCCGTAGTCGCCCGGCGGCATTTCCAGCGTGTGCAGGGTGGCGAGCGCGCGTATGCCCTCGCGCTGAACGGATTGCCAGGCCCGTTCCTTGGTGAAATAGTGCATCTTGGCGTCGGCGAGTATGTCGAAGGCGTCTCGCTCGACCGGCGACGGCGCAATCGAAAGTCCTCCAGCCACGTGAATCGTCAGGTCGCCGTCCACATTCAGAGCGCCGACCTCGACGCTTAGGCTTAACGTATCCGGGTCATAGTCGACTGTGCCGTTGATTGGCCGACCGCCATGGCGTATAGAGACCGATGCCGGCAAATCGCCGTCCGGCTGTTCCACACCTCGCAATATGAGACGCCATGCGCGTGAGCTCGGCACCAGCGAACTGTCGCCGTCAAGCGCATGTACGGTGAACATGCCGCGCACCCAATCAAACGTAAGACGGGTCGAAGCCCATTCTCCGCCGACCGACTCGCCGTCATCCTCCCATAGCGTGAACGTGCCATCCGCGCCCGGAAATACCAGTACATCGAATGCCGACGGGTTGGAAACATCGTTGAGTGGAGCGCCGTCGAGACGTTGCATCGGTATGATGCCTCCGGCTTTGGCGAATACCGGGATACGGTCGAGAGTACGCCATACACCGAGCGTGCGGCCCTCCGGATTGTCGGCTACGTAACGTCTTCCGTCGAAGAAGTCGAACCATTGGCCGACTGGCAGCCAGACCTCTGCTTTGGCACGGCCTGCGGCCTGATCGGCCGGTTCGAGCACTGGCGAAACGATCAGCTCGGTGCCGAACTCAAATTCCGTGGGCACGGTGCCGCCCCCGTGGTTCCAGTACATTGGCTCAACCAACGGCAGCCCGTCATAAGCCGCACGACGGTTCATCGTATGCAGGTACGGGATGAGTCTATGGCGCAAACGAAGTGCGGCTATCATCGCCTCGCGAGCCGGGGAGTGGAAGTTCCATGGCTCCTTGCCGTTGAATGGGGAGTCGGTCGAGTGCAGACGGTTGATCGGGCTGAACGTGCCGAGCTGGTACCATCGGGTCTCCAGCTCCTCGTCCCGGTAGCCGAACATATGCCCGCCTATGTCATGGCTCCACCATCCGTAGCCGATGTTCGAAGCCATCGTCGTAAAGTACGGCTGGAATTTCAATGATTCCCACGATACGACCGTATCTCCGGAGAATCCGACCGGGTAACGATGGGAGCCGTAACCGGCATAGCGCGAGAACGTGATAGGCCGCCGACCTCGCGAGGCCGAGTCCAGGAAGTGCAGGTGGTTGAGCATCCACAACGGGTCAAGTCCCGGCTGGCGAGTCACGCTGCCTTGTTGCCAGTCGATCCACCAGAAATCAACGCCCTGAGATTCCATCGGGTGGATGATTTGATCGAAGTAAGCGGACATGAACACCGGCGAGGACGCATCGAACTCAATCGAGCTGCCGGACTTGGAATCAACGCCCACTGCCCGAGCCATGCGATCGTAGCAGTCCTCGAACGCACGTATGCCGTCTCGCGGATGCAGGTTAAGCGTGGTTTTGAGACCCCGCTCATGCAGCCATCCCAGAAAACGTTCCGGGTCGGGGAACAGGGTGCGGTTCCAGGTGAATCCGGTCCACCCTGAGCCATAGCACGGATCGGGATCGGTCACATGCCAGTCCATGTCAAGCACCGCGACGGTGAAAGGGATGCCCTCTGTTTCAAAACGTTCTATCAGCGCACGATATTCGGTTTCGCTGTAACGATGATAGCGACTCCACCAGTTGCCCAACGCCCAGCGAGGCAATAGAGGGACCGGTCCGGTGAGCTGGTAATAGTCATGCAGTGCATCGTGGATACGCCGCGCGTATCCGAAAAAATACAGATCGGTGGAGGAGGCCGGCTTACGGGCCACCCATGAGCCAAATGGATTGGGGCTGCCATTGACTTCAGATGCTTCGACTACCAGATTGTCGTCTGAATCGTCAAGAATCATCCAACCGTCACCCGACAGCAGGCCGGGTTCGAGTTCGGTCGGACCGTCAATCTGGTCGAGGGTTCGCACAGTGCCGCCCAGATTGGCATTCTGAGCGTCGCCGTAACGCCAAGTGTTGTGTTGTGACAGCGAATCCTTGACACTTACCGCCAAGCCCTCGGCAGTGAACGGGCCTCCATCATAAACGATACGTAACCGTTCGGTCTCAATATCGAGCCAGCCATCGGCATCACGGCGAACAGTGTATGCCGCAGGCTCTCCGAAATCACGGTTGACGACGCTTTGCGTTCGTTCGTCGACGAAGACGCCGGCATCCGACCATTCGAAACGCACCAAAGAGTCCGTCAGAATCGAAATACGCCACCGATCCCCCCGAATGATGGCTTCAGGGCGGGCCGCCGGATCACTATTCGGCGGCTGACCGGTGAACAGCGTCGCATCTACCATACGTCGTCTCCCCCATTGGATGCGCGATGTGTGTGAACAATGGCGCACCGATACCGGTACGTACCGGTGCGCCGGATGCGCAAATGTAATGAGTGCCAACATCTTGCAAGGAATAGCATCGTCTGTTATAGAAAGGCCGGCCGCCAAGTTCAAGCCGAGGAGAGCCGGCCCCTTCGAAGAGGAACTTCGAACAATTATTCGGTTATTTCGATGTCTGGATGTCCGGACAATGACGAACGGTTTGTACTACATCGTATGACCGTTCGTCAATGCGTCATCATTCGCCTTTATGCTCGAAAGCTGGATCGGACACCGCATTGTAGGCATGGCCCGCCACGAGTTCGACGCGCTCAAGGCGGACGATGCCCCGATTGGCGAGCTTGGCCGGATTGCCAGCATCAAGCGAGGTGATAACGCATGGCCTTTCACCCTGACGATTCAAGTTCGCCCATGCCTCGAAGAGCGAGCCGCCCGGAGCTTGAGCAGCTCGCATGAGCGGGTCGCCCTGTTCATCCACAGGGATGACAATCGCTGTCGTGCGTGGCGGTGCAACCGTATCCCGGTGGGTGGCGATTGCGTCTCGGAATGCCTTGCCAACGTCGGTGAGAGTCCCGTCCACATCGAACAGGCCAAGCTGGTGCTCGAAGAACGGGAAATCCGAGAATGCCGAGGGGATGCGGTGAGAGCACCACCACGTGACGCCGAACACATCAGGACAGTCAGCAATCGCATCAATCGAGCGCCGGCAGAACTCCGGAGCATCGGCGGAATCGATCACATTGCCAGGTGCTCCGATTTCCTGTACCCACACCGGGCGATGCGGATCAGCAGCGAATGCCTTGGATAGTTCAACGAGCCAGGCCGCGTGTCCCAGGCTTTCGCATGACATCGGACCGTAATGCTGTCCGGTACCGTTGAATACCCAGGAGTGCACGGTGGTCACGTCGCCCTTGCATGAAGCATATCTAGGCAGGAAGGCATGGCCATCGGCGTACCAGATTGCGTCGTTTTCGCTATGCGCGATTAGACGGCCATCGCGCCGGCATCGCTTGGCAACCAATCCGATAAGCGTATCCAGCCATTCACCAATCTGCTCGGCATTGGCCGGCATGCGTCTGGGATGTGTGGCATCAGTGAACTGGTTGCACTCGTTGCCCAACGTAAGGCCCGCAAAGGCCTTCATGTCAGACAACGTACCGTAAATCGCCTCAGTCAACGCACTCTGGGCTTCTATCGCCGACTGATCGGTGAACATGCTGCCTTCATGCCAGGAGACCAGCCAGGAAGGCACGAAATCGAAACTCGACAAGTGCCCCTGAATCACATCCACATAGACATCGAGACCGGCTTCTCCACCGAGTTCGACCATACGGCGAACATCTGCCAATGCCTTGGGATTAATCCAAGTTCGATTAGGCTGCAGCAGCGTCCACAGGGGAAATATACGCACATGATCCGCACCCAGCTCGGCTATCTGCGCCAAATCCCGGCGTATGACTTCCCATTTGGGATTGAGCCAGGTGTAGAACCATTCGCCCGAAGGCGTGTAGTTGACTCCGAATTTCATGGTGAACCTTTGATTATTCCTTGACCGATCCAGCTTCCAGGCCATTGAAGATATAACGTTGGAAGACAAGGAAGAAGATCATGATCGGGACGAGGGCGATTATGGTGCCGGCTGCGACCACACGCGGATCGGACACGAAGGTGCCCTGCAGACGGCTCATGCCGAGTGTAAGCGTGTAGTGCGAGTCATCAGTCAGCACGATTAACGGCCACAGGAAGTCGTTCCACGATCCCATGAAGGAGAAGATGCCGACCAACGCCATGGTTCCCTTGACCTGAGGTACGCATACGCGCCAGAACCGTTGCCAGACATTGGCTCCATCGACCTCTGCGGCTTCGATCATCTCGCGAGGTATGGCCTTGAACGCATTCATGAACAGAAGAATGTTCATGGAGCTGACCAATCCAGGCAAGGCAACGCCGATCAGGTTGTTCTGCAGCTGAAGGTTGCGGATAATCAGGAACTGCGAGATGAGGATCGTCTCACCGGGAACCAGCATCGATAGGAACAGCAGGCCTACGACCAGCCCCTTGCCTTTGAACTTGAGCAGGGCGATCGAGTAGCCGGCGAAGCATCCTGAGATGATGTTGCCACCGATGTTCAATGCCGCCACGATCAACGTGTTGCACACGTAGAAGAGCAACGGCAGACGATTGAACACATCGACGAAGTTCTGGATTGTCGGGTCAACGGGGATGAGGTAGGGCGCGGCGTACATGTCGTCCTTGGGACCTTTGAACGCCAGTGAGATCTGCCACAGCAGAGGTGCCGCCAGGAAGAGCAGCAGAGCGATCAGCACGATGATGCGAACGAACTTGCCCGGAGTGACATGATTATATTTGTTTTCCATGACTGCGTGTGTGCCTGCCATCAGTCTTCGCTCCTGCTCTGAATGAACCATTCGATGCCGATGATGCAACCGAGCACCACGAACATCACCATGCCGAGGGCACCGGAGTAGCCGGTTCGGGCGTTGATGCCGGTACCTTCCTGCTTGATGAGCATGGTCATCGTCAGATCGGCGCCACCGACGCCGCCGGAACCTCCGGAGAGCATGTAGATCTCGCCGAAGACTCGGAAAGCGGACATCGAGCTGAGCAGCATGACTAGGATCATCGTCATTCTGCATCCGGGCAATGTGACGTGCAGGAACTGGCGGATGCCACCGCACCCGTCAATCGAAGCCGCCTCATATAATGTGCTGTCTATATTGGCAATGTTAGCCAAATAGATAAGCATGTAATAGCCCAGACCACTCCAGATCGTGACGGCCATGGCACTGAAAAGCAGCAGCCAGCGATCGGTCAAGAACGGAATTGGCGTGGTGATCCATTTGAGTGCCTTGAACGTGCCGTTGAGCAGACCATCCTTATCGAGGATATTGGTCCACAGCAAGCCGACGACGACGCTGGACATGATGACCGGTGTGTAGAAGGCGGTGCGGAAGAAGTTCATGATGCGGGTCTTCTCGGCCACCAGGGAGGCCAGCATAAGAGGCAGAATCACCATGAACGGGACGATGCACACCACATACAGCGACGAGTTGAAGAACGCCGTCTGGAAGCGGCGGTCGGTGAACATGTCGATGTAGTTTTCAAGGCCGACGAACGTACCGGGCTTGAGCAGGGTGGAATCGGTGAAGGAGAGCCTGATCGTATTGAAGAACGGGAACAGGGAGAAAGTGCAGATCCATAGGATCGGAGGCAGCACGAACAGCCAAGGAACAATGCGTCCGCTACTGTTCGGTCCCAGCCCCGCCTGGCGTGAGGCCTTGGCCGCGCGCTTCCTTGATTTCGCTTCGCTTGCCATAATTAGAGCCGTTCGTTGCAGTACTTGACGGTGGCGTCAAGCGCTTCCTTGGCCGTGATCTTGCCTTGCAGCGCTTGAGCGATTTCCTCACGCAGCATGGTGGAGCAGGCGGAGGTGAACTGGGCCGGGCCCCAAATCTCACCGTTGCGAATCTGATCGGCGGACATACGCATGGCTTCGGCGTCCATGGTATCGTCGGACGGGTTGAAGAATTTGTCGTCAATGGTACCCTTCGAAGACGGGAACACGTTCGCCTTCTTGTCGAATGCCAGCTGGTTGTCTGAGTTGGTCACGAATCGGGCGAACTTGATAGCCTCCTCCTGGTGCTTGCTTGTGGCATTGACCGTAAGCATCTCCATGAACATGTTCGGCTTGGTGTTGGCGATGAAATCGGTGATCGCCAGATTCTCGAACACCTTCGGGGCGTTCTTGCGAATATCGTCCACACTGTAGGCGTTGCCGTTCATAAACGCCTGGGTTCCACCGTTGAAGCTCTTGGACTCACCCGAGGTGGAGCTGTTGAGCATGTCATCGGTGAAGGCGCCGGCGTTGTACATGTCGATGTAGTGCTGGACGAATTCTACGCCTTTCGCGTTGTTGAACGTGAACTCGGTGTGGTCTTTGTTCATCAGTTCCACGCCATACATGCCGAAGTCCTGGATGGATGGGATGCCGGAGGTCAGTGCATACTTGCCACCGCAGTTGGAGCCGAAGGTGTCGGCCATCGCGAAGATGTCGTCCTGCTTGGTCGGCGGGTCGTTCGGATCCACGGTGATGCCGCACTCCTCAAGCACCGCTTTGTTATAGAAGGTGGGGCCGGAGTTGAGGTACCAGGGGAACCCGTAGGTGCCTTCCTCAAGGTCGGTTCCCTTGAGTGTGGCGGCGTCCCAGGCGGCTGGGAGGAAGTCATCTTCGGCTTCCGGCACGGCATCGGCGAGATTGAGCAGGATGCCCGCACTGGCCAGCGTATATGCCGGTTCAGGGCCCATATCGACCACGTCCGGCAGTTCTCCCGCAGCGGCGTCGGTGGACAGTTTGTCCTCGTAGTTGTCGGCTGGCTGGTCGACCCACTTGATCGTGATACCGGGGTTCTCCTTCTCGAACTGGTCGATCAGTCCCTCGAAGTAGTCGGTGAACTTCTCGTTCTTCAGATTCCATGTCTGGAACTTCAGTTCGGCGGTGCCGTCGCCCGAGCTGGATCCGCAAGCGGCGAGTCCGCCCACAAGGGCAATGGCAGAGCCCAATGCGACCGCCTTCTTGAATGTGCCTTTCATGGTGTTTTCTCCTTTGATATATTTGGTTTGTTCTTCGAAACGTATGGTGGGAACGCGGTCATTGCCGACCGGTTCATGTTGAGCGCTCACGGGGAGGCTGAATTCCGTTGGCGAACGCATCGATTCGACTGCTATGTCGATTGACGGTTGGAGGCAAGGACCATGCCCGGGTTCAGGACCCGGGCCGAATCCGTATCAGGCGCGGCTTAGGCGCAATGTGGTCAGTTGGAAGGGGTTGAGCGCCAGTTCGGCGCCTTCGGCCTGCTGCTTGCCGCCGATAAGTCCGGCAGGTTCATCCGGGTAGGATTCATCCTGTTCGAGCGTGTTCGTCTCACGCACCGTCCAGCCGTCCAGCGTACCGCCGACATGCAGCATTGCCTTGGCTTTCGCCCCGGCGGCCTCATAGAGTCGGGCCACGATGTCGCCCGAACCATCATCGGCGAGCTTGATCCAGTCCAATACGATGACGCCGGTGGCGTCGGCGAGCGAGACCAGCGGCGCCATATCAGGCAACTCCCCTATTACGGGGCTGTTGAGTCGCGCCGCTTCGTCCAGCACCGCATTCATATCGGCGTCAGCGACCAGAGACCACGCGAAGGAGTGTGCGCCTTGGTCGGTGCGTGGGTCGGGGTACAGCGGTGCGGACAGCAGCGAGAGCCGCACCATGGTGCCGCGGCCGGTGCCATGTGCCGTATCGGCGTGGATGGGGCTGACGTCGGAGCCGTAGGTGGAGGCGTTGACCACAGCGGCGGCATAGTCGGCGTCGGCGATACGCACGAAGCGATGCGTGCAGCTTTCGAATTTGGCATCATCGCTGCGCGTGTTCTTATTGATCGGGCGTTCGACCAGGCCGTATTGGCATTCATATTGCGCGTTCACCGCTTGCACGGTGACCGGCATATCCACTTTGAGGAACTGTTCGACGGCATGCCAGTCCACATCGGCGGTGAAGTCCAGTGTGGCGGAGCCCGGCCTTAAGGCAATGCCCGTACGAATTTCAACGCCCTTCGCGCGAGTGACAGCATGCACGACGGCCCCACCGTTGGCGGTTTCATCCACGCTTGTAATCGATGCCTCGCTGAGCGCGTTGGCGGTGAGGAATGCATCGCGTTGAATATCCCAGGCGTCCCAGTGGAAGGGTTCGTCTTTGAGCATTTCGTAGCGGCCCAGTCGGGTGCCGGCGGGCACCAGTTCACGATTGGTTCGCTGATCGACGATTGACGAAACGGTGCCGTCGGCTTCAATGCGCACGTGCAGTTGGCCGTTGTCGAGCACAATCGCATCGCCGTCATGGGTAACGGCGACCCGAGCCATGGATGCGGTTCCCGCTTCGGCTCGGCTCGAAGCCGGGCGTACCACCCACGCCTCACAGACTTGGCGGGAATATGGGGCGATTACGGCGTCGGTTATGGTTGCGTCATCGGGTTCCACGGCTGCGATCGCGCGCCCGGCTTCAAGGGCGATCTCGTTCAGCCGAGCGACGTCACGCGCGTATTCGACCCGCGCCTGACGGTGTACCCATGCGATGGCCGAACCGGGCAGAATGTCGTGGAACTGGTTCAGGAGCAGCGTTTTCCAAATACGGTCCAGCTCTTCGCGCGGATAGACATAGTCCGGGTTCTTGATGCGGGCCGCGGCGCACAGGTATTCAGCGACGCGCAGCATCGACTCCTCCTGGCGGCAGCCACGCTTCATGTCCTGCTGGGCGGTGAGGGTGGCACGGTGCAGTTCAAGGTACAGTTCGCCCTTGAACACCGGGGTCTCTCCTTGCGCATCGTCGACGATATCCTTACGCACGCGGTCGAACAGTTGGTCGGGAGTACCGAATTCGATCTTCGGCACGCCGGCGAGATCATGGTCGCGGCGGATGCGCGCGGTCATCTCACGGGTGGGACCGCCACCGCCATCGCCGAAGCCGTACAGCAGAATCGCGTTACGGGAGAGGTCCTTGTCCAGGAAGTTGCGCTGCGAATACATCAGCTCATGCATGCTCATCCACGAGCAGTAGGTATCCGAGGGCGGGAAGTGCGTGAGAATACGCGTGCCATCGATGCCCTCCCACATGAACGAGTGGTGCGGGAACTTGGTGGTGTCGTTCCACGAGATCTTCTGCGTGAGGAACCAGTCGAATCCTGCACGACGGGCGATCTGCGGCCAAGAGCCGGTGTAGCCGAAACTGTCCGGTAGCCAGATGCCGCGCGGCGCGACGCCGAGATGCTCCTTGAAATATCGGCGGCCGAACGTGATCTGCCGCACCAATGATTCGCCGGAAGGAATCATGTTGTCGGATTCCACCCACATGCCGCCGACCGGGATGAAGCGGCCCTCTTCGATGCGCCGCTTCATTCGTGCGAACAGGTCGGGATGCTCCTCTTCCAGCCATGCGTACTGTTGGGCGGAACTCATCGCATACGTGAAGTCCGGGTCTTCGTCCATCAAAGCCAGCACGTTGGATACGGTACGGGCCACCTTGCGGCGGGTCTCGCGCACCGGCCACAGCCATGCGGAGTCGATATGCGCGTGGCCGATGGCGATGTGTTTGATTGCGCTGGAGGCGGCCGGTTCGGCGAGTACGCCGGCGAGCGCCGCACGGGCTGCCGACACGGTTTCCAAGTCGCGTTCATCGTAGATGTTCAGGGAGCGTTGCAGTGCTTTGGCGAGCTGCCAGTAGCGTGGGTCGTCGTCCTTGAGCTCACGAATCAGCGAGGAGACGGTTTCCAGATCCATGTAGTAGGCGAACACGTCTTCGTTGAAGATGGTGACGTCCATACGACTCAGTGTGTATGGGAAGTCACAGGTGCCGGTGGCCTCTTCGCCGAGTTCGGTGGGTGAGAACGGGGTGGGGCCTTCGACGAATGGGTTGGCGGCAGCTTCGATATAGACGGTGAAGTCGCCATGTTCATCGAGTTCTACGGTGCTGCTGCCGTCCGCGTAGACGAGTGGAATCCAGTGGTTGCGTGGGTTCGCGGATTTGATGGCGGTGCCGTCGGCACGATAGACAAGTCCCTCGGATTGGAATCCGGGACCGCGGTGATCGAGCCAGCCGAGGTCTACCATGAGTTCGACTTTTCGTCCTTTGACCGCCGCCATGTCGATGTGGCCGTTCACCTCGAACCATGTGGTGCCCCATGTGGTGCCCCAGACGCCGGGAACGCGGAAAGGTTCGAAGGGCACTTGGCCGTTGCGCACTTTGGCTAGAAATTCGCTGGAGGGCACCGGTTCGCCGGGATTGTGGAACGAACGCAAGGTGCATGCGGCGAGTGTGGTGTGGATATGCGGTTTGACGCGCTGCTGCATGACGCGGTCGCAGCGCTCCAACTGCTGATTGGGCAGAAGAAACATGGAGAATTCTCCTTTGCTGTGTCTGGTGGGAATGATGGAAATGATGGGTGTGGTGGCAATTGGAAAAACCGTAATACGACATGCTTCTGCCGCCTCATGGTTCGAGGAGGCAGAAGCGTCAGACGGGAATTCAGCGCGTGATGCGCAGGGTGGCGAGCTGGAACGGGCCAAAGTGCAACGTGGCACCTTCGGCGTTCTGCCTACCGTCTTGCAGCGCGACTGGAAGGTCGGTGGCCAGATTGTCGCCTTCCAGCACATTGGTCTCATGCACCGAAGCGCCTGCGAGCGCCGGGCAGATGTGCAGCGTGGCATCGGCCTGGCCGCCGGCCGCCTCATAAGCACGTACGATCAGGTCGCCGGAACCATCATCGGCCAGCTTCATCCAGTCCAGCACCACGGTGCCGTTTGCTGACTCGATCGAGGCGAGCGGCGTGATATCGGGCACATCATGGAGTACCGGTGCGTTGAGCACACCGGCGGCGCCAAGCGCACGGCCCACCGTGGCGTTGGCCACCACGGACCAGTCGAACTCATGCGCACCGATATCGGTGCGCGGGTCGGGGAAGGTCGGCGCGGAGAGCAATGACAGTCGGAACATAGTGCCCGAGTCACAACCTTCGGCGGCATTCCCGGAGATCGGCGTGGCATCGGACCCGTACACCGATCCGTTGATGACGGCCGCCGCGTAACCGGCGTCGCCGATAAGGGCGAAGCGGTTCGTGCTGCTCTCATACTTGGCTTCGTCGGATGCGGTGTTTTTGACGATTGGGCGGCGGACCAGACCATACTGGCAGTCGTATGTTGCTTGGTCGGCCACGATACCCAGCGGCAGATCGACTTTGAGGAAGCGTTCACGTTCGTGCCAGTCAATGTCGGCGTGGAAATCGAGCGTGTGTGAACCGGGGCGCAGCGTGATGGTGGTGGTGATGACGGTGTCATCGTCGGCGGTACGCACGCGGACTCGTGCCGCACCGTTTTCGGTATCGACCGATTCGATTGATCCGGTCATGGCATTCGCCATGAGCAGGGATTCGCGTTCGATCTCCCAGGCATCCCAAACGGCGGGTTCGTCCCTCAACAGTTCGTATTGGCCCAATCGGGTGCCGGCCGGAACCAGTTCACGGCCATGCTCCTCGTCAAGCAGCGACGAGATTGTACCGTCGGCCTCGATGGTGACGGACAGTACGCCGTTGGCCAGCAGTACACGGCCGTTGTCCAATGTCTGGGTCAGTACGGAAAGCGCGTCGGTCGGTTCGTTGATGCGGTTGGCATGCCAAGACGCGCCGTCATTGCGGAACTGGCTGATGCGGGCCTCGGCGAGCAGGTCGGCCTGCGGGTTGGCCTTGCGCAGCACGGCGCACATGTCTTGGGCGATTTCGGCGAGACGCTTCAGGTCGCGGCGATAGTCCTCGCGGGCTTCGCGGTGCACCCATGCGATGGCCGAGCCGGGCAGGATGTCGTGGAACTGGTTCAGCAGCAGCGTCTTCCATATGCGGTCCAGCTCCTCGCGCGGGTAGACGTACTCCGGATCGGACAACACGGCGGCTGCGCCCAGGTATTCGACCGTGCGCAACAGCGATTCCTCTTGGCGGCAGCCGCGTTTCATGTCCTGTTGCGAGGTCAAGGTGCCACGGTGCAGTTCGAGATACAGCTCGCCCTTCCAGACGGGCATTTCTGGGCCGGCGTTCTCTGCAAGCTGCTGATGCGCCTTGTCGAAGAAGTCATTCGGCTCTTCGATGCTCACCTTGGAGACGCCTTCGAGGTTCTCGTAGCGGTGCAGGTGCTCCATCATGTTGCGCGTGGGGCCGCCACCGCCATCACCGAAACCGAAGAGCAGAAGCGAGCGGTCGGAGAGATCCTTGTCCTGGAAGTTCTTCTCGGCGTAGTCGAGTTCCTGAACCTTGCACCAAGCAGCATAGGTATCCGCCGGCGGGAAGTGGGCGAAGATGCGCGAGCCGTCGATGCCTTCCCACATGAACGAGTGGTGCGGGAACTTGGTGGTGTCGTTCCACGAGATCTTCT
>ENA-ORTN01002185-ORTN01002185.1-human-gut-metagenome-genome-assembly--contig:-NODE-2185-length-16523-cov-2.126488_pt1 | contig 16523 bp, 8 predicted proteins | sample MGYA00242070_ERZ509189 | MGnify/ENA primary metagenome ERZ509189 (study PRJEB26280, sample SAMEA2338821) | human gut metagenome | biome: human gut; feature: human-associated habitat; material: faeces...
CCCGGTTTAATAGTGCTTGCAAGGGCGAGTACTGGATCCATTTTGATCGTAAATCTTTGGTCGCTTCCGAACAAGTTTATTAATCCTTCTACATCATGGAATACGGACCAGGTATAATGCCAGGCATTACCTTCGCAGAAAGGTCCACCCCACTCCAACGGGTCAAACGGTTCCTGCCATTTACCATCGACGCCTTTTCCACGCATAAAACCGATAGACGGATCGAATACGTTTTTATAATTATACATCTGACGGGCAAAGACTTCCTGATAATGTTTGTTTCCGGTCATTTTAGCCAGTTGGTAGCCACAGAAATCATCGTATGCATATTCCATTGTCTGTGCACTCGATCCCATTGATTCCGGATAAGGAACATATCCCAGTTCAAAATATTCTTTCCAGAAACCACGTCCGTTGGCACCTCCCCAAGGACCTTTATTCATGGCTTCGTGTGCGTAGGCTTTCAGAGCTTTCTCCGGATCAAAAGTCCGAATCCCTTTTGCCCACGCATCTGCCAATAATGAAATGGAGTGATTACCCAACATTCCTCCTGTTTCTCCGGGTGCTGACCAGGAAGGTAACCATCCGCATTGTTCTTGTGCGGCAAGCAAGGCATTCATGTAACGTCCCTGCATAGTAGGATGAAGAATATTAGTTAATGGAAATTGAGAACGGAAAGTGTCCCAGAAACCATTATCTGTATACATATATCCGTCATATACTTTACCGTCATAAGGACTATAATAATAAGGTTCTCCATTTGCTTTACGTTCATAGAATTTGCGTGAGAAGAGATTGGCACGGAACAGGCAGGAGTAGAAAGTTTTCATTTGTTCGTCTGTTCCACCTTCTACCTGGATTCTGTTCAATAATTCATTCCACGTTTTATGTCCACGTATTTTGGTGGCTTCCAAATTCTTATCTTTACCCAGTTCGTCGTTCAGTGTAATCACAGCCTGCTCTGCGCTGATATAGGAAGAAGCAGCCTTTGCCTGTACTTTCGATCCTTTCTTAAATTTGATATAAGCACCATAGCCTTTGCCTTCTCCTTCCAACTTTTTAGGGAAAATCTCATCTTTCTGATTTTCCCACATACCGTAATCCTCAAATACTTTATCGAACTGCACTACAAAGTAACTACGGAATGTCTTAGAGTTATTTACAAAACGTTGGTTATTCACCCAACCGGAAATTTGTCTCTTAACCGGATCAATCTTGATTTCACTCATATCTGTATATCCGTCAATTACCAGATAGGCGTCTTCGGTAGAGGGATAAGAAAAGCGTAAATGTACACCACGAGTAGTTGGAGCCATCTCGGTTGTAATTCCATTATCCAGCATCACTTTATAATAATGCGGCTTGGCTATTTCATTATCATGGCTGAACTTCGTTGCCCGCATCTCCTGATTTACAACTAATTTCCCCACCATCGGCATAAAAGAATACACTGCATAATCACTCATCCACGGACTGCATTGGTGAGACTGGCAGAATCCTCTGATATTATCTACCGCATATTGATATTTCCAGCCTTCTCCATTTTTCCCTGTTTGGGCAGACCACGTATGCATGGCATAAGGCATACCGGTAGTAGGGTATGTATTTCCATAACTTAATCCGAAATGAGAGTCGGTACCTTGCAGTGTATTGACATATTGCACAAGGTCTTTCATTTGGGCATATATACCTGTTGAGAAAAAAGAGAAGATCACTAAATAAATGAGTTTGTTCATGGTTCTTTTTTTATGTGTTACATCTATTTCACTTGGCAAATCGAAACAACTATATCTATTTATTACCATAAGTAATACCCTGCCAGTCATCCGTACGGAAAGGGGATGCCGGAAGGTTAACTCCATTGTATAAATTACAAATTGGATTATCTGCCCAAGCATAACGCACTGCTATCGGGAAAGCAACTTCAGGAGATGAGACGATGATGGAATTACCATCAATCACAGCATCAGCCCAGTGAAACTTATGGTCAACACCAGAGATAGTAAATCCTTTTACTCAAGTGGATCGTCGTTATCGTACAACGATTCCCAATTAAATACACGGTAGAAATAAGGACGATAGAAGTCAGCACTACCCGGTGCATTGAAATTATCCCAAAAGTTGGAACAGTCTGTATTGGTAGAGATCACCAATTCACCGGTACGTGATAAAGCCGGATGAATATTTACCATATAAACATGTTGATAACGTTGTTCGCCAATCTTATCAAGAAATTCGGGTAATGTAAAGAGAGTCTTTTGGTCGACAAACGGCCCATAAGGGTGCTTACTACGGAACATCAGCACGTCTCTCCCGAACCACATGGATTGTCCGATCATGTAGTAGGTATCACCTTTTTTAAATACCCAAGGCATAGAACATGCACTTTCCAAAGGGATAATTGTAGAATTTTCAGCATCTTGGGTTGAGGGGTACTGCGTTGTCCACGAGAAATTTCCTTGCGGGTCGGCCACATAATATTCCCACTGGCTGCCAAGGTCACGTGTAGCGGTACGTGCTACAGCCACCTTATAATTGGAAGTTGTGTAAAGATAGATATGTCCGTCTTCGTCTTCCCACATAGTGTCGCCATAACCTAAAGTGTGGTCGTTAAAATTATCATTACGACTGATAAGTTTCATATAAGTAGCATCACCCGGTTTTCCTTCCAAGCTATAAGTAGCCAAGCAAGTACCAAAGCGGCGCATCAAGTTGTTCGGATCGGTATTATCAACGGCTCCCCACAACATTTGCATCTGATTGTTATATATCGTAGCATCTCCTGCCCAATAAAGATAATCCTGATCGATTTCTCCAGCTTGTATTTTTTCATCCGATAGTGTAGCTTTCGGATGACGAATGTGAGTACGTACCTGATAGTATCTATCCGCATTAGGATCGTTGGTTTGTACGTAATCAGCTAACCAAACAAGATTTTCATCCTTCTCACCAGGTGTTTGTACCATAATACTGTTACGCGGGAAACTACAATTACCTCGTGAACGATTTTCATTGATTACGCCATAGAAGCTATCATTGAACGACCAAAATATATTCCCGTCAGGCAAACCAGTGGTGAACACACCGTCTCCTCCATTCCAGCCCAACGACCGAGTGAAAAGGGCATTGTATTTCAAGTCTTTGTAGACGAACACTTTCCAATATTGTCCTGATCGATTTGGCATTAGTTCGAGATTCCATTCGGAATCAATTTGAGGCATCTTCACTTCTGAATTGCCGTAATAAGGTTCTTGCTGGTCACCACATGCTCCTCCGGCGAGGAGTGCGATACTTAGGATAAGATGAATTGGTTTCATGTTTAATAAGATATTTAAGATTATTTAATTTGTTTCTGCACCTGTAAAGCCGATAATACAAGCTATAAAGGTTGACAAAAAGATGCGTCTCATAATGTTATACTATTAGAGTTTAGGATAAAGACGATTCAGGAATGAAAAACCACTAATTCGGATAATTCTTTCTTTAGATGTATTTGATTTACTATCATTGCTCGAATAATACAATGACCTTTTCACTGAATAATAATACGTGAAAAAAAAGTATTGGGTTTAGTGGTGTATATCTTGTCAATCGTCTTAATACAAATTCAAGTCGTGAATTAGTCTCGGCTTATTGGCTTTAAATTGTTTAATTTTAATTTTATAAGTTTTACTATGAAATTGTACATGAAATCATTAACGCTACTCCTATTTTTAGGAACAGTTGCGTCCTGTAATGACAGTTTCCTCGATCAAACCCAAACTTCGGATTTAAATCGTGAGACCGTTTTTGCAGATAGTACGTATACCGCCAACTTCCTGACCGGAATTTATACCGACATCGGGTTTGATATCAACTACAACCGATGGACATACCTTTTGGCTAATGGTGGTGGGCTGCAAAGCGCTTGTGACGAAGCTGAATTTTATCCTTCGTCAACCATCTGGACAAACATGATGTTTGCTACCGGTACGGTTAATCCGGTTACGGTGAGTGATGACGCATGGTCGAAATGCTACACTAACATTCGCCGATGTAACGTATTCCTTGCCAACATCGACCGATCACCGATGGTACAGAGCCGGAAAGCTCAATACATATCCGAAGCACTTTTCTTGCGTGCCTGGTACTACTTCATTCTGATGAAACACTACGGTGGTGTACCTATTATCGGTAATAACGTGTATGATGCTACTTCGACAATGAAAACCTCGCGCAATACATGGGCAGAATGTGTAGAGTATGTGTCCCATCAATGTGACTCTATCGTCCAACTCAATGTACTTCCCGTGCGACGAACAGGTCAAGAAAACGGTCGCGCCTCATCGGCAGCGGCATTGGGTCTTAAAGCCCGTGTCTGCCTCTATGCAGCTAGCCCATTATTTAATGGAAGTGATTTCGCTCCTACTGATACCAAAGAATTAGTAGGCTATCCCTCTTATGATAAAGAACGTTGGAAAACGGCAATGGATGCTGCCCGCGCAGTAATCAACCTAGGAACCTATAATCTCTTTATTAGAAGTAAAGATTTGAACGGCAAAGCCGAACCAGGTTTCGGATTCTACGTCGTATTCCAAGCCGGTGATACACGAAATGCCAATTTGACCGATGATGATGGTAAAAACAATAACGGAGCCTTTGCCGGCAATATCCTCGACCGTAAGTATCAACGTGAGTCCGGACATGAAGCTGCTTACTATCCACCTAGTGGAAGTCACTCCGGAACACGCCACGGCGGATACATATACAAAGAATTGGCAGATGCCTTCCCTATGATTGACGGTAAACTCATTAACAACGGCCAATACACATTCGATCCTCTGAATCCCGCTCAAAATCGTGATCCACGTTTCAACAACACCGTGATTTATGATGGTGCTTTGGTCCCTGCTGACGATACTTACAGTGCTACCACAGTTGTTAACACATGGATTGGCGTAGGGCAGACAAGCGATGCCGTATACCAAGGCACTGCCACCGGTTTCTATGTACGCAAGGGATGTGATCGCTTATGTAAAGGTAGTACATGGAACCCAAGCCGTCACAACGATCCACTAATACGTTACGCCGACATTTTACTGATGTATGCTGAAGCAGCCAATGAATATCATGGGCCCGATTTCGAAGAAACACTAGGCGGACAACAACTTGGTTGCTATCCCATATTAAAACTCATTCGCAAGCGTGCCGGCATCGAGCCCGGTGCAGATGGTATGTATGGACTTGAAAAGGATATGACACAAAAACAGATGCGCCAAGCCATTCAGGAAGAACGCCGCCTTGAATTTGCTTTTGAAGGACATCGCTTCTTTGATGTACGCCGCTGGATGATTGCTCCGCAAACCGAAAGCAAAACCATGCATGGCATTGAAATCACTCGCGCCACTGACGGAACAAAGACTTGGAAAGAATTTGATGTACGCACGCATGTATGGCGTCCGGCTATGTACTTCTTCCCAATTCCTTACAATGAAACGGTGAAGTCGAAAGATTTGCTACAGAATCCCTACTATAATTAATAAAATACCCTAAATATGAAACATAGCATACATTTGGCGGCAATAGCCTTGCTGACTACTCTGCTTGTGACATCGTGTGATACGTTCTCTGCTCCTGCTGATCCTGACAAAAACACGGAGCAGGTCAAAGACATATCAGGCACGTGGCAACTCACCACAGTGAGCCGCAACAGTAATGATATTACCGAAACCATGGACTTCAGCCAGTTCCAAATTGACCTGAAGAAAGATGGTAAGTACACAATTGAAAACTATCTGCCTTTTGTGGTACGCCACAATGGCACGTGGAAAGTTGACGATATCTATTATCCTTTTCGCCTCTATTTCACAGAGGATGGAGCCACGGAGCAGGCCAGTACCGATATCCTATTCCCCATTACCAATGGCGAACGTAACATCGTGATTACTCATAGCCCCGGGTGTGGTTCGAATACTTACACCTATGTATTCAAGAAAATATCAGAAAACTAAAAATCATAACGCTTTATGAAAAAGAAATTAATCAGCTTGCTTCAACGCAAACGGCACATCGTAGCGTTATCAACTATACTTATGACTTTCATCGTTATGAGTTGCCTCTTTATCGATTCTGTCGATATAACCCAAATGATAGATGGAAAAGCCGTAAACTATGCAAAGGCCGGAACGACTGCTACTTTCAAAATGCATGGACACATTAAGGTTCAAGGAGACCCACGCAATGACAAACGACTTGTTTTCGGTTTTTTGGCTCCTAAGAGTTGGAATCTGGCACAAAATGCCAGAGTTTCGTACACAGAAGATACATTTGATCCGAATATAGGTGAGCAAAACATGACGCTTATCCCATTGACCGAACAACCTAGCAACAAACCAGGATTGTCGTGGTCGGCTGCTCTCATGCAGGAATACGGTGTCGGTACCAATATTCTGGAAGATATGGAATGGGCAGCCTATTGGACAAGACCCTATAACGGTGTCGCAGATGAAATTCATTTTACAATCTATGTCCGTGTACCGGTAGGAAACAAAAATCTGCGTTTCAAACCATCATTCTTTATTAACAGTACTGACGATAACTTCAGTACAAGTGCAGATGCAAAGAAATGTGAGGAAGCCGGATGTTTTGAGGTAGTAGAAGGTGAAGGACTTGTCACTGACTTCTGTAGCGAACACTTCAACAAAACCACTCCATTAACAGCATTGCAAAACGACTTTGTAACCTTTAGCTTCATTGGAGGCATGGACGACGAAAATGCACTTGTCAAGGCCGATAAGATCTATTTTGAAGGAACGGCGGTAGCTAGCGACGGACACCGTTATACCGTAAATGAGAAGAGTGACAAGACCCTGATGAAACGAGAGAATCAGTATACCAAAACATACAATATCACATTCTGGCCGGAAGGGTTCTTCAATGTACCTGAAGGAACAGAGCTTGTAAGTATTGAATATGCCTTCACTAATGCCGATGGATCTATCTCCGTTACACAGTCTGATGATGACTTCGTAATGTTAAATATACCTCTTCCTCCGCAGAAGGAACCATTCATATATACGTTCTATTGCGAGTGATAACCTTATATTCTACTGATAATGAAACAGAATATGTATAAAATGATAACGACGGGACTACTATGTATAGCTGCCGTCGCACTAAAGGCACAAGATGCACCGATAGACAGTGTGGATCACACTAAAAGTAATACCCTAGGAGCATCTTCGACGGTTTATACCAACGACTTGGTAAAATATCAGTCGGCTACCATCCTTACCGGATTGCAAGGACGATTGAAAGGTCTTAATGTATCGCCTTTCCGTGGCATGCAACTGTTACGGACTGATGCCAATACTAAATCCGATATAGTGGGAGCTATTCCTAATGTAGGTGGAGGTATCTACGGAGATAATTCGGAATTTCTCATTTCAGCACGCGGACAGTCACCTATAGCCATTGTCGACGGTGTGGAACGTGACCTGTATTCCATAGATCCCGAAGCCATTGAATCGGTTACCATTCAAAAGGATGCTCTTTCCAATATGTTTTTAGGAATGCGCAGTTCACGTGGTGCATTGATTATTACTACCAAAAATCCTGATGCAAAAGGTGGTTTCCATCTCTCACTCACCGGAAAGTTTGGTATATCCAGTGCATTGAAATCCGGTCCAAATCCACTTTCGGCTTATCAATATGCTTATTTGCTCAACGAAGCATTGCTTAATGATGGCAAGTCACCGCTCTATACGTATGATGATTTTGAAGCCTATCGCAATGGAACTTCCCCTTATCTGCATCCCGACGTAAATTGGAAAGATGCTATTATGAACAATTCTACTACGTCGCAAGCCTATAACCTGAATGTAACAGGCGGCGGACGGGTAGCCCAATACTTTGTCAGCTTGGGATATTACAGCGAAAATGGATTGTTCAAGACGAGCGATGCTAACAGCTACAATACCAATTTCAAGTACAACCGGTATCTCATCACATCGAAGGTAAACATCAACGTGACAGATGAATTTAAGGTAAGTATGTCCTTGATGGGACGTATAGAAGAAGGGAACCAACCTGGTGGTATTTCGGGGACAGGATACAGCGACCTTTTGAGCAACGTATGGCAGACTCCCAACAATGCTTATCCCGTCTTAAATCCCAACGGTACGTATGGTGGTAACGCTTCGTATACCCAAAACCTCTATGCACAGACCACTGGTTCGGGATATATCTCAAGCAATACCCGCGACGTCGTAGGAACCATTAATTTGAAATATGACTTCGATAAATTGGTGAGAGGACTTTCCGTTGGTGCAACGGGAAACATCTCATCGCAAGTGCGCAATGCTATCGTTCGTACCAAACAGGCACAAGTATTTCAATACAGCATAACCCAACAAGGCAACGAGGCTTATGACAAGTATGGAGATGTGAGTTCACAAACCAACAGTTACCGTTCAGTATCGACGTACCAATATATGTATGGCAAAATGTATGTAGACTGGGAACGCCAATTCGGTATGCATGGTGTAAAAGCTTCACTTTGGGGCGATACACGTACTATACTCAACAACTACGACCTGCCTATGATTCCGTCGAACATCGGACAGAAAGTTGAATACAATTACGATAACAAATACTTCGCACAAGCAGCCGTAACGGAAAGTTATTACAACCGCTATGACAATGGACGTCGCTGGGGAACATTCTGGGCAGTAGGTCTGGGTTGGGATATCAGCAAAGAGAAGTTTATGGAAGCATCAAAGATAGACCAACTCAAGTTACGTGCCACATACGGTCATACAGGAAACGGAATCGACAATGCCGGATACTTCAGCTACTTAAAGAGATACAATGAAGATGGCGGATTCTGGTATAGCAACGGGACATCCATGAGCAACGGAGGTTCGGTATCGGAAATATCCCCATTGGCAAATACCCTCCTGACATGGGAAAAAGGAAGAAAAGTCAATGTAGGTTTAGATTTAACCTTATTAAAGAACCGATTGACTCTCTCGGCCGACTATTACAATGACTACTACTACGATATTTTGCAATCACGTGGTAAAAGCATCCAATTATTAGGTATTGCTTATCCGGCAGAAAATATCGGAAAAACACGTTACTACGGATTGGAAACACAACTTAGCTGGCAAGACCACATTGGTAAAGTGAACTATTATGTATCAGCCAACTGGAGTATGGAACAGAACAAACGGTTGTTCATGGACGAGCAATACGTACCTTACGACTATCTGAAAATGACAGGTCAACCCACCGGTGCCATCTACGGATTGGTAGCGACCGGATTCCTCACAGCTAAAGATATAGCCGATGGTTATCCCGTAATGAACGGCTTCAACAATATTCAAGCCGGTGACGTGAAATACAAAGACATGAACGGTGACGGCGAAATCAACGAATTCGACCGTACTGTGATTGGTGGCGACAAACCGACTTGCTATTTTGGTATTGATTTAGGCTTTGAATGGAAAGGGTTGGAAGTTACAGCACTTATCCAAGGCGCTTACAACCGCGACTTATATAATAGCGACCGCACGTTACTCGAAGGATTCCAAGTGATCGGACAAAGCTACGGACAAGCTTACACCAATTTGCTGAATCGTTGGACACCCGAAACAGCTGAAACAGCTACGTATCCGAGACTGACTGCCGGAGGCAATATGTACAACTACGGAAACAACTGGAACTCTTCACTCTTTGTACAGAACGGAAACTATATTCGTCTCAAGAACGCCACCGTATCGTACAAACTACCCGAAAACTTCTGCCGTAATTACTTAGGCGGACTGCGCGTGAAGATATTTGTACAGGGACAAAATTTACTCACATGGTCACGTACCCGCTTGCAAGACCCTGAAGTTACCTTCACCAGCTATCCGTTACAACGCACCATTACGACTGGAATCAATCTTAACTTCTAATAAAAATGATGGATATGAAACAAAATAAATATGGCACATGGGCAGTAGGAGCATTTATGCTGTTATTGAGTGCTGCCGCATGTACAGACAGTTATGAGAGTACGCCTGTAGATATGTTTACAGAAGATTATCTCTTCTCGAGGACTGACTCCAACGGAACTGTAGTACGTAAATACCTCAACCGCATCTACTATTACATGCGTAATGGACACAACGGCGTAAATGGTGACTACCTGGATGCCGCTTCCGACGATGCGCTCTCTGTTATTTCGTCCGAGTCCGATGTATACAAACTGGCCATCGGACGTTACAGTGCCTCCAATCTTATTAACTCGGATATGATTTGGAGCGACCCTTATTTGGTGATTCGCCGCGTGAACATTCTGTTGAGTGGCATTGACGTAGTACCTTTCAACACTACCTACACTGATGCACTCGGTAATACACGCAGGCTCAATGAGTCTATGAAAGCCGAAGCCCGGTTCCTGCGTGCTTACTTCTATTTTGAATTGGTGAAGCGCTACGGTGGAGTACCCATTATCGGTGATAAAGTGTACGAATTGAACGAAAACATCGAATTGCCACGTAGCACGTTCGAGCAATGTATCAAGTATATTGTAAGTGAGCTTGACGATATCAAAGATGACCTTCGTTCGCTGCCACTACCTGACGCCGCCGCCAGCGCACACGTAGTAAACACACAGGCTGCCCAGGCACTGAAGATTCGTGTATTGCTCTATGCAGCAAGTCCGTTATTCAACGAAAAGCCCATTGAATCTGGTAATGAGTTGATAGGATATGCCTCTTATGATCGCGAACGTTGGAAAATAGCAGCCGATGCCGCCCGCAACTTTATTAACACGTACGGAACAGGTGACGGAGCTATCATGGGACTTGACGATAATTTCAAGAATGTATTTACCAATTGGTATTCAAACGAACATAAAGAGGTTATCTTCTTCCGTGAAAACGCGATGGATAAGACAGTGGAAACAGCTAACGGCCCATTGGGACTTAGCGGTGCCAAACAAGGAAACGGCCGCACCAATCCCACGCAGAATTTAGTTGATGCATTCCTTATGAAAGACGGTCACTTCATCAAGGAAGGTAAATATGAATACAATGAACAGCTTCCTTACGCACAACGTGATCCACGTTTGGAATATACCATTATACACAATGGTTCGTCATGGGTGAACTCTACGATGGAAACATGGCAAGGTGGAGCCAATAATCCTCTTGGTTCGTCGTACTCGCTCACGAGTTATTACATGCGCAAGTTTATGGGTGATTTCGAAGCAGCCAACGAATATCAAGACACACAACACAACTGGGTGATGTTCCGTTACGCCGAAATACTTCTGAACTTTGCCGAAGCCGAAAACGAATATTTGCCTACTCCCTCGCAAGCTGTATATGATGCTATTATCGCCCTGCGTCGACGTGCAGGTATCGAACCTGGTGAAAAGAATTTATATGGACTAACAACCGATGGGCTGACACACAATTTGACGCAAGCCGAAATGCGCAAAGTGATTCAGAATGAACGCCGCATTGAATTGGCTTTTGAAGAACATCGCTATTGGGACATTCGTCGTTGGCGACTTGCCGAACAGGTCTATGCACAGCCTATTCAAGGAATGTACATCACTAAATCACAGACTTCCACGACCTATGTTCCGCAAGCTGTACTCAATGTACAATGGGACAATAAACGTTATTTCTATCCGATTCCTTACTCGGAAGTAATAAAAAATAAGAATATGGTTCAAAACCCTAATTGGTAATATCTTATGAAAAGAGTAATTATAACATTCTTGTGCCTCCTCTGCATTGTACAGGCATACTCCCAATCGTTTACGATAAGCGGTACCATTATTGATGGGGAAAGCAACGAACCGCTTATCGGAGCGGGTATTCTGGTAAAGGGAGCCGGAAGGGGTACCATCACCAATATAGATGGAAAATATTCGCTGGAAGTGAAACGCGGCGAAACATTGGTATTTTCGTTTGTGGGCTATCAAAATCAGGAAGTCGCAATAACGAATCAGCGCACACTGAATATCGCATTGAGGGTTTCCGAAGCCAACAACCTGAACGAAGTAGTTATCACAGGTCGCGGTAGCGCGAAACGTATCACCCTGACCGGTGCCGTAAGCGGTATTCAAGCCAACGAATTGCGTAGAGTTCCTACAAGTAGCTTACAGAATACATTATCGGGTAAACTGCCCGGCTTCTTCAGTCAGCAACGTTCCGGTCAGCCGGGAAAAGATGCTTCCGACTTCTTCATCCGTGGTGTCAGTTCCTTGAATGAGGACGGCAACAAGCCGCTTATTATGGTTGATGATGTGGAATACAGTTACGAACAGCTGTCGCAAATCAATGTCAATGAGATTGAAAGCATATCTATTTTGAAAGATGCATCCACTACTGCTATTTATGGTATCAAGGGTGCTAACGGTGTGTTGGTAGTCAAGACACGTCGCGGTGAAGAAGGAAAACCAGTGATCCATGTGCGTGCAGAAGCCGGCGGTCAGATACCTGTACGTAAACCCAACTTCTTAGACTCATACAACACCGCCCTGTTAGTCAACGAGGCACGTACTAACGATGGTTTGACTAAAATGTTTACACAACATGATTTGGAACTGTTTAAAGACGGTTCCGACCCATACGGACATCCTAATACCGATTGGAATGATGCTGCCTATAAAACAGGTGTTCTGCATAAGCACAATGTAAGCATCAACGGTGGTACAGAGAATGCAAGATATATGGCCTCTGTCGGTTATTTGGGACAGACCGGTATCCTTCCGAATTCAGAGCGAAGCCAATTCAACGGACGTATGAATTTAGACGTAGATATAACCAAGAAATGGCATGTGCGTATGAATTTGTCCTATATCAAGAATGATTATAAAGACCCTAACTCAAACTATGGTGGCGGTTCTTCAGACCAGATTATCCGTCAGCTCAACATCCTAAGCCCGATGATTCCTATCAAGAATGAAGATGGAACTTATGGTTCAACTAATGACGGTAACCCGATTGCATGGTTGGATTCAAAATCTACAGTAGATAAATATAACCAGAACTTTACCGGTATGTTGTCTGTTGATTACAAAATTTTGGATTGCCTTACAGCAACCGTATCGGGAGCTTATGTTAATGATGACCAACACTACAAGGCTTTCGTAAAGAAAATCAATAATGACCCGGCACAGGCCGCACGTCCTAACAGCTTAACTGAGTCATTTACAAACTGGACCCGGTATAACTTTGATGCTTTGTTGAATTTCGACAAGCAATTTGGTGATCACAACTTAAAAGCAATGTTAGGTTATCATGCAGAAGCATACGATGTACGCTACAATGATATGTACCGTGAAAATTTCCCAAACAATGAATTGGACGATATGAATGCAGGTGCAACTGCTACTCAAACCAATAGTGGTTTTACACGAGAATTGAATATGTTGTCATACTTTGGTCGTATCAACTACGATTATAAAGGAAAATATTTATTCGAAGCTAACTTCCGTGCCGATGCATCTTCTCGTTTTGCTCCGGGCAACCGTTGGGGATGCTTCCCTTCATTCTCCGGTGCATGGCGCATCAGTGAAGAATCATTTATGGAAACCTTAAGAGACAGTTGGTTGTCAAGCCTTAAGATTCGCGGTTCTTGGGGTCAGCTGGGAAACCAGGATGCTTTGGGAAACGGTACTCCGACCGGAGGAGACTACTATCCATGGATGAATACATACAACCTCGGCGCCAACTATCCGTTCGGAGGTTCGTTAGTGACAGGATACTATCAAGGTTCATACAAAATGGCTTCTCTTTCTTGGGAAAAAGCTACCACTTGGGGCATCGGCATAGACTTCACTTTATTCAATAAGCTGACCGGTTCTATTGACTACTACAACAGAAAGACCACAGATATCATCATGAATGTCTCCGTACCTAAAGAATTTGCCTTGGGTGCATACAAAGATAATGTAGGTGCAATGAAGAATAGTGGTATTGAAGTTCAGTTGGCCTACAACGATACATGGAACGATTGGACCTTCGGTGTTTCGGGAAACTTTGCCTACAACAAGAATACCATTGAAAACTTGGGTGGAGTAGACCGTATGGCTGACGGCAGTTTTATGCGCGAAGTAGGTTCTCCTATCAATTCATGGTTCGTATATCGCACAGACGGATTTTTCCAGTCTGATGAAGAAGCTGCTGCATGGCAAGCCAAATACTCTGCAATGGACGGATATCCTTTCGGACAAGATTTCAAGGCAGGTGACTTACGCTATGTAGATGCAAACGGTGACGGTAAAATATCGGCTGATGACCGCGAGCTTTATAGAACCAAAGATCCGAAATTCACATTTGGCTTCAATATTAATGTCGGTTATAAGAACGTAGACTTGTCAATGAACTTCAATGGTGCTGCCGGTGTAGGATATGCATTTACCAAGGAAGCATTCGGTGAATTCTCCGGTAGCGCAGGACATCCGTCAACTGCCTGGTTGGATAGCTGGACACCCGAAAACAAAAATGCAAGCATGCCACGCATAGCAGAAGCACGTGTATCTCCAAGTGAAGCTTCGAATGTACTTTCCGATTGGTGGATTATGGACACAAGCTATCTCCGTATGAAAACCATACAATTAGGCTATACTCTTCCTAAAAATTGGATAGAGAAATGGGGTATTCAGAATCTGCGTGTATACTATTCAGCAGAAAACTTGCTGACATTTGACGATATGCCAATTAATGTAGACCCGGAAACAGTCAGTGAACGTTTGTCTAGTTACCCTTTGAATAAAACACATTCATTCGGAGTCAACATTACATTCTAAACTTTTTATAATCACTTAATTAATACAGAATAATATGAAACGTTTATCAACATATTTATTAGCAGGTATCGCATTGCTGTCTGCTTCATGTTCAGATTTTCTGGATACAGCTCCGAAAGATGCCCTTTCTCCTGCAACAACCTGGAAAACAGAAACTGATGCCGAGAGTTTTGTAGTAGGTTGCTACAATGGATTATTAGATCCATCGTCCATTCTTTATTTAGATTGCGGTTCCGACATAGGTTACAATAATTTTTCATGGGAAGGATGGCGTCCTTGGGGAGACGGTTCCTTATCCAGCGGTAACACAGGTGCTTCATTCTATGATTTTGCCATCATCCGCCGTTGTAATACAGTGTTAGAAAACATCGACAATGTAGAATTCACTACTGCAGGTAAGAAAGAAGAACTGATAGCAGAAGCCAAAGCCATCCGTGCCTATAGATATTTCATTATGAACTGGTGGTATGGCGGTGTACCTATCATCGGTTCTTATACTACGGCTGAAGAAGCACAGGTACCGCGTAATACGGAAGCAGAAGTACGCGAACAGATTGCACAGGACTTGGACGATGCACTTACAGCCATCAACACCACTCCGGCAGCACGCGGACGTATTGCCAAAGGAGCTGTTTTGGCTACCAAAATGCGCGAAGCACTATATTACGGTGACTGGCAGAAAGCAAAAGATGCAGCTCAGGCTATCATCGATTTAAAACAATACGAACTGGATTCTGATTATGAAAACTTATTCAAACTGTCAGGCATAGATTCTAAAGAAATCATATTGGCAGATCAACGCCTCGAAAGTGTCTTCGGACTGGGCGTTATCGGTCAAATGTATAATAATGATGATGCAGGATGGTCTTCAATTGTTCCTACTCAAAATTTGGTAGACATGTATGAAATGGACAATGGTTTGACTAAAGAAGAAGCTACAGGCTATTATGATGCCAAACATCCTTTTGCCAATCGTGACCCGCGCATGGATATGACTATTCTTTATCCCGGACAAGAATGGAGAGGAAAGATATTGAATACACTGGATGAGAAGCTGGCAGACGGTTCAAAAAACAAGAACTTTCCTACTTATACAGACAATGCCTCAAAAACAGCTTTAACATGGGCCAAATATCTAGATCCATACGAACAGTATTCTAATATTTGGAATACAGCTGCCTGTGTTATCATATTCCGTTATGCAGAAGTACTATTAAGTTGGGCAGAAGCCGAAAACGAATTAAACGGTCCATCAGATCAAGTGTACAACTATATCGACCAGATTCGTGAACGCGTAGGTATGCCTAAAGTAGTCAGAACTAAATATGATACTCAGGATAAATTACGTGAATTGATTCGTCGTGAACGTTGCGTAGAATTTGCAGGTGAAGGTTTACGCCGTGCAGATATCCTGCGTTGGAAAGACGCCGGTGGCAAGATGTTGGCAGAAACTTTAATGAGCGGTGATTTAAAACGTATTACCGGTGCTATCAATTACAGTGAAACCGATCCGTACAAACGTGCAGAAGTTACCGGCACAGCAACCATTGAAACACGTAAGTTTGCTCCGAAGAACCGTTATTTGCCATTCTCTCAAACGGACGTACTTGATAAGAATCCGAACATCAAACAGAATCCCGGATATTAATCTATCATAACAGAGAAAAATAACATTCATAGAAAAAGGGAGTGTGCCAAAACTAAACCGGCCTATCCCATCGTAGCTGTA
>ENA-ORTN01002195-ORTN01002195.1-human-gut-metagenome-genome-assembly--contig:-NODE-2195-length-16461-cov-6.593868_pt1 | contig 16461 bp, 9 predicted proteins | sample MGYA00242070_ERZ509189 | MGnify/ENA primary metagenome ERZ509189 (study PRJEB26280, sample SAMEA2338821) | human gut metagenome | biome: human gut; feature: human-associated habitat; material: faeces...
GATATGCTGGCGGCAGCCCGCGGACTTTGCCAGCACGATGCCGGCATTGCCTGCATCATGGGTACAGGCTCCAACTCATGCTACTATGACGGCAAGCAGATTGTATCCAACGTATCTCCACTGGGATTCATCCTCGGAGATGAAGGCAGCGGCGCCGTATTGGGCAAGCTGCTGGTGGGCGATATTCTGAAAAACCAGATGACCCCCGAACTGAAGGAGAAGTTCCTCACGCAGTTCAACCTGACACCCGCCGATATCATCGACCGTGTATACCGCAAGCCGTTCCCCAACCGTTTTCTGGCAAGCCTCACTCCTTTCTTATCCGCACACCGGCAAAGAGCGGAGATTCATACGTTGCTGCTTTCCTGCTTCACCGATTTCTTCAAAAGAAATGTGATGCTGTACGAATATGCCGGTTGCCCGGTTCATTTTATCGGTTCCATCGCATGGCATTTCCGGGCGGAGGTGAAAGAAGCAGCCGATGCATTGGGCATTCAAGTCGGCAAGATAATAAAGAGTCCGATGGAAGGGTTGATAAATTATCATTTCAGAATATGAGTTTTATTAAAATAACCGAGCAGCCGTCTTTGCACGAAGACCTGGAACAGTTGTCCGTGCGAAGCTTATTGGAAGGTATCAATGAGGAAGACCAAAAAGTAGCCTTGGCCGTGCGCTCCTGTATTCCCCACATAGAAAGACTGGTAACAGGCATCGTGGAACGGATGCAGCAAGGCGGACGGGTATTTTATATCGGAGCCGGAACCAGCGGACGCCTGGGGGTATTGGATGCTTCGGAGATTCCACCGACTTTCGGTATGCCCCCCACGCTGGTTATCGGCTTGATTGCCGGTGGTGACACTGCATTGAGAAATCCGGTAGAGAATGCCGAAGATGACATTCACCGCGGTTGGGAAGAGTTGACGGAACGCAATATTACAGATAAGGATACGGTCATCGGTATTGCTGCATCCGGTACCACCCCCTACGTGATTGGTGCCATGCACGAGGCACGCGAACACGGCATACTGACCGGCTGTATCACCAGCAACCCGGACTCTCCAATGGCAGCAGAGGCAGATGTAGCCATCGAAATGATTGTAGGGCCTGAATATGTGACGGGAAGCTCACGCATGAAATCGGGAACAGGACAGAAAATGATACTGAATATGATTACTACTTCCGTCATGATACAGTTGGGACGCGTGAAAGGCAACAAAATGGTGAATATGCAGCTCAGTAACAAAAAGCTTGTGGACCGTGGTACCCGTATGATTGTAGAGGAACTCGGACTGGACTATGGCAAAGCCAAGGCGCTGCTGTTGATGCACGGTTCGGTGAAAAAGGCAGTGGATGCGTACCGGATTTAGCTATTACTCACTCTTAAATTCCTTTATTATGAAAGCAATATATTTTTTTCTCTTTTCTCTTTGTCTGCAAGCTGCCACCGCGCAACCCTTGCAACGCGTAGCCCCTGAACAAGTGGGAATGGACTCACGCAAGTTGATGTATGCTGACGAAGCGATTGAAACAGCCATCTCCAACAAGGATATTCCCGGTGCCGTACTTGCTGTAGTACGTAACGGCAAGATGGCCTATCTGAAAGCTTACGGCAACAAGCGTATTTATCCCAATGTGGAGCCTATGACTGCCAATACTATCTTTGATATGGCATCTTGCAGCAAATCCATGTCGACCGCCGTATGTACGATGATACTGGCAGAACGCGGCAAGCTCCGTATGCTGGACCCCGTCAGCCTCTACATACCCCATTTCAAGAATTGGGAAAGCGAAGACGGCAAAGAGAAAAAGGTAATCCGCATTGCCGATTTGATGACACACACTTCCGGTCTTCCTCCCTATGCACCGGTAGCCGAGCTAGAAAAGCAGTACGGTTCTCCCAATCCTGATGGGCTTATGGAATATATTGCTACTTGTAAACGCGACTTCAAGCCGCAGACTGATTTTCAATACAGTTGCCTCAACTTCATCACTTTGCAGCACATTATCGAGACTATAAGCGGACAGAGCCTGCGTGACTTTGCACGTGAAAACCTATTTGATGTACTCGGCATGGAGCATACCGACTATCTGCCTTGCCAACGTGATAAGGATGGTAACTGGATTACGATAGTTGACAAAGGAACGAGAAAACAAGGACACAAGGAAAACAACGTAGCCAATTCTCAATTTTCAATTCGCAATTCTCAATTGAATAACATTGCCCCCACTGAAAAGCAACCTAATGGACAAGTTCTCTGCGGACAAGTTCATGACCCGCTGGCACGTGTCATGAACGGAGGTATCAGCGGTAATGCAGGAGTATTCTCTTGTGCTGATGATATTGCCATACTCTGCGCAGCCCTGCAAAACGGAGGTGAATGGAACGGACGCCGCATCCTGAGTCCGCTGGGTGTAAAAGCCATGCGTACTGTGCCACGCACTACCGCCAGTCTGGGACGCACTCTCGGTTGGGATAATTTTACAGCCTATGCCTCCAACAATGGAGATTTGTTTGGTCCTAATACCTATGGGCATACCGGCTACACGGGTACCTCCATCATTATCGATCCGGACAATGACACTTCCGTCATACTCCTTATCAACGCCGTACATCCGGAAGACGGACACAGCGTAGTTCGCCTGCGTTCATTGGTTGCCAACGCTGTGGCGGCTTCCATCTACCCCATTCCGCGTATTTATACAGACCATTACTACAAACGTTTCCTACAGTTTATGGATGAGCCTGCCATTACAAGCAAGGACATCGTCATGCTTGGCAATAGCCTGACTGAAGGTGGCGGTGACTGGTCTGCCCGTCTTGGTAAGAAGAATGTACGTAATCGCGGCATCATCGGTGATGAAGTGATGGGTATCTATGACCGCCTGCATCAGATACTTCCCGGACATCCCGCCAAGCTGTTCCTGCTTATCGGAGTCAATGACATTTCCCATGACTTGGCACCAGACAGTATTGTAGACATGATTCGCATGACGGTGGAACGCATCCGGAAAGAATCTCCCGACACAAAACTCTACCTACAAAGCCTACTCCCTTTCAATGAAAGTTTCGGCCGATACAAAAAACTGACTGGAAAGACAGATATGGTTCCTGAAATCAACTCCCGTCTGGAGGCGTTTGCCAAAGAGGAAGGCATTGCCTATATCAATCTTTTTCCACTATTTACAGAGAAGGGAACAAATGTACTACGCAGTGAGTTGACCGGCGACGGACTGCATTTGAATGAGGATGGATACAAAATCTGGGTAAAGGCCATTAAGAAGAAAATATAAAACGAACCAGTCTCCGAACGTCTGCCACACTACCAACAGGCTAAAGAAGACATCTCTCCATTAACTAGATTCCCCCTGCCATAGACATCTATAGCAGGGGGAATTCTTATATTCGGGGCGTTTCGGCACACACCCTCTTTTATCTCATTCGGCAAAGCTAACCAGTTGCAAGTCAAACGTCAACAGAGAGCCTCCGGGGATTGTATTTGTAGAATAAGGAGCAGTATAATCATTTATACCATATCCGCTTTGATAAGGGATATACAACATCCACCGCTCACCCATCCGCATAAGCTGCAAGGCAGCTGCCCAACCGGCAACGACACCCGAAACTTCAAAATCCACGAATGAATCAAAAACCGTAGGTTCTTTTACCGGAGGAATAGGTATATCGCGGTCAATAGCACTATAACCGTCAAAGCAACCGTCGAATTCTTCGCCATTCACATAAGTCCCATAATAATAAGCATTCACCTTTGAATGATAACCCGTATACAACGGGCGTTCACCCGTCTCATTCTTCACAAGCTTCTTGCAATAGACATACTGAGCACCTTCAGAAGTGCTTGCAGTCGTCTGTATGGCATACAGTTTCCCGAGTTCCATAGCATCGGCCTGCTCTGCTGTGGCGACATAATTCTCGCCAGTCAGCCTTTTTATCGAGTCAACAAAAGCCTCGCCGCGTTCTCTCCAATTATCATACTTTCCAGCCTCTTCCACTTCTTCACAAGAGATAAAAGCACCCACCAGCAACAGCAAGAAAGGCAAAAACAAAAGGGACTTTTTCATTTACTATTTTACTATTTTACTATTTACTATTTCAGTTTGTTCACGCACCGGTCTATTCCATAACCGCTTTATTGCAAGGTTTTCAGCAACGATGTGATGCTTACACGGTCTGCAATAATATTATTCAGTTCAGAGATAGCCACGCGCTCTTGCTGCATGGTGTCACGATTACGCAGTGTCACACAGTTATCTTCCAAAGTCTGATGATCCACGGTGACACAGTACGGAGTACCAATGGCATCCTGGCGGCGGTAACGCTTACCAATAGAATCTTTCTCATCATACTGACAATGGAAGTGGAACTTCAGATTGTCAATGATTTCGCGCGCTTTTTCGGGCAGACCATCTTTCTTTACCAACGGCATTACGGCCAGTTTCACCGGTGCCAGTGCAGCAGGCAACTTCAAGACAACACGGGATTCACCGCTATCCAACGTCTCTTCACAGTAGGAAGCCGACATGATGCTAAGGAACATGCGGTCTACACCGATACTAGTCTCGATGACATACGGGGTATAGCTTTCGTTGGTTTCCGGATCGAAATACTTGATGTTCTTGCCGGAGAACTTCTCATGCTGGGACAAGTCGAAATTTGTACGGCTGTGAATACCCTCTACTTCCTTGAAACCGAAAGGCATCAAGAACTCAATGTCTGTAGCAGCATTAGCGTAGTGGGCCAGTTTGTCGTGGTCGTGATAACGGTAATGGTCATCACCGAAGCCCAGCGCCTTGTGCCATTTCAGGCGAGTAGCCTTCCAACTCTTGAACCAGTCAAGCTCTGTACCCGGCTTCACAAAGAACTGCATTTCCATCTGCTCGAACTCGCGCATACGGAAGATGAACTGGCGGGCTACAATTTCGTTACGGAAAGCCTTACCAATCTGGGCGATACCGAAAGGAATCTTCATGCGACCGGTTTTCTGTACATTAAGGTAATTTACGAAGATACCTTGTGCCGTTTCCGGGCGAAGGTATATCTTCATGGCACCATCGGCGGTAGACCCCATTTCTGTTGAGAACATCAGATTGAACTGACGTACCTCTGTCCAGTTCTTTGTACCACTGATAGGGCAAACGATTTCTTCGTCAAGGATAATCTGACGGAGTTCGTCCAGATTATTATCGTTCAAAGCCTTGGAAAAACGTTCATGCAAGGCATCACGTTTGGCCTGGTGTTCCAGCACACGACCGTTGGTACTGCGGAACTGAGCCTCATCGAAAGCCTCACCAAAACGCTTGGCAGCTTTGGCCACTTCTTTGTTTATCTTGTCATCGTACTTAGCAAGCTGGTCCTCTATCAACACATCGGCACGATAACGTTTCTTGGAATCGCGGTTGTCAATCAAAGGGTCATTGAAAGCATCTACGTGTCCGCTGGCTTTCCAGATGGTGGGGTGCATAAAGATTGCTGAGTCGATACCGACAATATTTTCGTGCAGCAGCACCATACTCTGCCACCAGTATTGCTTGATGTTATTTTTCAGTTCCACACCCATCTGACCATAGTCATACACAGCTCCCAGTCCATCATAAATCTCGCTGGAAGGGAACACAAAACCATATTCCTTACAGTGTGATACGAGTTTCTTAAAAACGTCTTCTTGTGCCATTTTCTGTTGTATCTAAATTAATTTGAATCTTATTTTCAGCTAAAAAGCGCCACAAAGATAGGGATTTATATCGTAAGTAGGACACGGAGGGTATTAATTTATCTTATTACCAAATAAAAGAAGAAGCTACCTCATAACTCCGAGGCAGCTTCTTTCCCAATTTTACCCAATTACAATTAATTTACCTAAGCACTACAAATCAACCTAATCACAACCAAGAATAATATTATACTCACCTTCAGCGTTTTATCGTATTAACAGTCTCTTGTGGTTTCAATATGTCATTTGTTTTTTCCACAACTGATACCACATCAACATCAAGTACAGCCTTAATATCCTTGGAAGAGGTTCCAATCAAAAACTTATAATTTCCAGCATCCACTACCCATGAAGAAGAAGCTTCATCATAAGAAGCCAAATCCGTAGTGTTCAGTTTCAAAGTGGCAGTAACAGTCTCACCTGGCCTCAATTCCTTAGTTTTGGTAAAAGCTTTAAGTTCTTTTTCCGGTTTGTTCATCTGAAACCTATTGGGAGCGGAGACATAAAGCTGAACAACCTCTTTCTCTGCAAACTTACCAACATTCTTCACATCAATAGAAACAGAATATATACCATTATCAACTTTGACAGACGGATTGACATACTCGAATGTTGTATACGAAAGACCATAGCCGAAAGGATAAGACACTTGCTTTCCGAAACTATCGAAATAGCGATAACCGACAAAAATATCTTCTTCATAATCCGTATAGTCTACATTCTTCACTGAAGATCTTTTGTCCTCCTTATTCCTCACATCTGTATTAGCCCTAGCATCCATAGGAAAATTGGTCGAAGAAGCAACGTCCATCAACTTGTTCGGGAAAGTCATTGTCAACTTACCCGATGGAGATACCTTACCGCTCAACACATCCGTCACACTATTTCCACCCTCCTGTCCTGCCTGCCAAGCCAGCAAAATAGCATCCGGTAGTTTTTTCCAAGAAGCTGTTTCGATTACACCTCCGATATTCAATACCACCACCACTTTCTTCCCAGCAGCATGGAAAGCTTGGCTGACGGACTTCAGCAGTTGCAATTCTTCCTCGCTCAGTTCAAAATCACTGACATTACGGTCTACAAATTCACCGGAAGTACGTCCCAGCGTAACCAATGCAACATCCGCTTTAGCAACTTGTTCTGACAACACCTTTGTAGTAGGGATAAGTTCTGTCGGGCGAGGTACCGGCATAAATCTGGAGAAAGGCTGAGACGAGTCAGGAGTATTTTTCTTATTCTCGGCCTCAATATACTGTTCATAATCGGCCTTCAATGCTTCATCTATCTGGTATCCAGCATTCTTCAAACCATCCAATAATGAGACTGTATAGGCACGATTCACATTACCTGAACCGGTACCTCCTGCTATGAAATCATAGGAAGTACACCCGAAAAGAGCTATATTTCTGACCTTCCTTTCAAATGGCAAGGTTTCGTTATTATTCTTCAACAAAACCATTCCTTCAGTCGCTGACTGGCGGGTAACTGCTGCGTGCGCCTTCAAATCAGGTTTATTGGAATATTTGTATTCTTTAAAATGAGGAGTTTGGAGAATAAGTTCAAGAACACGCTTCACATTACGATTCAGTATGGATTCATCCAATTTTCCGGATTTCACTCCTTCGATAATCATATCATACTGGTTAGCCCTTCCTGGTTGAAGCATATCATTACCTGCTATCATCTGAGTCACGGCATCCTTCCCTCCAAACCAGTCAGTTACCACCATACCCTCGAAATTCCACTCATCACGCAATAAAGTGGACAGCAAGTCTGTATTCTCAGAAGCATAGGTGCCATTAATATGATTGTAGGAGGACATTACTGTCCATGGTGCCGATTCCTTCACTGCAATTTCGAACCCCTTCAAATAGATTTCCCGTAAGGCACGAGGAGTGATACGAGCATCATTAGCATTCCGATTGGTTTCCTGGTTGTTAACAGCAAAATGTTTGATGGAAGTTCCCACTCCGTTGCTCTGTATCCCTCTAACATATGCAGCAGCTATCTTGCCAGACACTAACGGGTCTTCGGAATAATATTCAAAATTACGCCCGCACAAAGGATTCCGATGGATATTCAAAGCAGGAGCCAGTAAAACATCCGCACCATATTCCAACACTTCATTACCAATTGATTTTCCAACTTCCTCTACCAAATCCTGATTCCAAGTAGAAGCAAGTAACGTACCGATAGGAAAATGTGTACAATAATAAGTAGCAGAATCCCCTTCGCGGATAGGATCTATACGTAAACCTGCAGGTCCATCAGCCAACACAATGGCAGGAATTCCCAAACGGGGTATCGGATAAGTAGTACCTGCTGCACCGGGAACCAACTTCTTTGTAGTGCCAATCACCGTACTGTCACCCGAAGTACCCACCATTCCGGTACCGATAACCAAATGTGCCTTTTCTTCCAAAGTCATGGCACCAATAACATCCTCAACGGAATCTTTACCCAGTTGGGGAGCCGCCGGTCCACAAGCGCTCAAAACGCTTGCGACCAACAGCAGACTGAATAGTTGTTTCTTCATGGTGTGTTATGATTTATTTGAACAACTTGGGAGCAAATACAGAGAGATAAATACGCCAGCAAGTCCATACATGCCCACCGGGAGTTTCCATAAACTCATACTTATATCCCTTCTTATCCAAATCGGCGCGATAGGCGGCATTGTTCTTATACAGGAAATCGTCTTTGCCGATACCCAGCCAGTAGAGTTTAGGAGCTTTTTCAAACTGGACAGCCAGCTTCTTGTCCATATCCTGATAAACCGGGCTATTCCGCTGGCCTGCACTCTGGACATTAAGAGCGGCAGAGAACAAACCTACATAATCGAACATATCGGGATAGTTCAAAGAAATATTGGCAGAATGAAAGCCACCCATTGAAAGGCCTGCAATGGCACGGTGTGCCTTGTCTGCCTGCACACGGTAATTACTTTCTACGAACTTCACAATCTCGGGGAAATAGGTTTCAAATGCACCGTCCATGGTTCCGTTCTTCATGTGGTAGGGCTTATAGTAACCCAGGCTGCTTTCACCCGGTGCAGCTTCCATGGCGGCATGTCCATTGGGCATCACGACAATCATCGGTTCAGCCTTGCCTTGTGCTATCAGATTATCGAGAATCTGTGCCGCACGTCCGAAAGTAGTCCATTCGTCTTCATCACCGCCCATGCCATGCAACAAGTAGAGCACAGGATATTTTCTGTTACCGGACTGTTCATAACCCGCCGGTGTGTAGATGTTGATACGGCGATCCATTTTCATGCCATCAGAGTGATACCAACGGTGGGCCAATGTTCCATGAGGCACTTTATTGACCTTATATAAATCAGCCTTGCCATTCCCTACGATGAATACATTGCTTGTTGTGGCAAAGTCACGATAGACATAAACATTGTTGGGGTCTATGGTCGGTACGCCGTCTACCATGAATTCATAACTGTAGAGTTCCGAGTCCAGCGGTTTGGTGGTATAGGTCCAGATTCCTTCGGCATTCTTCGTCATGTCTATCAGGCCTGCGCCCACCATACCGCCAATGTGTTGTCCCTCCGCCCTTTCGGCAAAGTCACCTGCAATCTGTACCTTCTTGGCATCGGGAGCCTTGAAGTTAAAAGTCACTGTGTTGTCTTTATTCACGATTGCAGACTCGAGGTCTTGCGCAACAAACAAGTTCTGCTGGGCAGACATTTGCAGTCCACAAGCTGCCATAAATGCAGCCAATATAATCTTTTTCATTTCAGTTCTTCAAATTAAAGTTCATTGATTCAAGTTCATTCTGCCACTGTAATAATCAGGCGGTGATAGCGGTTCATCTGTGGCGTACCGTTATCCGTAGCTTCCAAAATCAAGTGGATGGTATCACCGGGGTTGGCATCAGCCGGAACAGTAAAAGCTGTATTTGCAGAAGCAGGGTCATCTACCGTTACTTTGCCCCGATATGTACCGGCTGACACATACTGCCACCATTTAATGGTAAGGGCATCCTTATCCGGATCGGTTACAGTGTATTTAAGTTTCAGCTTCTCACCCGGCTTGGCACTCATGGCAAGCGCCCCTTTTATCACCGGCTCATGATTTGCGTCGGCATAGTTTGGAGTGACCGACCATTTAAAGCGGGCAGCCAATCCATTCATTACCGGAGCTGTGAAGTCGGGCAAAGGATAGTGCTCGGCTCTATACTTCATCTGCTCCATGCGCGGAAGATTCTTCACCGAATCGGGAAGGACGGTTCTTCCACCGCACCATCCCCCATAAGTGGGGTCTTCGTGACCACGCAGGCCGTTACCTATCAAATTCAGGAAACAGTAAGTATCGCCTTCAGCCAGATAGGAGCCTTTCGGCTGGATTCCGGTCCAAACCACATAGCCTTGCTTTTTCAATTCATCAACCGTATAACCCGACAAACCGAAGAAATCGAACTTATCACCTTTCACCATCTGCTTACCGTCTCCCCAGACCCGATACATTTCACCGAAAGGACCTTTACTGCGGATGTTCTCCTGCATCCATTCCGGAGAGTAGAAAACCTGATTTTCCTTGGAGGCTCTTAACTGTGCATTATAAGCCAGGCCGACTGTCATCCCCCCCATCTCCATTTGTCTGAGTTCCGGCCAGAAAGGTCGGATATACCGTGCATACGTATCATCCTGATCACCCGAAAGGGAAAGGACCACTTTTCCTATTATCTTCTCACGGATGCCTTTCCAGGCATCGGTATGCTCATAAATATCCTGAATGGACTTCAAGGCACGGGCGATGGTGCTGCCACCTCCCCAAGCATTGATGAATACCGGATCCGTACAATCATCGAGCAATACAGCTTTAATCAGCTCCGACCCCGGAGTGTCCTTGGAAATATCACCGTCGAACTCGATATTACCGATACGCACTTTAGACTTCAGGTATTCGGGAGTCGGATAAGACGGGTCGTGCACTTTCAGATTGGGATATACTTTCTCGTAAGCTTCCACGGCATCGTCAATGAAACGTTCATCCGGATCCCAACGCCAGCTTTCCATAGGTCCGTAGTCTATGCCATTACGGGAATATTCACGTCCAGGCACATACCACTTCGTGCCGTGCCCGTCACCTTTCCAATGGAACTGGCTGCTGGCATAAATCAAGCCTTCCACACGGAAATCCGTACTGAAAAGCAGGAAACGTATCAAAGAGTTCAGGTCATCAAGTTCCGGGTCACAAGTAATGATGACACGCGGTTTTGACGATTTTTCACCGGGCGTCTGCTGTCCGCTCATGCAAACCGGCATCACAGCCATAAGGCCTGATAGGAATAAGCATTTTAATTTATTCATAAACTAAGTTTTATTGATTAATTACCAACCCGGGTTCTGGGTCATATTCTTATTGACATTCATTTCAGTAGCAGGGAACGGAAGCAGTTCATGCTTACCGCTCTTGAAGCCGGCAGAAGCATTTTTCTGTTCATCCCAACTTACACGGCCGTCTTTGTAAAGAGCCGGTCTTTCCTGCCCTCTCTTGGCAAGTACCGTAGCAGCATCACCCCACCGAATCAAATCCTGGTAACGGCAGCCTTCCATCCAAAGCTCCAGACGCTTCTCTTTCTTGATATCATCCATAGAGACGCTGCCCAATGCAGGCAACTGGGCACGGTCACGCACTTTATTCACATATCCGGCAGCCTTACTTGCATTTCCGGACTGAAGACTCGCTTCAGCAGCAAGCAGCAGAACCTCGGCATAACGCATGGCACGGGTATTGTTAGGACAACGCAACCACCAATAGTTGATGACATCTGCTTCATAAACACGGTATTTCCAGCTGAAGTAACCGGCATTGTCCGGCATATAAGCTATGGCATTGCTCAATGAGATACCCATATCCTCCATTTGCCGGTATGTCTTGATAGAGGCATTCAAGCGATAAGTATCTCCCATTTCGACAAACGCATCGTAGCTTTCCTTCGTCGGATTAAAAAATCCCCAGCCGCCATGAGAATAGATTTGAGTAGGCTCATTGAATGCAAGCATGTCTCCACGCCAATGCACATATACCCAAATCATGTTACTCATAATGCCGGTAACATTGTTGGCGTCGTAAACATAATTACTTTCAAACAGACTTTCACAATTCGCCTCGCCTTTGGTAGTCTGGATATTCTCATAATCACTGTAAAGGTCGTACTTCCCGCTATTGATTACCTCATCCAAAACTGTAACAGCAGCACCATAATTCTTCTGGAATACGTATGCCTTGCCCAACAAGGCTTGTGCAAATTGTTTGGTGATACGATAGGTAAAGTTGTCCAAGCTTGTCTTTTCCTCCAAATTGCCACTGTTGACAGCTTCGGTCAAATCTTGGTTCACCAATGCCCAAAGCGCCTCTGTATTACCATTTGCCTGGGAATATTCGTTTGCTTTCAACGGATGGTCCACCAACGGCGGAGTTCCCCAAAGACTGATCAATTCGATGTAGGACATCGCACGGAAAACCTTTGCCTCTGCACGTGCACGAAGCTTAACCTCAGAATCATCGCCTACATACTGCAAAACAATGTTGGCGGCATAAATCACTTTATAAAGATTCGTATACAACGTTTTAATATGGGAAAAATCAGAGTCGAACGTATAAGTCGACAGCAACTGTGCACTGGCAGCCGTCCAGCTTTCCCCTGCCGAATAGCAATCGTCAGAAAGAAGATTCTTCAGCCAGAACGCAGGCGCATAGGTGTCCTTCCAATTGCTATAGCAGGCTATAATGGCTTCTTCCGCATCGGCATCCGTTTTATAGAAATTTTCGAAAGTGCTTACCCCATGCTGCGAAATATCCAGATTGTCCTCACAAGAGGAAAAGAAAGTGCAGCCGGCAAGTAACAGACTTGATAAAATATATTTTGCTTTCATATTTCGTATTGAATTAAAGATTAAAATACTACGTTAAGACCGAGCACGACTTTCTTGCTGGACGGATAAGAGCCCATATCCAAACCCATCGCATTGCCTGTACTCGTAAATTCAGGATCAAATCCGGGATATTTGGTAAATGTGAAGAAGTCGTCTAAAGAACAATACAAACGAAGGTTACTCAAACCCACCTGCTTCAACAAATTCTTAGGCAGGTTATAGCCCAACTGTATCTGCTTGATTTTAAAATATGAACCGTCGAATACAAATTTGGAGCTCTTTAAATACTTATCATAATTGCTGGGATTGGAACGGGCATATTTTGCATTGTCTCCCACAGCAGTCCACCGTCCGTCATAGAATTCCTTCAAGGTATTCGCTTTCATACGGGAAGTACGGTTATAGCCGGCAAACACATCATTGCCATGAGAACCGGAACCAAAGATTGTCAGGTCAAGGCCTTTCCAGGCAGCTGTCAAAGTAATACCATAAGTAAAGTCGGGAATGGCAGAACCGATTTCTGTCTGGTCGGCATCTCCAATAATGTCATCATCATTCTTGTCTTTGAATATTGGGTCACCCGTTTGCGGATCAATACCCGTGCACTCATAACCGCGCATGTACCAAATGGGATGTCCTTCTTCAAAATAATTCATAGTGCCGATACCTGCACTTGTTGTACTGGCAATACGCTCCAATGTTTCATGAAGATAAGTTACTTTATTCTTCAAAGTAGCGATGTTAGCTTTTACACTATAACTGAAATCTTTGATATGATCACGCCATGAGAGTTCAAACTCAAATCCGCTGTTCTTGACATTTCCCGCATTCATAGGTGAAGTAGTGTTACCCACAATCAAAGAAGGAGTAATACCGGTTACAATCAAGTCTTTGGTTTTCTTCTCATAATAGTCAAATCCGAAGCTCAAACGGTCATTCAGCATCCGGAGGTCAATACCCAAGTCTATCTGTTCGGAAGTTTCCCACTTCAAATCATAGTTACCGGTTGCAGATGGCAACGAACCTGTTTCATAAGACACATCACCGGACATTGGATAATTGATTCCAGACAAAATCGTAGCATCATACATATAGTCTGCCAAACCGGCGATACTACCATTCTGTCCCCAGCTTGCACGCAACTTCAAATGAGAGATTGACTTGAGGTTTTCCATAAATTTCTCGTTGGAAAGTACCCAGCCGACAGACACAGCCGGGAAATAGCCCCAACGTTTCTGCAAAGGAAGGATAGACAAGTCGGCTGCATCCGCACGAAGGGTGAATTGGGCAAAATACTTGCCTGCATAGTCATAAGATGCCCGGCCAAAGTAAGAAAGATTGGCATACCTCCGTTTCTCTCCACCACTTACCGTACGGGTGGCAGTACCGGTCCGAAAAGCAAAATAGGCATAATTGGGATCCAACTTGGTAATACCCAAATCAACCTTGTCGCCGGAACGGCTACCATTGATTCCTCCCGTCACTCCAAAGGAAGTATTGGAAGAATAGGACATACCAAGCATCACGTTTACATTGTGCTTATCTGCAAATGTCTTGGTATAGTTGGCAAAGTTTTCCCATTGCCAGTACGTGGTGTTGGAGCTTGTCGCACTTACCGATACATAGTCCTGATAAAGGTCAGAGCAGGTAATGTTAGGCATAACATAGCCGTAGGAATTGCTGTAAGTATAACGGTATCCCAAACGTGAAGTGATGACCAGCTCTTTAATCGGAGTAAAATCCAGATAAGTGGAGCCGCTGAACACAAAACCATCTCTTTTCGTTGTACCACGGTCACGCATAATATACGGATTGATATTATTGGAGTCACCATAAGGGGAAATAGAATAATAATCACCATTGGCATTCTGAAGCAAGGTATGCCCTTGGTTCATATAATTAATCATAGTGTCGGGCAGTTTATCCGGTGTATAGGTAACTGGAGTAAGAGGGTCAAGCTGAATGGCAGACAGCATCAAAGAACCGGTTGCTGAGCCTTCGCTTACAGACTGTACATGATAACGGGAAAATGAATTGTTTGTCGTGAACTTCAACCAATCCTTTACTTTATAATCTGCATTGACAGTGCCGGTAATACGGTCAAAAACGTCCTTATTGCCTACAATGGGACCATTGTTGCTTAAATAAGAAAGCGATGCAAACAGTGAACCATTATCATTGGCCCCTTGGAAATTGACATTGTGACGTTGCATCATGGATGATTCAAACGTTTCTTTCACCCAATCAGTATTTGTCTTTCCATCCCAATACCTATCTATTGTTTCTCTGGGAATAAGATTGCCTTCAGTCATATAATTGACGTATTCCTGAGCATTCAGAATATCAGGAGTACGACCCAAAGACTGGGAGGACAACTGGAAATCATAAGAAATACGGCGGACTCCCTTTTTTGCCTTCCGGGTGGTAATCAAGACAACACCGTTACCGGCCTGGGCGCCATAGATAGCAGCAGAGGCAGCATCCTTCAATACTTCCATACTCTCAATATCGTTCGGATCGAGGTTGCTGATGTCTTTCGTACGCAGACCATCGACTACATACAAAGGATCTGAGCTGGCATTACTGCTATATCCACGGATACGAATGGCGGGATTCGAACCAGGAGCCGCAGATGCAGAAATAATTTGCACACCGGCTGTCTTACCCTGCAAGGCCTGCTCGGCATTGGTAATGGTACGATTTTCAAAATCTTCAGCCTTTACGGAAGAGATGGCCCCCGTTACGGAGCTTTTCTTCTGTACACCATATCCCACTACAACCACTTCATCCAAGGTCTTGTTATCTTCTTTCAGTACTATATTCATAGTACCCGCAGCGGCTTTCTTTTCCTGGGTCACATAACCTATATACGAAAAGACGATAGTGGCGCCCTCATTCACCGACAAGGTATAATTACCATCCAAATCAGTTATGACACCATTTGTCGTACCTTTTTCCAATACACTTACACCAATCATCGGTTCATTAAGTTCATCGGTGATTCTGCCAGATACACTTACATGTTTCTGTGCAAAAACAGATGTCATACCTACCAAAAGGAACAGCACCAAGACCATTAACCTTTTCTGTTTAATTTGTCTTACAATCGTTTTCATTTATTATTATTTTGGGTTAACAATGAATTAAAATATCAGTTTGAAAGCGTAATCAGTACCAGCCCCACAACAAAGAGTACAAACATAGTCGCAATCATAGGTACAGTTCCTTTGGGAGCTCCTTTGAACTCTTTCCATACAAAGAATCCCCAAATCATGGCTACCACCGGTGCGGCATTGCTCAGCGCATAGGCTATGGCCGGATTGGCTGATCCGGCTCCCATAAAGCTGACCACCATACCGCTCATCCAGATAAAGCCGCCCAACATACCGATCAGGTGTGTACGGGTATCACCTTTCAGATAGTCCTTCATTGTGACCTTGTTTCCTTGAGCCGGATGACTCATGGCAAACGTATTGAAAATGGGAGTAGTGATAAGGACACCGGCGGCAAAGCAAAATACGCCGGTATAGGGAGTCAGTGTTCCCGTACCACCCGCAACATACTGGGGATCGAGTGATTTTACAACCAATCCATAGAAAAACATGATGGCCAATCCTGCCACAATAGCCAATAAGATACCTTTTTTAGGGGTGGATGCCTGACTCGCCGACATCTTTCCATAAGCCTTCCCGCAAATGCAGATGGCTACAATGATAACAACTACCCCTATCCAAAGCAATGCCTGGTTTCCGGGGTATACTTCACCGGCCAAAGTTATCAGCAGATCACTAGTGTCCACTAAAAATTTTTTGGTCACTAGTCGGTTAAAAATTAAATAAA
>ENA-ORTN01002206-ORTN01002206.1-human-gut-metagenome-genome-assembly--contig:-NODE-2206-length-16389-cov-3.416432_pt1 | contig 16389 bp, 20 predicted proteins | sample MGYA00242070_ERZ509189 | MGnify/ENA primary metagenome ERZ509189 (study PRJEB26280, sample SAMEA2338821) | human gut metagenome | biome: human gut; feature: human-associated habitat; material: faeces...
GGGTGTCGCGAAACGCGACACCCTTTTTCATATCCCCAAAACGAAGCGTAAATCAACAAAACTCATTAGGAGGTATATACCATGATTGACCCTACAGTATGGGGACCTATCATTTTGAAAATCACAGCAGAGCAGCGTTACTTCCTCAAGAAGGAGTTTGGAATTACAGAGGTCGATCTGAGACTCCAATCCTTACAAGATGTAAGTGAACTGATCAATGGCCTCGCCAGTATCGCCTTTTATGAATTCAATCATGAGCACCAGCGCACTGAGAGGGCTGATTGCGCTCTCAACCTTGTCTGGCTGTTAACAGAAGCAATCCCCAAGGAGGCCATCAGCAATCCAATCGATCCCTCTGAATGCAACCCCAATTTTTGGGATTATTATGATAATTATGATGATTATTATGATTGTGTAGCACCGAACAGGCGATGGTGCGATGATCCAATGTAAGAAGGGTCGTGGCATTCAGAGCGGCAAAATACAGGCAGATATGAAATGAAATGTTTTGAACCATCTGCTATACTGAAAGCAGAGGTGTTCGCTTGTGGATTATGATTTGAATTATGAGAAACAGTTTCTGGGGTTGCTCGCCAAGCAAGCCCGTGAAGAAAAAGAATGGGATCAGGAGTATCTGGCTGATGAGTTAGACATCGATATCCGCACTGTCCGCAAGATAGAAAGCGGTCAGGGCAATATCGCGTATGATCTGCTCACGGAAATCATTCATACGCTGGAAATTTGCCCGCAGGTTCTCTTCTACGTTGATGAAGCGGATAAAGGCATGAAAATGGACAGGCTTTACAGGGAACTGCTTCGGCTGCCTCTGGAGGATATCAAGATGGTTGCCGAATCCGCCTATAAGGTCAGAAGATGGCTGGATAGCCAAACTGCCGATTCAGAGAAGGCATAGCCGGTCAGCAAGGGTGTCGCGAAACGCGACACCCTTTGATTCCAAAACCGATATGCCGTTTGGGCAAATAGAGAACCTTCAGTATCGCTAACAAGAGCTGAGGGTTGTTTCTCACTCCTCGGTTTCCACAATCCCGTAGTCGATCAGAATGTTCTCCTTTGCACGAGGAGGAGAAACCATTCCCTGCATTTCATATTGATACCGTTTAACACGCCGGAAGTTGTGAATCAGCTCGGGTGCATAGGCGGCGATCTCACAGTGCGCATACTCAGGCATTTCTGCAGATCCTCCGCTACATCCTTGATGAGTGCATTGGTCACTTCGTCGATACTCCCGCCAATCTCCACGGCAACCAGTTCGTGCTTTTTGATGTCCTTGTCCAAGTCCCCAAAGGAACGGTACAGAATATACTTCATTTTCTTCACCTTTGTTTCGTCTTGGTCCATATACGATGTGCTAATAGGGAAAATAACAACCCTCAGTATCGTCCTTCCAATACTGAGGGTTGTTATTCACTCTTGGTATCTGGCATCGTCGATTTGACCTCGCTTTCTGCAGATTGGATATCCTTCCTCAGGTATCCGGGAGTTACATGATCATTGGACCCACTCCTTTTCTGTAACTACATGGTACTATAAAAAGCCTGAATTGCAAGATGGAATATGTGATAAAATAGTACAGAATATTCTGTTCAAACAGGAGAAATCCGCATTTTCCGGCAAGTATATGTTGACGGCGATTCTGCGTCATGCTATGATAGTAATGTTGGGGCGGTTTTATTCACCGTCCTGTTTTGTTTATGGGGGTGAATGTATGTGCGGCAGATTCTATGTACCGGAGGACAGCGAAACAGCTATGCTCCGCAAGATCTTAGAAAACCTTGAAACCAGGAATGTATCTGTGAAAACCGGCGAAGTCAGCCCCGGTGATGTTGTTGCTGTCATTGCCAGCAACCGGGAGTTGAAGCCCCAACCCTTTGGAATGTTCTGGGGGTATCACCTTCCGAATGGGAAACTGCTGTTCAATGCCCGCAGCGAAACCGCCGCGCAAAAGGCCATCTTTGCAGACGGCATGGCACATCGCCGGTGCCTGATTCCGGCTTCTCACTATTTTGAATGGCAGGACACGCCTGACGGGAAGGCAAAATACGCGATTGCGCCAAAAGAATCCAGTGGTATGCTGTTGGCAGGGATCTACCGCTTTGAAAATAATCTGCCAGTATTCACGATTCTTACCCGCACTCCGTCTGACGATATTGCCATGATCCACGACCGGATGCCCGTCATCCTGCCTCGGGAGGCAGCTGCTGATTGGCTGAATCCAAGATACCATGGGGAAGAAATACTCAGTGCTGCACTCACGAACATGAAGTATCATGAATTGAAGGGTGCCACGAAACGCGACACCCTTGATGGATATCCAATATAATGTCCAAAACCACATCAACCGACCCATGGATGGCTGATGTGGTTTTCTTACTGCAATGCCGGTTACTTTTCCAACAAATCCTCCATTGTACATCCAAGAACTCTGGAAAGCCTGAGAACGGTTTCGGCGCTGGCTTTGTTGATGTCCTTGTTGCGCTGTTCGTACATTTGAATTGAGCGAAGACTGACATTGCTTCGCTTGGCAAGCTCTGCCTGCGTGCAGCCATAAAGCGTGCGGATACGCTTGAGGTTGGTATCAGCGAAGTATTCGCGCACTTTGGCATCGACAATATCAGCGAATTTAGTGACATCCGCTTCATGAAGGGGGGAATACATCTGCTGCAAATCTTCAAACGAAAGAACCTTAAAAATATCACTGAATTTTCTTCCGGAAAACCATTGATAGTAGGCGACTGCCCAGCCGATCCAATACTCTCTGGAACGGCTGAAATTCGCTTGAGGCTTGGCGGTCGGCGCTTTGCCCGTAGTCTCAACGAGAACATCAACAGCAGTTTCAATCCCGCTTTTCCCCAAAAGATATGAAGGTTCACCATTCTCAATCCGATTACTGACGGAACTGACGGAAAACAGCTTTATAAAGCTATCTCCGGCAACTCCACACGCGTTGATAGCATAATCAAAAGCATCGCCCAGTAATGCCTGCGCGTTACTCAGATAGATTTCTTGGTATGCGTGGGTCATCGTTTTGGATGCCTCCTCTTATGATATCAAGGATATACAGACCATCTGTTTCCTCTTCAAGTATATCCGAATAAAGTTGGTCGGCTTCATCATTTCGAGCCTTGCGGCGAACATAATATTTTTCCTTTTCCGCAATAGAAAATCCATCGTAATGCAGCAGCGAAAAGGCGTATTTAGACTTGATGACAATCTGTTCGCCTAACTTGCCAAGTCGCATAGCGTTTGCGAGTTGCTGTACGGAAATTCCGTTATTTAGGAAAGACGCAGCAAAGTCAAAATAGGAGTCATCGGCACGGTATCCGATGATCAGGTCGTAGGCATTGACGTTGACGCCGAAATTGTCGATCAGATATCGTTTTGCCCGCTGTGCGGCTGGGCTTTTGATAGAAAACAGACGATGCGCTACCAGAACAGCAATCCAGTTCAAAATCGTATAGTCTGGATTGTTCAGATTCAGAATTTTCAGGTATTCTGTATCAAGACTGTAACGATTGACGAAGCCGTTACGCAGAGAGGATACAGCCCATTCTTTGGCGAGTTCCTCGCTTTCCGTGCAGTAGAAGCCCAGCCCGAAGTCATTGTTCTGCTTACCCAACCCAAAGGTTGGAGATTCGATGATCTGTTCGGAGCCATGATATAGGGTAATTTTCTGATTCATCTCCGCAGCCTCCTAAGTATCACTGCAAAAATAATATCACCAAAGTGATATAAAATCAAGTAATATTTATAGAGCCAAAAGAGAGCATTTCTCGCTTGAAAAATGCGGTTTCTTCAGACGAATATTTCCAAGAGAAACATAAAGATAATCAGTTTACAGAATGATATTGAGCATCCATTTTGCCGGTGGTATAATTAAATGCGGCTAAGTAGGATATTGCAGAACTGCTGGAAAAATACAAATACTCCGCAGCAAAGCGAAAGAGAAACACCGCACCAATATTTGAAAAATATTTAAGAGCTTCCGGGTGGTAGTGCGCCACTTGGAACTGACTTGATACTAACTTAAAACTAACTTGCGTGTAACTTGCGACCTAACACACAATCTGACGTTTAAATTGTTGGATGGATTATTGATATGGGAAGACTGATTTCCAAGAAGACTGCGGAGAGAAAAAACGAATTTGATTCTCGACAGCATAAGAGTAATCTCCGCAACATCTGCGGGACATTTGCTGCCGAGGGTATGACGATCAGCAAATATACCCGCAGAAATCTTGGCCGAATCGCCAGCGGGCAGACCAGCTATCAGCAAGTCCTGGCCGAGCTGAGAGAGAAGTACGAAAAGAGAGGATAAGGTCACGTTTTCCGATTGCGGACCTATCGATTCCTTTCTAATGATTAACTATCAGGGATTTGCAGGGTATCGGTACGGAGGAGATATTTATGTCTGTGAGTTATAAAAAACTCTGGAAGCTGCTCATCGATAAAGACATGAAGAAAAAAGACCTGTGTGAAAAGGTGGGTATCAGCCCAGCATCCATCACTAAAATGGGACGGAATGGGCATGTCACCACGGAGATACTCGTGAAGATTTGTACAGCGCTGGATTGCCAGATTGAGGATATCGTGGAAATCGTGCCGGATAAAAAGTAAATTTTGGCAATTGCTGTTTTACGATATTGGAACTGAATCATTACAAAGCTCTAATTATTGAGGTGGGTAAATGCAAATTATCGATAATATCAATCATATTGTCAAGAATGACCTATCTTGTCCGCGCGCTCCCTTTGATTTGTAGTTACCAAATCTTATTTCCGCCATACATAAAGCGTTTCTTCATCGACAGAAGTCTCTTTTAGCCCCTGCCCGCCGCGTATTCGGGATATAAGAACGCCAGCCTCAAAAGAGGCCAGCGTTCTGTGCTTATTATGCAGGGCCATTTTGGAAGAGGCAGGGACAATGCCGCCTTATCCATTTCTCAGGCTTAAACCAACGTATAAAGGTAGAAAAGCATGCACACGCCGATGACATACATGGACTTGGGAACCTCCTTGCCCTTGCCGGCAGCGAGCTTGAGGATCAGATAGGAAACTATGGACAGCGCCATACCGTTGGCGATGTTATAGGTCAGGATGGTCATAGCGACGGCAATGAACGCGGGCAGGCACTCGGTCTTGTCACTGTAGTCCACGCTGCGCATGGAAGAAAGCATCTGGAAGCCGATGATGGTCAGCACGGGACCGGTGGCCACACCGGGAACCATAAGAGCAAGCGGGGTGAAGAGCAGCATCAGTGCAAACAGGCCACTGGTGGTCAGTGCGGTGAGACCGGTGCGGCCGCCATCTTCCACGCCGGAGGCAGACTCAAGGTAGGTCGTCATAACGGGCATGCAGAACAAGCTGCCTGCAACGGTAGACAGGGAATCGACCTTGAAGCACTTTTCAATGCCTGGCATATCGCCGTTCTCATCGAGCCAGCCAGCCTGGTTGGCCACGCCAAGGATGATGCCCATCGTACCGAAGAAGTCAGGCACAAAGAAGGTCAGCAGCCAGGGCAGGTATTCCGGACGCAGCGCGCCAAGGATGTCAATGCGGAGAGTGACATCGCTGATGCCACTGGGCACATTGAAAAGATGCGTCGGCAGCTGAGTGACGCCGAGCGGAATGCCGATGATCGTGACGATGATAATGGATAGTATCATGCTTCCCTTGATTTTGCGCGCCTCAAAGATCAGCACCAGCAGGAAGCCGATGCCGAACATCAGCGCTTTGGGGGTGCTCAGATCACCGAAGATCAGCGTGTTGCTCTGGCTGGAAACAACAATGCCGCCGGACTTGAGACCAATAAGGGCGATATAAAGTCCGATGCCGCCGCTCAGCGCGATCTTGATGCTGGCGGGAATGGCCGTCGCAATGATATTGCGCAGACCGGCAAACGAAATGATAACGAAGATAACTCCTTCCCAGAAGATAATACCAAAGGCCACCTCCGGCGTCATACCAATGGAATCAATGGAACTGAGAATTGCAACGGAGCTCATGCCTGGCGCGAGGCAGAACGGACGGTTGGTATAGAGCGCCATCGCCACGCTGCACGCCACAACGGCGATGATCAGCATCGTAAGGACTGCGCCGCGGACAAGCCCCGCCTGCTCAAGCATGTTAGGAATGGTCGCGAGGACATAGGACATCGTGGCAAAGGTGGTGATACCTGCCAGAATCTCCGTCCTGACCGTGCTGCCGTTCTGCTTGATCTGGAAGCGGCGGTCAAGGGACATACTCAAATTACTCATTTTCTCCTCCTTATAGATTTTCATGTTTCACGCCCGAAAAGAGCGTGTCTTTATCGCCCGCGGGCGTCTGTCCGGCCGGTACAGGCGCTGTATGGCGGAAAAGATGAGGGAAAGCGTCGTTTCTTACAGCAGCGTTGTGAGATAATAGATGAGGAATATGCACAGTCCGTACATCGCAACATGGATCTCCTTTGCCCGGCCTGCGGCGAGCTTTAGAAAAACGTAAGAGATCACAGAGAGTGACAGACCCGTTGCGATACTGTTGGTAAAGATCGTCATGGCGACCGCCATGAAGGCTGGGATGTACTCGGTCTTGTCCTCGTAGTTGATATTCTTCATTGAGCCGAGCATCTGCATCCCGATGTATGCCAGCACCGGCCCTGTCGCAACGGACGGGATCATCAGCGCAAGGGGTGTAAACAGCAGCATCAAGCCGAAGAGCACGGAGGTCACGATACTCGTAAGGCCTGTGCGTCCGCCATCCTCCACACCGGAGACGGATTCGAGATAGGTTGTCATGACCGGCATACAGAACAGGCTGCCTGCGACGGTAGACAGGGAGTCCACCTTGAAGCATTTTTCAATATCCGGCATATTGCCGTTCTCGTCCAGCCAGCTAGCACGGTTGCCGATGCCGAGCATGATGCCCATCGTGCCAAAGAAGTCAGGCACGAAAAAAGCAAACAACCACGGAAAATATTTCACATTCAACGCGCCGGCAATATCAATGCGGAGCATGACCGGCCGTACGGAGGCGGGCATAAGGAACATTCTTTCCGGTACTGCGGTAACGCCGAGCGGAATCCCCAACAGAGTCACGATCAGAATCGAAACGATCATACTGCCGCGGAAGTTCCGCGCCTCCAGAAAGAGCAACACGACAAATCCAATCACGAACAGCAGTGCCGTTGACGTTGTCAGATCGCCGAGCACCAGCGTATCATTGTCACTGGTGATAATGATACCACCGGACTTAAGCCCAATCAGCGCAATGAAAAGACCAATACCTGCGCTGATGGATATTTTTACGCTTGTCGGGATCGCGTTGACGACGATCCGTCGCAGCCCAATAAATGAGATCAGAACGAAAATAACGCCCTCAATAAAAATGACACCGAAAGCGACCTCTGCCGTCATGCCAGTGGTATCGACCGCGCTGAGAATGGCAACGGAGCTCATCCCCGGCGCCAAGCAAAATGGGCGGTTGGTATACACCGCCATAGCGATGCTGCAGGACATGACCAGCAGGATAAGCGCTGTCAGGACCGCACCCTTTGGCAGGCCTGCGTTGCTAAGCATATTGGGAATGGTTGCCAGTACATAGGACATCGTTGCAAAGGTGGTCAAGCCGGCCAACACTTCTGTGTGAAGGTTCGTCTGATTCTGTGCAAGATGAAACCTCTTTTCGCACAAACTTTGGAAACGGGACATCCTTCAATTTCTCCTTTTCGCATCTCCTGTATCCACTGACAGTATAGCAGTGGAACAAAAGCTTGTCTGTTTTTGTAAATATTCTTTGAATTTTGAAATTAAATAAAGTGAGGAAAAGCAGACCTGCTTTTCCTCACTCTTCATATCAGAGCAGTCTGCTCGTGTGATCGCCGGTCGACACTGCCTGATAAAGCGTTGCAGGGCGGCCTTTGTTGCCATACACATAGGTCTGGCGCAGGACCCTGCGCTCGCAAAGATAGTCCAGATACTTTTTGATCGATACGCGCGACAGATTTGTTCGCTCGGCGATCTCCTGCACGTTGAATGCAGTGCCGTCTTTTGGAAGATTTTCACAGATGCATTCCAACGTTTTCTGCTCAATCCCCTTGGGATACTCTGCGATCTGCTCCGTTTCCGGGTTGTCCTTTGTTGCAGCCAGCTGGTCGACTTCTCCCTGCTCCAGAAAGCTTTTTCTCATCAGAAGCGAGCGCTGCCGATACTTTTCAAGCGCCAGATGCAGCCGATCCGGAGAGAACGGCTTAATGATATAGTCCACGCAGCCAAGCCTCAGCGCCTCGCAGATCTGTGCGCTGTCTCGCGCAGCAGAGATGATGATGACCTCTGATGTCTGCTGTGTTGCGCGCAGCCGACGCAAAAGCTCCAGTCCGTTCATGCCGGGAAGAAAAACATCCAGCAGCACAAGGTCAAATGTCTGCTCTTCCATGGCGGCGAGCGCCTGCGACGCATCAGCGGCCACGGCAGAAACAAGAAACCCCTCCTGCGCCAAATAGGTCGCATTGAGCTTTGCCACCTGCGGATCATCTTCTACGATAAGGCATCGGTACATACGCCATCCTCCTTTGTATGGTACGGAATATGCGCAACGAACTCCGTTCCGCTCTGCGCATCACTCACTACGCTGACATAGCCGCCGTGGCGGCCGCACGCCTGCCGCACAAGATGCAATCCGATGCCGTTCCCGTTTTCTTTGCTCGTCACCCCATAGTCGAACAGCACCTCTCGCAGCTCCTGCGGAATTTCCATTCCGGAATCCCACACAGCGATCATAATATCTCCGGCAGATTCGCGGATCTCCAGCGTAACGATCCGCATTGCGCAGCCCTGCACCGCATCAAAGGCATTTTCCAGCAGATTCCCGGTGATCACGACCATATCCTGCTGCATTTCTTCCGAGAGCTCACATTGCAGCTCTGTTCGGTCTGTCAGGATCAGATCGACCTTCTGCTCGGCAGCCCGGTCATATTTGCTCATGATAAATGCCGCAAGAACGGGATCGTGGATCTTCTGCGAGAGCGATTCCATCTCACGCGCGCGCAAGTGGACAAGCCCGGAGATATACTTATCGAGCTCGTCATAATTTTTCTCGTGCAGCAATCCGGCTACAACCTGCAATTTATTATTGAATTCGTGCATCTGTGCGCGCAGCGCCTCGATGTAGGTCTTCACGCCGGTGATGTCCTCAGCAAAGCGAACCATTTCCTGTTTGGGACGGAACGTAACAAGAAGACTGCGGTGCTGCGGCTTTTCGACCCTGATGGGAATAAAGCTGACATAATAACTGTCGGTACCGATATGGCATTCACTGTCGTAATACGGCTCGTTTTGCAGGATGTCATCAAACGATAGCCAGGGAAACACCTCCGCAAAGGTTTCCGGTGTTTTGCCGGAAAACGATGCAGAAAGCAGCTCCTGAGCGGTTTTGTTCAGATGCAGGATCTTTCCCTCTTCGCTAATGGAGAGGAGACCGTCGCGCACCGCGTCGATCAATGCGTTGCGCTCAACCAGCAGCTGCGCAATTTCCACCGGCTCAAGGTTGAACATGCTGCCCTTGATGTTGTCGGTAATATCCCAGACAAAGATCAGTGCAATGATCATGACGAGAATCGTCATTGCATCCAGATCGCGCTGCGCCTTGGCCGTGCCTGCATTTCCCGTGTCGTACTTTAACATGACGAGTACACGCCCGCAGGGATTGTCAAGACTATCGCGAATTGGACAGACTGCGTATAGCGTCTGTTTTTCCCCATCGCCGCACAGCCGATAGCTGCGCTCATCTATGGGTGAACCGCAATAATCTTTCAGAACTGCGGGATCCATATCATTTTGACCAATCCCGCAGCGCACAGTACCGTCAGCCGCAAGCAGCACAAGTGCGGTACAATTGCTTCCCTCCACGGTTTTCCGCAGGAGAGTTTCAAGTTCCGCCTGCTCTGTTTCCGTGCTGCTTACCTCAGGGGTAATGGAAATCTGATAGGCAATGTCCATCAGAGCTCTGCCGTCCGCTTGTGTCATTGTCGATTGAAGGCTCATAGAAACAGGATATCTATTAAGCAGCAAAATTACAATGACCACGGAACAAACAAGTAATGTGATTTTTGTGCGCAGCTTCATTTGTGAAAGCCCTCGTATATCAATAGCATATAATGCCGATATTATATCAACTTCTATTAGGCATTGCAATAAAGAGCCGTCAAGACGTAAGCGTCAAACCTACAAGTTATTTTCTCACCATGACAATTTGCTGTTGACAAGGGAAAATGGCCTGGTGTATAATGAAAATAGTTCATCAGAGAGAAATTTTTTTAGAAAGCTATTGTTATTTATTGACCGTGACAAAAGAGGCGGAAGAATGAAATTGCAGGACCTTGCGAGTGTTCGTAGCGGCCTGGTCTTGTCGAGAAAGCAGGCCAAAGAGGCAAGTGAGTATCGATATCCCTTGATTAATCTGCGGTGTATCCAGCAGGAAGGGACAATTCAATTGAAAGAGGCCGATATCTATGAAGCAAAAGAACCGCTGAAAGAAGAATACCTCTCACAAAGCGGAGATATCATTGTCCGCCTTACAGCTCCCTATACAGCAGTTCTGATTGATGAAACTACATCTGGAATGGTGGTTTCCTCAAACTTTGTAGTGATTCGAGTTGAAGATAAGAGCCTGTTGCCAGAGTATCTTTTTTGGTTGCTGAATACAGAAAAGATAAAACGAAAAATTTATGAGAATGCAACCAGTAATATGCTTGGCGCAGTTAACGCAAGATTTTTAGCTGACTTTGAATTGGTCCTTCTTTCCGTGGAGGATCAGCGTAAAATCTCCCAGTTCAATCTGCTGGCCAAAAGGGAACGCCAATTACTTAGGATGTTGGCGGAGGAAAAAGAAAAGTACTATGCTGGCGTACTGAATCAGGCGTACAAAAGAGCAAAGAAAGGGAAATGAAGATGACAAACAGAAAAGATGTTGAACAGGTCCTGTGGAACGCCTGTGATAGTTTTCGCGGCAAGATCGACAGTTCCCGCTATAAAGACTACATCCTCTCCATGCTGTTCGTGAAGTACCTCAGCGATGTTTCTAAAGAGAGGCGCGAGGAGTACATCAAACAGTATGACGGGGATATGCGCCGAGTGGAACGGGCTATGAGCAGGGAACGCTTTGCAATGGACGAGCAGTCCACTTTCGACTATCTCTATGCCAACCGGAACGACGCTGAAATCGGCCAGAAAATCAATGTGGCACTGAACCACATCGAAGAGCGCAACAGCGGAAAGCTGCGCAATGTATTCCGGGCTATCGATTTCAACTCCCAAGTGGATTTTGGTGAACCAAAAGAGAAGAACGCTACCCTGCGCAACTTGCTGGAGGATTTCAACGGTCTGGATCTGCGTCCCAGTCAGCTGGGTTCTGCCGATATCATCGGAGATGCCTACGAGTACATGATTGCTATGTTCGCCTCTGATGCCGGAAAAAAGGGTGGAGAGTTCTTTACCCCAAGCCAGGTCTCTGAACTGGTGGCCTCTCTGGTGCAGCCCAAGGAGAACGACCGAATCTACGATCCCACCTGCGGCAGCGGCGGCTTGTTGCTGAAAGCCTATAAGAAAGTACCCAGTGGCAAGGTGGCTATCTATGGCCAGGAGCTCAACGCTCAGACCTGGGCTCTCTGCACTATGAATATGTTCCTGCACGGTGTGGATGATGCCCGGATCTGGCAGGGAGATACTCTCTCTAATCCTCAGAATGTTGAGGATGATAATTTAATGAAGTTCCAGGTGGTAGTGGCAAATCCTCCCTTCAGTCTGGACAAGTGGGACAGCGGCTTCCTTTCGGAGGCTGAGGCAGATAAGAGGGGCAAGAAGAAAATGTCCGCCGAACTGGATCAGTACCACCGTTTCGATTGGGGTGTGCCTCCTACTTCCAAAGGTGATTATGCCTTTGTGCTGCACATGCTCTCCAGTCTGGATGCGGAGAATGGCCGTATGGCAGTGGTACTGCCCCATGGTGTTCTGTTCCGGGGGGCCAGCGAGGGGAAAATTCGGCGTCAGCTGGTGGAAATGAATCTGCTGGATGCGGTCATTGGCTTACCCGCCAACTTGTTCTACGGCACTGGAATCCCAGCTTGTATTTTGGTATTCAAGAAGAACCGCACCTACCGGGATGTACTGTTCATCGACGCCTCTGGGGACGGGAACTTCGAAAAGGGTAAGAACCAGAACATTCTGCGGGACAGCGACATTACCCGCATTGTCAATGCCTATCAAGCACGACAGAACGAGGATAAATACAGTTATGTGGCCTCCTTCGACGAGATTAAGGAGAACGACTTCAACCTGAATATCCCACGGTATGTGGATACCTTTGAGGAAGAAGAACTGGTGGATATTGATGAGGTGCAGCGGAATATTGCCACCATCGAGGCGGAATTGGCCGAGGTGCAGGCGCAGATGGCAAAGTATTTAATGAGGTTGGGATTATAACTGCTTGGGAGGATATGAATGAGCATTATTAAGTCTTTTTCCGTAGGCGACGGTGATATGTTTTATATTGATCATAATAGTGATAATTTTTCTATCATTGACTGTTGTATGGATGACGGCAACAAAGAGGCAATAACCCAAGAAATCAAAGATAAAATTAGCAAAAAAGGAATTATTCGTTTTATTTCCACTCACCCCGATGAGGATCATTTGCAGGGATTAAAGTACTTGGATGAGCAAATAGGTATTGTTAATTTCTATTGTGTTGAAAATAGTGCTGTAAAAACAGACGAGACTGAAGATTTCAAGCACTATTGCACGCTGCGAGACGGAGAACATGCCTATTATATCAGCAAGGGTTGTTCACGAAAATGGATGAATATAGGCGATGAGACTCGAGGCTGCGCGGGTATCAATTTTAAGTGGCCTATTACGACAGATGAGAACTTTAAGGAATCGCTTTCCGCTGTCACAGAAGGTAAAGGATTTAATAATATTTCTCCGATTTTTACCTACTCTGCTGAAAATAATGTTGTTGCTATGTGGATGGGCGATATGGAGCAAGCCTTTCTTGATAAGATTAAAGACCAAGTGTCGTGGCCAAAGGTCGATATTCTATTTGCTCCACATCATGGCAGAGCCTCAGGGAAAGTATCAAATGATGTTCTGGAAAAATTAGAGCCTAAGATTATTGTAATTGGCGAAGCGCCCTCAAAATACTTAAACTATTATCAAGGATATAATACTATTACGCAAAATAGCGCCGGGGATATCGTGTTTGAATGTATTGACGATAAAGTGCATGTATATGTATCTCAATCAGGATATAGGTGCGATACGTCTTTTCTCGTGAAGAAAGGTATTCAGAACAGCGAGCATGGAACTTATCTTGGATCGTTTACGCCGAAAGGAGCAGAGTAATGGAAATTAAGGTGCCATTCTATAACATTTTGAATATGTTTTTGACTGGTCTGGTATTTATCGGTGGGTGTTTAGTTATCTTTCCAGATACAGCCGTTGCATTATTCAACAGCGACATAATCGAAAACCTTGGAGCGGGGCCCGAAATTGTAGTCACTGTTTGTACATTTGCGGTTGCATACGAAGTTGGATTGATTATCAACCGCACTGGATCGGTTGTTCTTGAGCCTTTGCTTAAAAGGACTAAACTGATTCCGTTTAATGATAACTACACATTATTTAACCAGAAGAAAAAGGAATATCCCATTATGAACACCTTGTCCAGAGAATATGCCCTATCCCGTACAGGGGTTGTCCTTTTTCTGTCACTGCTTATCTTGTCTGCGGTTGAAAAAAAGTGCTCTTTGGTAGCTATATGTGCTGTCATAACGGGGATTTACTTCCTGTCCTGCAGAAAACATGCTGGGAAAATAGTTGAACTTATGCAGAATGGGTGATTGCTGTGGTTCAACTATTGAAGGCTTTGGAAAATTTAGGAATTTGAAGCAGAATGTAGACAAATTTTGCTGATAGAGACAGCAGGAGTACGTGGATGAGTTGGCCACAGATATGATGCGGCCGAAAGAACGAGGTGTGGTCAATAAAAATGGATTATATTAACTTGAGTGACTTGTCAGGCAAAATACCAGAATTGGAGACATTCAATTTGCCGCCGATTAGTCCTCCATCATTCAATTATGAAATCCCTCATGTAGAGACGATTGATCCGGAAGATACCATTATGGGGGATATCAAACATAAGATCCAGGAACAAAATGAGCTGGTAACGAAACAAATCGAGGTCTTGGTTCAGCAAAATCAATTGTTGTCAGATAATTACAACAAATTAAAGGATATGTATGATGCACAGAAACGCGCTTATCAAGAAAGTGGGGAAGACTTAAGAAGTAGTAGGATTTTTAATCGCAGGATGATGGTCATTGCCGTTATAGCGATGCTGGCCGCTATTGCTGGCCCTATTGTGACCGTTCTTGTAAGTAATCCGCAGTAAGGGGTAACGGTATGACACCAGAAATCAAACATCGGATCGGGCAGATACGCCGGGGAGAGGTGCCTGAAGGGTATGTAAAGAAAAGGAAAGTGGTAATTCCCCAACAATGGGGATTACCGCAGATTAAGGATATAGCATCAATTTCTTCAGGAAGTACTCCGAATCGAAATAATTCGGAGTATTGGAATGGAAATATAGCGTGGGTTACCACAGGCGAGCTTAGTAGCGGGCATGTTAATCATACTTCTGAACTGATAACAGTCAAAGCTGTCAAAGAAACAAAGATGCGGATATATCCACAAGGGACTCTTTTGATGGCCATGTATGGGCAGGGAAAGACGAGAGATACCGTTGCTATACTTGAGATTGACGCAGCAGTAAATCAAGCCTGTGCGGCCATTACGGTAAAGGATGGGAAAAGCAAATTCCTCTTTTATCAGCTAAAAAATTCATATCAGGATATTCGTAAGTTAAGCAATACTGGAAATCAGGAAAACCTAAATGCAGATATCATTAAGACTTATCAAGTGCCATGGGCACCTGATGAGGAGCAAGAAAGAATTTCTACCATCCTCACCACCCAGGACAAGGTAATTGAGCTTAAAGAAAAGCAACTTACCGGAAAGCAGCGGCAGAAAAAGTATCTCATGCAACAGCTTTTGACTGGCAAAAAGCGTCTTCCGGGGTTCGCTTTCGAAGTAGAGAAAACAAACATAAAGGCGATTTCGACATATAGTGTTTCGACAATCTCTCAAACAATGCTTGAAAGCTATGAAGGCAAGCAACTCTATCCGGTCTTTAATGCAAATTCGATTGCGGGACATGTCGATTTTTATGAAAACGAATGCCCATATATTTCTATCATAAAGGACGGTGCAGGTATAGGGCGAGTTCGATTATGTGAAGCAAAATCGTCAACAATTGGAACGATGGGATGTATTCATGCTCGTAAAGGAATATCAATTATATTTCTATATTACTTGCTTGAACAAGTTGATTTTAACAAATATTCCAATGGTTCTACAATCCCGCATCTATATTATAAAGACTATAGTTGCGAGAAAGTGAGGATTCCTGATATTAAAGAACAAGCCGCCATTGCTGAAGTCCTTTCTACCGCTGACCGTGAAATCGAACTACTTCAGCAAGACATCGAGCAGGAAAAACAAAAGAAAAAAGCCCTGATGCAGCTTTTGCTGATGGGCATTGTGAGGGTGAAGATATGAAAATTGATATGACAATGACATTGGCAGATATTATTTCATGTACGCTTTCTTTTGGAGCTTTAATAGCGGCACTTTACATTGGTGTTATTCAAAATAGAATTAATAGAAGGATGCTTTCAATTCAAGATGGCGTTGATATTTATCTGCGCACGAAATATTTGATGGATAAAGATGATCCGTCTAAAATGATTGCTGCACAGATAGAAATACGAAATATTAGCGCCACACCTCTATCCCTTGAAAGATATGTGTTTAATGGCGTAGAGCGAGTTATTTCACCCTATCGCCTGCCGCCTGCAGTACAATTCCCTGACGCATATTACTATATCAACTTGCCATCAGTTAATCATATGGATTATGCGTCTTTTACATTGCATTTTGAAGATACTACTCAACGCAAATGGAGAGTTCCCGGACGGGCAGAATTCAAAAGTGGAACATGGGAACTTTCATGGGAAAAGCCTCAGAAAATATAAGGTGCACGAAAGGAGGCAACCATGGACAAATCCCTGTACTTAGAAAAGAATATCAGCCAGCAGCCGGCCATTGATCTGCTGCGGTCCATGGGCTATACCTACATATCCTCGGAGGACTGCGAGGCGCAGAGAGGCAGCCGATACCATGTGCTGCTGAAAGACATCCTTCGTGGCCAACTGCGGCGGCTCAACCGCTATGCCTTCGCCGGTGCGGAAAACGAGTTCTCCGCCGGCAACATCGAG
>ENA-ORTN01002208-ORTN01002208.1-human-gut-metagenome-genome-assembly--contig:-NODE-2208-length-16369-cov-7.147542_pt1 | contig 16369 bp, 15 predicted proteins | sample MGYA00242070_ERZ509189 | MGnify/ENA primary metagenome ERZ509189 (study PRJEB26280, sample SAMEA2338821) | human gut metagenome | biome: human gut; feature: human-associated habitat; material: faeces...
GCCAGGGTCTTACATTCGGTATCCGCGAAGGTGGTAGAACAGTAGGATCTGGTCGTGTTGCTACTATCATCGAGTAATTTATAATTTAAAATTTTATGTTTTAGATTGTATTCCGCAATCCTTGAGAAATCAGGGGTTGCGGTTTTTTTGTATAAAAACTTTTTTAATAATGCATTTTTGGGAAAAGAATGGTAAACTGTTGTTTAATGGGCTTGCATGCTTGCAGAATAGCTCAACTATTTTATGATTTGAAAAGAGGCAGAAGATGAAGTCATGGGGAGAACAGGAGTGAGTAAAAAATCGAAATATTTTTGGAAAAAGATTTTGATTTTAACATGGATGTTCAGTTTATTTCTTGGCATACTGGCAGGACCATGTGCGGTAGATGCAAAGAACCAAAAAGAGAAAAAAGAATATGGCGTATTTTTAAGCATTGATTCGTCTCAGATAAAAAAGTTATACGGATATAGGCTGGTGGTCATTGATGCACAGTATTTTTCTGCAAAAGATATCCGTACCCTGCACAAAAAAGGCGTAAAAGTATATACCTACTTAAATGTCGGTTCCATCGAGAATTTTCGCTATTATTATAAGAAATATGAATATCTTACAATCGGAAATTATGAGAACTGGGAAGAAGAAAAGTGGGCAGATGTTTCGAATAAGGACTGGCAGAAGTTTATGGGAAAACTGTCGAAGAAGCTGCTGAAAAAAGGGGTGGATGGTTTCTTTATTGACAACTGCGATGTCTACGCTTATGCAAAGACAAAGAAAAATTTTAAAGGACTGGCCAAAATACTGAAAAATATCAAACGTCTTGGAAAAGGTGTCATGATCAATGGCGGAGATGTTTTTGTGACAAAGTACAGAAAAACACACGGATCGGCGAAAGATATCATGACTGCCGTTAATCAGGAATCTGTGTGGAGCAGTATTCGGTTTGAAACGGGCACGTTTGGAAAACAGCCAAAAGATGTACGCAAATATTTTTCCGATTATGTTCAAAAATGTAAAAAAGATAGAATGGAAGTCTATCTTTTAGAATACACGAAAGATAAAAAACTGATCAGACAAATTAAACAGTATTGCAGAAAAAATAAGTTTCACTATTATATATCGGATTCAATCGAATTGGATTAATAAACAAGTATCATTCATGATTTAATGGGAGGAGTTTGAAAATAGAACAAAAAGAAATAACAAAAACGAGGCTGATTATTTATGTGCTGATGGCTTACGGACTGACCTGTCTGATGGAAATTCTGATGTGGTATGGCAGTACAAAGGGTTATGACCTTACGGTATTTCCGACAGCATAGATGATGTATCTGGCAGCGGGCGTGACTGATGGCAGTGGAATGCAGTATGTAAAAGAATGGATTGCAATGTTTCAAAATCCTGTGATGTGGATCAATATTGTTGCGCTTCCTATTAACTATTTCTTTGTATTTATTGCATTTTTCGGTGAAGAATATGGATGGAGATATTATCTGCAGCCGGTTTTGCAGAAACGGTTCGGACTTCGTGCCGGTATGTCTGCATTATCTGAATAATAACCTGATACCGATCATCTCGGGAACACTTTCCGCAATGGTCTTGAAATGGTCGTACAACTCGGCATAGGTCGGCTTGAGGAACATGGGCTGAAGCACGCTGACAGCAGCCGCACCGTTCTTCACGGCCATTTGCGCCAGACGGCAGCACTTTTTGGTGCTGATGGCACCGATGCCAAAATAGACCGGCACACGGCCCGCAGCCTGATCGATCATGATCTTCAGGCCGCGTTCCATCTCGTCCTCTTCGACCATATAGAACTCACCGTTGGAGCCAAACGCGAGGATGCCGGCAACACCGCCGTTGATGACGTAATCCACCTGTGCGCGCTGCTTTGCTTCATCGATCTTCTCGTTTTCGTCCACGATGGTCAGGATAGGCACTACGACGCCCTTAATAAAATCTGTATTCATACCGCTCTTTGATCCTTTCGTTCTGTTTTCAGACAAGATATTTGGGTCATGGGGAAGTTCTCAGGCCTGCCGCCTGTTCTGTGCCTTTATTCTAGCACGAACCGGGAAAGGACACAAATCGGGCGGTCCGGAATATTGCAATCTTATGAAGCATTTCTGCAACAAAATGAAATGTTTAATTTCACATCGTAGCGTTTTGTCGGAAACATCAAAAAAACAGACGTGAATTTAGCGATCTGTTTCTTGCCGGATGCGGCATTTCCCGGTATACTGATGTCAGTCGAGCGGCACAGAGACAGCCGCTGCAAAAGATTTTTTCCGATTCAAAATCAAGTGGTCCCATCAGGAGGTATCTTTCATGAAAATCGGTTTTATTGGTCTGGGTATCATGGGCAAGCCTATGGCAAAGAATCTGCTGAAGGCAGGCTATACGGATCTGCTGGTCAACAACCTCACCCCCGCCCCGGTGCAGGAGCTGGAAGCAGCCGGTGCAAAGGGTGCAACGCAGAAAGAGATCGGTGAGCAGTGTGATGTCATCATCACCATGCTGCCCAACTCTCCGCAGGTCAAGCAGGTCATGCTGGGCGAGACCGGCGTTGCTTCTTACATGAAGCCGGGCACGACTTTCATCGACTGCTCCTCCATCAACCCGGTCTCTTCCAAGGAGATCTACGCCGAGCTGCAGAAGAAGGGCGTCGAGATGCTGGACGCTCCTGTTTCCGGCGGTGAGCCCAAGGCCATCGACGGTACCCTGAGCTTCATGGTCGGCGGCAAGCAGGAGGTCTTTGACCAGTTCAAACCTCTGCTGGAGACCATGGGCGCATCCGTCGTCCGCTGCGGCGAGGTCGGCGCAGGCAACACCACCAAGCTGGCAAACCAGATCATCGTTGCCTGCAACATTCAGGCTTTGGCCGAGGCCCTGACTCTGGCCCAGAAGGCCGGCGTTGACCCCGAGCTGGTGTTCCAGGCCATCAAGGGCGGTCTGGCCGGTTCCACCGTCATGAACGCAAAGGCTCCCATGATGATCGAGGGCAACGACAAGCCCGGTTTCAAGATCGACCTGCACATCAAGGACCTGAACAACGCTCTGGACTGCGCGCACTCTGTCGGCGCACCCGTCCCCATGACTGCCGAGGTGCAGGAGATCCTGCAGTGGCTGCACAACCACGGCAAGGGTCAGGCCGACCACAGTGCCATTGCACAGTATTACGAGATGCTGACCGATATCCAGATCGGCCGCTGAATCCGCTGACAGCTCTTTCCTTTTTACGGTGTTTCTGCTATCATATCTTCAGAGATGGGCAGAAAACCGGACCGGCGCGCCCACCATGTGTGGGTGCGTCTTTTTGCTTTCTGAACCGACCAAGACAAAAGGAGAACTCTATGGCAAAGGTAGCAGTACTGGTGCCCAATCAGGAGCTGGAGCTCATCGCACAGCCGCTGACTGAGGAATTTTCTTCCCTTCAGGTGATGGAGGTCAAATATATCCGCACGGCCTATGCGGTACAGCGGGCCAGAGAACTGGAACAACAAGGCTGTGACCTTATCGTGGCGCGCGGCGTGCAGGCACGGCTCATCAAGCGCAGTGTCCGCATCCCGCTCGTGGAGATCACTGTCACCCCGCAGGAGCTGGCCAGTGTGATGCTGGATTTGAAAGAGGAACTGGAACTGGATTGCCCCCGCATCGGGCTGATCGGCTTTCCGAATATGTTCAGCGACACATCCCAGTTCAACCGGCTGCTCCATATTGATCTCCGGCTTTATATGGCAGAGCAGGAAGAACAGCTGGAAGAAATGGTGGACAAAGCGCTTCAGGATGGCTGCAATGCCGTCATCGGCGGCAACCGGGTCTGCGCCTCTGCCGGGCAGAAAGCGTTGCCCTACAAGTTTATCCCTTCTGGGGAGGAAAGTCTGCGCAATGCCCTTGCAACTGCCTCCCGCGTGGGATACGCCATTGATCTGGAAAAGCACAACTCTGCCGAGATAAACGCACTGCTGAACTACACGTTCAGCGGCATCATCCAGGTGGATAAAGAGCGCATCATCCGCCGGGTCAACAGGGTCACCAACAATCTGCTGGGCCGGAGCACTGATGTCCTGCTTGGACAGGAGATTTCCGCTGTGCTTCCCAACCTGAATCAGAATGTTCTGACGGATGCGCTGCTCCACGGCAAGGAGGCATACGCTTTCCTGCTGGATATCGACCATCGGGCCGTTGTGGTCAATGTGGCCCCCATCCTTGTGGGAGAGCAGATCGAAGGTGCCGTGCTGACGTTTCAGGAAGGGCAGCGCCTCATTGAGATGGACAGTGAGATGCGGCGTGAGCTTTACCAGCGGGGCTTCGTGGCGCGGTACACCTTTGAAAATACCATCTGCGAGGACCCGGAGACCCGCCGCCAGTTCAGTCTGGCAAAACGCATCAGTCGCTTTTCTGCCCCCGTCCTGCTGACCGGCGAGGTGGGCAGCGGCAAAGGAGTGCTGGCACAGTGCATCCACAACGAGAGCCTGCTGCGCAAGAATGCCTTTATCACCGTTGATTGCAGCGCATGGCAGCCGGAGACAGTGGATAATATCCTGTTCGGCAATTATACGACCCGGCGGGAAGCCGGAGACAGCTATGCAGAGATGGCACAGGACGGCACGCTTTATCTGAGCCATGTAGAGATGCTGCCGCTGGAAACACAGTACAAGCTGCTCTGCCTGATACGGGGACACTTCCTGCACAACGGCCCCAGCCGCCCGGCAGCGGCCCATGTCCGTGTCATTGCCTCGACCTCCGTGAATCTGATTACCCGGGTCGAAAAGGGTGAGTTCCGCAGTGATCTGTACTATGCGCTCAGCGTCCTGACCGTGGAGGTCCTGCCGCTGCGCCGCCGCCGGGGCGACATTGAAGGCTGGATGCATCGCTATCTGGATGAATGGCAGGAAAAGTACAAGCGCTATGTCAGCCTGACGCAGGGGGCATGGCAGTATCTGCGGGAGTACGAGTGGCCCGGCAATCTGGACCAACTCTACAGCATCTGCGAGCGTCTTGTCCTGCTGACCCAGAAGAGGAACATTGATGAGACGTTCCTGCGGGAACAGCTGGAACAAATGGTTCCCCGGCTGCTGCCGGGCACCGAGCAGGTCGTGCTCTATCAGGACCGCAGGGCAGTCGAGCTGGCAGCCCTGATGAAAAAGCATAAGGGCAACCGTCAGAAAGTGGCCGAGGAGCTTGGCGTCAGCAAAACGACCCTCTGGCGTTACCTGAAAAAGTACGATGTCCACCCGGACTTACTGTAAACGATTTTTTAACAGAACACATCTCTGCGGCTTGAGCTGCAGGGGTGTGTTTTTGCTTTGCGACGAAAAAGAAAAAAGTGAAATCAGGAAATGCGTTTTGCAAGGTTTTGAATCACGCCCATTTCAAAAGCAGAAACATTGACGGAATCATGCAAGAACGTATCTTCATTTCGTTAAAACGTGAATTGTTTCACAAGACGCATATCGTTATACTGAAATCAAAGAGGACCGGGAGACACGCAGACCCGGCAATGTCAAAAAGGAGTCGAAACTATGATCAAGGTCGAAACCAACTGCTCCAGCAAAATGACCGATGAGGAAATGCGGCGTGTTCAGGGCATGGGAATCGAGTACTTGGCAGCCAATTTTGTTGGTGAGGATGCCTGTTATGATGGTATCGTCCGTTTTCAGGAACGGGCCGCCCGCTATGGGCTGAAGATCAGCAATGCAGGATGCCCTCAGCTGCAGAAGTGCCCTTCTATCCATCTGGGCAAGCCGGACCGGGATGAGTGGATTGAAAAGTACAACGAGTTCACCCGGGCACTCGGCAAGGCAGGCGTTTCTGTCAACTACATCGCATGGCAGCCTAACGGTATCTTCCGCACCAAAATCGGTGCGGGCAAGTATAATCACGGCCAGAATTCTTTCCTCTGTGACTTGGATGAGATCAAGGCCCGTCCCATCGCCAACGACCGTGAATACGGCGAGGATGAGATCTGGAGCAACTTCCAGTATTTTCTTGACAAGGCCCTGCCTGTGTGCGAGGAAGCGAACGTGAAGCTGGCGCTCCACCCCAATGATCCGCCCATCGAATCTGTAGGCGGTGTGCACTGCCTCATCTGGAACTCCGACTGTTACCGCCGGGCCTTCCGAATGGCTCACAATAGCCCGTATCTGACCATGAAGATGTGCGTAGGCTGCTGGCTGGAAAGTGAATCGTTCGGTGATCTGTACAAGGATATTGACGAGTTCGTCAAGGCGGATAAGATCCCCATCATCCATTTCCGCAATGTCAGCGGAGCACTCCCGTATTTCGAGGAGACGCTGCTGGAAGATGGCTGCGAAGATATGTATGCGCTGATGAAGCATATCGTGCGCAGCGGGTTCGACGGTTTTCTCAACATCGACCATGCGTTCTTCAATGAGGATGGCAAGGGAATGAACGAAGTTTCCACCGCCTACTACACCGGCTATATGAAAGCTCTGCTCCACGCTGCCGAAAAGGAATGCGCCGCAGAAAAATAAAGGCTGCGCAAAAGCAGACCCGGACGAAAAAAGAAAAGGAGAATCCAAATGAATGTACAGCTTATTTTAACGCTGGTCATCCTGGTCGCAATGATTGTGGGATTTCTGAGCGGCAAATTCAAGCTCGGTCTGGTTGCCATGACAGCTGCCACCCTGCTCTGCCTGACAGGTGTTCTGACCTTTGACGAGGCCTACGCCAATTTCGCAAACAAAAATGTCATCATGATCGGCGGCATGTTCATCCTGAGCGGTGCCCTGAGCAAGACCAGTCTGGTATCACGGGTGCGTGATTTCATGGTCTCCCACGGTGACAAGGCCAAGCTTATCATCTTCCTGTATATGGTCATCAATGTGCTGCTCATTCAGGTCAGTATGCCCACTGCTCTGGCCAGTATGTTCCTGCCCTTCATGGCTTCCTTTACCGGCGACAGCAAGGTCAAGGCTTCCGACCTCATCTACCCGGGCGCCGTAGTTGCTCACTGTGCACAGGGCCTGATGCCCGGCGCAATGTTCGTACTCATCAACAGCATTCTGGAAGCCAACAATGCCGGTGTGGATATCACCGCCGTTGACTACAGCCGCGTCATCTTTGTCCCCGCCATCGTCGCTCTGCTTTACTGCGGCATTGTTGCTCCCCGTCTGCTGTCCAAGAGAGACTTTGTGACTGCCGCAGATACCTCCAGCCAGAGCGGCAAAAAAGCTTCCACCCTCGCAGCATGGCAGGAGAGCCTCATCTATGTTGCTTTCGTGGTCAACCTCCTGTGCATGCTGTTCTCCGATGCCCTGCCGTTCTCGATGAATGTTGTCCCTGTTGCTCTTGATATCATCCTGCTCTACACCAAGTGCCTCGACCTGAACGATGTAAAAAACTTCATGAATGTTGATACCCTGTTTATGCTGGTCGGTGTCATGTGCCTTGGCACGGCAATGCAGAAAACGGGTGCAGGCACCGTGGTTGGCGACTTTATCATGAATCTGCTGGGCAAGGATCCTTCCCCCGTGCTCGTACTCTTCGTGTTCTACTTTGCCGGTGCAACTCTGACCCAGTTTATGAGCAATACTGCATCTCAGCAGGTGTTCGTCGCTCTGGCTGTTGTTACCTGCATTGCCAATGGGCTGGATCCTCGACCCTATGCCTGTGCCATCTTTGCAGGCTGCACCGCCGCAATGCTGACTCCGGCCGCTTCTCCCTCCATCGGCATTTCTTTTGGTGCCGGTAACTACAAGTTCAAGGAAGTCTTCTTTGTATTCCTGCCCCTCTGGATTATCTACGGCATTGCCGTCTGCCTGAGCGCCAGCTTTGTTTTTCCTCTGGCAGGTTGAGTTTCTGAAAAGCAGTTTCTGATATTCAGATCTCCTCCTTTTGATAAGACCCGAGTAATGCCGATGGAGGATTGCTCGGGTCTTGTCTCATATGGGCAGAGATTTGTTCTACCGAAGAAGGAGGTGCCCCGATTTGAATCACAAACTTATCACAGACCGTCTGTTTTACCAGAAAGTTCTCAGCATTATGCTCCCGGTTGCACTGCAGCAGACCATCAACATGGGCGTGAATATGCTGGACACGATGATGCTCGGGCAGATGGGAGAAGTACAGATATCCGCTTCCAGTCTGGCAAACCAGTACTACAATTTCTTCACCATTTTCTGCATGGGCATCATCGGCGGCAGCAGTGTCCTTGCCGCGCAATACTGGGGTGCACGGGACCTGAACAAGGTACAGCAGACATTCTGCCTGGCGATTCGGATGGCGCTTCTTTTTTCGGTGACCTTTGCTCTCCTGACCTGGCTTTTCCCCGCACAGATCATGCGCATCTATACCCCTGACCCTGCCGTCATCGAGCAGGGCGTCCGCTACCTGCGCATCACGACCTTCGTTTTTGTCATCCACGGCACCAGCTTAGTCGCCGAGCAGTTGATGCGTTCGGTCGGGCAGGCAAGGCTCGGGCTTGTCGTCAGCTCCATCTCGTTCGTGGTCAATCTGATTGCCAACTATATCTTCATCTTTGGCAAATTCGGCGCGCCAAGGATGGAGATAGCCGGTGCCGCACTCGGAACGCTTTTTGCCCGTATCGCGGAATTTCTTGTGACATTCGGCTACATCTTCTTCCGTGACCGCTCCCTGCATTTCCGCTTCTCTCACCTGTTCCGCAAGGTGGAGCGTTCACTGCTCATGAATTATCTCCGTCTCGGTGTTCCCGTGCTGGTCAGTGACGGACTGCTGGGACTGGGAAGCAATCTTGTAAGTATCATTCTGGGCCATATGGGTGCGGCTGTCGTGGCAGCAAATGCAATTTGTCAGGTCATCGACCGGCTCTTCACCGTCGTCATTCAGGGCATCGCCAACGCTTCCAGCATCGTGACCGGTCATACCATCGGCGAGGGCGATACGGAACGCGCCATGCAGCAGGGATATACATTTTATCTGCTCAGTGTTGCTTTCGGCCTGATTGCCGTTGTCATGGTGCTGGCGTGCGGCCCTCTGACCATCCGGGTCTACTCATTGACCGAAGAAACTGTTATAATCACAGAGCAGATGATGCGCGCCTATACCGTCATCGTGTTCTTCCAGTGTATCCAGTCCGTCATGACAAAAGGCGTTCTGCGCGGCGGCGGCGATACCAAATTCCTGATGAAAGCCGACATCCTGTTTATGTGGCTGGTGTCCATCCCTCTCGGGTGTATCGGCGGTCTGGTCCTGGGCTGGCCCGCATGGCTGACCATCCTCTGTCTGCGAATCGATTATGTCATCAAATCGGCCTGGTGCGTCACACGGTTAAAGAGCGGAAAATGGATACGGTCTGTGGAGGATGCCTCTCTCCCGGTACGAAACTGAAAATATTCTGATTGCAAGAAAGGAATGTACCTATGGAATATCGTGTTTATGGAAATGACGTCGTTCTCCGCATCCAGAAAGGAGAAGAGATCCTCACCTGCCTGAAAGAGGTCTGCGAAAAGGAGCATATCACCCTCGGCTCTGTCACCGGACTGGGCGCTGTGGGCGAAGTGACCCTCGGCGTGTTCAACCGGGAAAATTTCGCCTATGAAAAGCAGACCTACACCGGCGATATGGAAATTGCATCCTGCGTGGGCAACATCTCCACCATGGAGGGCAAGAACTATCTGCACATCCACATGGTCGTGGGCAACGTCACGGACGGCATCTGCCACGCCGGACATCTTAACCGTGCCGTTGTCAGCCTGACCGGCGAATTTATCCTGCACAAAATCGAGGGCACGGTGGAGCGCGAATACTCCCCGGAAGTCGGTCTGAACCTGTTCAAATTCGTGGATTGAGAAAAGCATAAGGAGAAATTTCTATGGCCATCCATGTGGTAAACGAAGCCCGCCGCTGCCTACATTGTAAGAAGCCCATGTGCCGGGAGGGCTGTCCCATCAACACCAACATCCCGGAGGTCATCGAGCTGTTCCGTACCGGGCACAAAGAGGATGCTGGTGCGATGCTTTACGAGAACAATCCTCTGAGCGTCATCTGCTCGCTGGTCTGCGACCATGACAAGCAGTGCGAGGGGCATTGCGTTCTGGGACGCAAGGGCGCGCCGGTTCATTTTTCCAGTATCGAGAATTATATCTCGGATTCCTATCTTGACCATCTGCATCTGGAAATGCAGCCTAAGACCGGCCAGCGAGTCGCCATCATCGGCAGCGGTCCTGCCGGTATCACCATCAGCATTCTGCTGGCACAGCGCGGCTATCAGGTGACAATGTTTGAGAGCCGCGAGAAGATCGGCGGCGTTCTGCGGTACGGCATCCCGGAGTTCCGTCTGCCGAAATCCATCCTCGACCGCTACCAGAAACAGCTCACCCAGCTTGGCATCCGGATCCGCCCCAACACGGCGATTGGCCGCACCCTGACGGTGGACGATTTGCAGCGGGATGGCTATGAAGCCATCTTCATCGGTACGGGTGTCTGGAAACCCAAGGCGATGGGCATCCCCGGCGAGAGCCTTGGCAATGTCAACTACGCCATCGACTATCTGGTAAACCCGGATGTCTACGATTTGGGCGACGACCTCGTGGTGATTGGTGCGGGCAACTCTGCGATGGATGTCGCCCGCACTGCACTGCGGAAAGGCGTCCGCCGGGTCAACGTGTTCTGCCGCCGGTACCAGACCGCCGCCAGTGTCCGGGAAGTGGACTATGCCAAGGCTGACGGCGTGGAATTTTTCTACGGAATGCGCCCCACCCGCATCGTGGACGATGGCGTTTACTACAAGAAAGTCGAGATGAACGAGGAAGGCAACATCACCAGCACCAGCGAGGAACAGTTCTTCCCGTGCAGCAGCGTCATCATTGCCATCAGTCAGGGCGCACAGAGCCGCATCGTCAGCACCACCACCGGTCTTGAGATAAGCAGCCACGGTTTGCTGGCGACCAACGAACACGGCGAGACGACTCGTGAGGGTATTTTCGCCAGCGGCGATGTTGTTCTGGGCGCACGGACGGTCGTAGAGGCAGTCAAATATTCCAAGCAGGTGGCAGATGAGATGGACGCTTATCTGCGCCGCCGCCGGGAAGCAAAGCAGGAGGATAACGCATGAAAACGATTCATCTGCCGGACGGAACGGAGATCCCTGCGGTCGGTCAGGGCACATGGTATCTGGGCGAAGAACGCAGTAAGCGCACCAGTGAAACACAGACTCTGCGCTGGGGTGTGGAACATGGCTTGACCCTCATCGACACCGCTGAGATGTACGGTGACGGTGCGAGCGAGGAGCTGGTGGGCCACGCCATTGAACCGCTCGACCGGAGTAAGCTGTTTCTGGTCAGCAAGGTCTACCCGTGGAATGCCGGACGGCGAAACATTTTTGATTCCTGTCAGGACAGCCTTGACCGGCTGGGAACGGACTATCTGGACTTGTATCTGCTCCATTGGCGCGGCAGTGTCCCGTTGAGTGAAACGGTCGCCTGTATGGAGGAACTGAAAGCGCAGGGAAAGATTCGCCGGTGGGGTGTGTCCAATTTTGATTTGTCCGATATGCAGGAGCTTCTTCGTCTGAAACACGGTGAGAATTGCGCTGTTGTGCAGGATTTGTATCATCTAGGTAGCCGTGGCATCGAATACGATTTGCTGCCTTTCCTGCGTCGGCAGAGCATCCCGCTGATGGCATACAGTCCTTTGGCACAGGCCGGACGGCTGCGCCAAAAACTTCTCAGCAGTGCAGCCATCCAGACCGTTGCTGAAAATCACAGCATCACACCGATTCAGGTGCTGCTTGCCTTTGTTCTCGCGCAGGATGGCGTGTTTGCCATTCCTCGTGCCAGCCGGGTCAGCCATGTGCAGGCCAACTGCGAAGCGGCGGATGTTGTCCTTTCCGCTGAGGAACTGGCGTTACTGAATGAGGCATTCCCCGCCCCCAATCGGAAAGTCCCGCTGGATATGATTTGAATGCTATCAAAATATAGAAAGCGGTTTTACATCTAATTCAAAAGCTATTAGGCTTAAGATTATATCAGATACCGCCAGAAGCAAAAGTCTTACTTCCATTGCTTTACCGCAATAAATTTCACAGAGCCATCTTGACTCACCCATGCTTCCATGATACCCTTTATTCCAAATTCTGCCGAAAAAGTGGTGGTTCTCACCGTGATAACCACCACTTTCAGCGGATGACTGCCCAGAAAGAACGTACCGCCCCGCAACACACCCGATTCATTTTGCCGACAATTTACCCGACAAAATCATCGCTGCGCTGCGTGGGCGGTATTTTTCTTTTTCACAAATAAAATCTTATGTAGTTGTTCAATCTTCCAAAATTTGTTTTTAGTTGTTGACCGCACAACCGCAAAGTGTTATTCTGATGCTTGAAAGAAGCAGGTTGTAGTGTCCGCACTGCGCCCGGCTTTCTTCATACTGTACCTTGAATCTTACATAAGCCGTCTGAACGAGATACTGCGCCATGACCTCACACTTTCTGTGGGCGAGCCGGACAACGCCGCTGCAAAACAGGGGCAGGAACTGCGTTCGGTGTGAACGGTGACCATGAGCAGGGGCTTTGCCTTTTCACACGTTTTGCTCTGCAAAATTTTCAACGTGCATTGCGGTTCGACTTCTGAAATTTTCAGTGTTGCACGGAAAGGGCGAAAGCAAGTATCGACCTGTGGCCACAAATTTTCAATGCTTGAAAATGTTCTGTCACATGGTCTGCCACTTGTTGGGGAGTGCCTTCCCCAAACCCTGCTCTAGCTTCGCACCGTTGGTGCGAATGCGGCGTGTCGCATTACATAGCCCTCTCCATCCCGGAGCGGGCATTTATCATTTTCACAGGAGGTCGAATATGGCTGAAATGAAAAGTCCGAACGCACACGCAAAGAAGAACCGCAATGACACGCCGCGAAAACGAAAGACACACATCATCAAAGTCAGGGTGACCGCAGAAGAAAAACTGCGGATCGCATACGCCTGCAAAGAACTCCACCTCACCCAGTCCGAACTCGTCCGCCGCGTCCTGTACGGCGTAAACGTCAAGCACACCGTTGTGGTGGCGCAGGGCGGCGAGGATGCACTGGCGGCGCTTGCTGCCTTGTCTGCCCAGTGCAGCAAGGTGGGCAGCAACCTCAACCAGCTTGCACGGCACTTCAACTCCGGCGGCAAAGACACCGAGCAGCTCCGGGCGCAAATTCTGGAGGAACTGTCCGCACTCACGAACTTTCGGCTGAAAGCCGAGGAGATGGTTGGTGAACTGTATGGCAACCATCAAGCAGTCATCCGACTTGTGGAAATAAAATCTTACTACTCTGTGATTGAGATTTTCTGTCAGGTACGCTATACTACTGTATATAAGTGTTTTACTCAATTTCTTGCCTAAAGTAGAGGATTCTATAATGCCTATCGGAAATTCTTTTCTGCAAATTCCAATAAACCACACCGATATTTCACAAAGTGAATTGAATATCGATGAGAAAGTACGTTCCAACCTTTTTCCATGGAATGGACAATTTTCACCCCAATTTATTGAAGCGTTGTTGAGTAACTACGCTTCTTCTGATTTCTTTGTTATCGATCCCTTTGCTGGATCTGGAACAGTCTTATGCGAATGTGCTAGAAAAAGAATTAGTGCATATGGTATTGAACTGAACGCTTCAGCTTACCACATGGCTAAGAATTATGAGCTAGCAAATCTCTCAGATGTTGAACGAAGCGAAATTATAAATAAAGTTGATATTTTAATTTATTCAATTGATTGTAGTACCTTTATAATTCCTACGTTAAAACATGAAATCGACTTTTCTAAAATTCCCGCATACAAAAACATTCTTTCCACACTCGTTATTCTCATGGATATACCCAATCGAGATGTTGCGCTCAATCATCTTCAAAAAAAATGGGAATCGCTAAAAAAGGCTCTCTATGAGATTCCAACTAGTGACAAGTGTATACATGTCGATAAAGGTGATGCCCGCCATTTGCACCTTTATGATTCCAGCGCAGATTTACTCATAACATCCCCACCATATATCAACGTTTTTAATTACCATCAAAAATACAGAAAGTCTGTCGAATTGCTAGGGTATGATGTTCTCTCGACTGCCAAAACGGAGTTTGGCTCTAATCGAAAAAATCGCGGAAATAGATTTTTAACAGTTATTCAGTATTGTATTGATATGGCCCTTTCTATGAATGAGGCAAGAAGAACTTGTAAGGATGCTTCCCGCATGATATATATCGTTGGTCGAGAATCGTCAGTTCTTGGATATTCATTCTGCAATAGCGAGTTGGTTTACAAAATTGGAACCGAGATTTTTTTCTTCGATTTTGTTCTTCGACAGGAACGAATGTTCAAAAATCGATTCGGACAAATAATTTATGAGGATATTCTTCACTTTTTTAACAACAAATCACAAAACTTAACCTCTTCAGAAATTATCAGTAAAGCGAGAAACATTGCCATTGACATTATCCAAGAAAAAATCAATTTATCAAATGACAATCCCAATAAGCCTTTACTGGTTGAAGCTCTAAAAAAAGTAAGTAAAGTAAAACCCTCGGAGGAAGTAGTATGACTCGTGGAACTCATGGCGACAAAATCGTTGCTGCAATTACAAGTGATAAAACCCCTACAAATGATAAATCAAGACTTCTAACAGCGCTAAATGTTTATGATAATTGGGTAACCCAATTAAAGACAATTGACGCTACCACAACAGACGAACTTATCGAAAAAATGGTAGCACTATTAAATGACTATAAACTTTATATTGACGTCGATTTAATCTTTGATAGCCCTGAAGATTTTTTATATCGCCAAAAAGGCCAATTAAAACTTGATAATACTGTAATGGAAGAGTTTTTGCCGATTTTTGTACGACGTTGCATCGAAAAGGAAACCGGCACCTGTAATTTGACTATTAGTTCTCAAACTCCAACATTTTCTTCTATTTACTTTGCTTCGAGTCTTAGCTCTCCAGAAAAGGGCGGTGGAATCTGTATAAAAACAAAGGATCAAGACTTTTCCATGAGCCGTACTTTATACTTAAAATCTTCATACTCTCCCGATTTTATTGAATCCGAAACTGTTCAATTGACAACTCATCTTGGCTACGTTTTAGCTGAGTTGAAAACTAATCTTGATAAAACTATGTTTCAAGAAGCATCTGCAACTGCACACGATATAAAGCAAGCCGTAACCGGTGCTAAATATTATCTCTTATGCGATTGGCTAGATATGACACCCATTAGTACCACTACAACCGATATAGACGAGATACTATTGGTTCGAAAAGCTAAACGAATAAGTTCCAATATCCGAAAGACTTACAGTACTTATTCCGGAAGGCAGCGGGCACGCGCTTCATACATTGCATACTTACAAGAGCACCCTTATTCCGTTGATGTTTTTAAACGTTTTATCGACCATATTATTTCGCAAATGCATAATGAAGCTTTAATTGAAGATAGCGTTTTAAATATTGGCTATTTTTAATCGCGTTGAAAATATTTATTACTAAAACGGAACCTACTTTCTGGACGAGCGGGGCTTTGTGCCGGAAAAGGAACTCTGCCTGAACCGGCTCCCCGTGGAATACCAGCCCGATGCCCCTGCACCGACCAAGTGGCTGGAATTTCTGGACGGTCTGCTCATCCCGGAGGACATTCTGACCTTGCAGGAATACCTTGGCTATCTCCTGATCCCGTCTACCAAGGCGCAGAAGATGCTGGTCATGACCGGCAAGGGCGGCGAGGGAAAATCCCGCATCGGCTTGCTGCTGAAGAAGCTGTTCGGGGAAGCCTCTCACTCCGAATCCATCCTCCGCATCGAAACGAACCGCTTTGCCAGTGCAAATCTGGAGTACAAGCTGGTCATGGTCGATGACGATCTGAACATGGTGGCTTTGCCCGAAACCCGGAACATCAAGTCCATCGTCACCGCCGAAGACCGTTTGTGCATCGAGCGGAAGAATAAGCAGGCTGTGCAAGGCTTGCTGTACGTTCGTTTCATCTGCTTCGGCAACGGCAACCTTGTGGCTGCTCACGATGACAGCGACGGCTTCTGGCGCAGGCAAATCCTCATCACGGTGAAAGACCGTGACCCTGCCCGGGTGGATAATCCCTTCCTCATCGAAGAGTTGTCCGAGGAGCTTCCCGGCATCCTGCTGTGGATGCTGGAGGGGCTGCACCGTCTGCTGGCGAACCGCTATCAGTTCACCATCAGCGAGCGCTCCATCCAGAACCTCGAAGCAGCCATGGCGGACAGCGACAACCTGACCCAGTTCATGCAGGCAACGGCGTATGTCCGCTTCAAGCCCGACACCGAGGAACGCTCCACCTATCTCTACCGCGCCTACACCAAGTGGTGCGAGGATAATCTGGAATCGCCTGTTCCGCAAAAGAAGTTCAGCCAGTTCCTGCTGAA
>ENA-ORTN01002214-ORTN01002214.1-human-gut-metagenome-genome-assembly--contig:-NODE-2214-length-16346-cov-3.456939_pt1 | contig 16346 bp, 14 predicted proteins | sample MGYA00242070_ERZ509189 | MGnify/ENA primary metagenome ERZ509189 (study PRJEB26280, sample SAMEA2338821) | human gut metagenome | biome: human gut; feature: human-associated habitat; material: faeces...
ACAAGCCGAAGTGCCTGATTATATTTGATATTTATGAAAATAATGCATATGAAATCCAGCAGGAATTAAAGATGACCTACCCGGATGCCAATGTGGTAACACTGATTGGTTCTATCCGGAATATTTCCCGTCTGGAAAGCGTTTTTGCACAGTACCGTCCGGAAATTGTATATCATGCGGCGGCACATAAGCATGTACCGCTGATGGAAGACAGTCCGAATGAAGCCGTTAAGAATAATGTTGTCGGCACATGGAATGTTGCGAAAATGGCGGACAAGTACGGTGTCGGCAAGTTTGTAATGATTTCTACGGATAAGGCGGTCAACCCGACCAATGTCATGGGGGCAACCAAGAGAATCTGTGAAATGATTATCCAGTCGTACAACGAGCGTTCACAGACGGATTTTGTAGCCGTGCGTTTCGGCAATGTACTCGGAAGCAACGGTTCGGTCATTCCGCTGTTTAAAAAGCAGATTGAAGCGGGCGGTCCGGTAACGGTCACAGACCCGAACATTATCCGTTATTTTATGACAATACCGGAAGCAGTATCTCTTGTGTTACAGGCAGGAGCCTATGCAAAAGGGGGAGAAATCTTTGTTCTGGATATGGGAGAACCGGTTAAGATTGTAGATCTTGCAAGAAACCTGATACTTCTTTCAGGACATAAACCTGACGAGGACATCCAGATCGTATTTACAGGATTAAGACCAGGCGAAAAATTGTATGAAGAGATGCTCATGAAAGAAGAAGGCATGCAGGAAACAGCCAATAAATTAATTCATATTGGCAAACCAATACAGATGGATGAAGAGAAGTTTTTAAAACAGTTAGAAGAGATCAAAGAGCATGTGGTAGAAGAACCGGATGATATACGGGAATGGGTGCAGAAGATGGTGCCAACATACTCTATTCAGAATCGGTAATACAAGCGTATAGATTTAAACGATGATTTAAAATAATTTTGCTCAATATATGAAAACAGGTATGATATATGGAAAAAATATGGGAACTAATACTGATTCTTGCACTAGTTGGAATGATGTTTATCTTACAACTCGATCATAAGAATAATATGGAAAAATCGCAGGAAAAGCAGGATGAAGAAACAGGAAAGCAGAAGGATGAAAAAGATAAAACAGATATTGCAGAATCAAAAAAAGTATCTTAGAGATTTGTTTGTTATCCTAGGGATAATTATGTTCGCTTTTTTGGCAGAACATATTTTATTACAATGGAATTCGTTTAAGAGCGAGAAATTTGAGCAGACTTATTCTTTAGACAGAGCGGATGAGATTACAAATAAATGGGGGCAGCGAACCTATAGCTTTAATCTTGATGGAAGGTATATCAGTTCTGCTTATTTGAATTTCCAAAGTGATACAGATATCGAATCAGAAGTTAGTATCATATATTTTGATGGTTATGGAAATAAAGAGGAAAAAGAATTAACAGATACGGCTTCTCATTTATTGGGAAAATCTGCAATACCTGTTAATGCCAGAGTTCAGCAATTTAGTATTAAAATTTCCTATGCAGATGCAGAGGTATGCGACTCTGTTCAGTTTGTAAATCAGATAGTATTCCATTGGGCAAGATTTCTGCTTCTTGTATTTGGATTATCATTAGGATATATGTTTGTATTCCATAGAGATTTCTGGGGGAAGAAGCCAGAATGGATGTATGCAGTCATTTCTATAGCATTGGGAACAGTGATTATTTTGTCAGCACATCATTCCTTTGACTCGTGGGATGAACAGATCCATTTCCATACGGCCTACACGGATTCCTGGTTAGGAAACATGGTCGCCTATACGAATCCGGCGATGGCAAATGCAGAGATGAGAGTTCCTACAGGCGATACTGTTGAGGAAGAACAATGGATTGGGCAGTGGCTCAATAGTGTAAAAGATGAAGTGGTCTTAACATCAGAAAAAGGAAGATTTATCAAATATAATGAAAGAGCCTATCTGCCACAAATATTAGGACTTAAATTAGGAAGAACACTGGGATTGTCTTATGTAGCAACAGTATTTTTAGGAAAGTTTTTTAATTTACTGTTTTGTACAGCTGTCGTTACGTGTGCGATTCGTTTCAGCAAGTATGGAAAACGTACATTGATGTGTGTTGGGTTGCTGCCGACAACGGTATTTCTTTTTTCGTCATTTACATATGATGCATTTGTGATAGCACTTTTAATGTTGGGCATAGCATTGTTTGTAACAGAGTACCTGAGTGAAGAAAAAATTCAAACAAAACGGACGATGGTATCTATTCTTGCTATGGTTGTGGGATGCTTTTCAAAGGCGGTCTATATTCCATTTTTGGCATTATATTGGCTTATGCCGAAGGACAAGTTTTATAGCAGGAGACAAAAGAATCTGTTTAAAGCAGGAATCTTTGTCTTATTAATATTAATGTTTGCGTCCTTTATACTGCCGTTAATAGGTAATGTTACAAGCGGAGCAGAGGTAGGAGATTACCGTGGAGGAGATACGAGCCAGACAAGTCAGTTATCTATGATTTTGGGATATCCGTTGACGTATACAGGAGTTTTGTTGAAATCACTTGGAACAACGTTTGCATCTTATTTTATTGGTTCCAAAGTGCTTGCAAATTTTGCATACCGTGGAATCTATGATGGAATAGGATATTTTGTAGTACTGCTTACGATGTTGTTTACATTTGTGACCGATTTTGGAATGACAGAAAAAACATATGATGCACAGATGAAAAGAAAAATATTGATGATGAAAATATGGAATGCAGTATTAATATTTGGAACAGCATGTCTGGTCTGGACGGCATTATACCTGGATTTTACACCGGTAGGGTCGATGGTAATTAACGGAGTATCACCAAGATATTATTTGCCGCTGATCTTTCCACTGAGTCTCACTTTTATAAACCAAAAAGTGAGATGCAGCATGAAATTAGAGAATTATCAGAGTCTTATAGCGTTTTTAATGCTGATAGGCACAGGTATATCTATTTATTGTCTGATGCTTGCATAAATTGCAGATACATGAAAGGAATCAAAAAGATGAAACAGTTTACAATTTCACAGAAAATTTATATGGGAGTGAAAAGGGTAATTGACATTTTATTATCTGCTCTGGCATTAATTCTGTTATCCTGGTTGTTTTTGATTTTATGCATTGCGATTAAAATTGATAGTAGAGGACCAATCCTTTTTAAACAGAAAAGGGTTGGAATCCATAAGACACACTTTATGATCTACAAATTCAGAACTATGAGAATTGATACGCCAAAGGATATGCCAACTCATATGCTGGCTGATCCGGAACAGTATATTACAAGAGTAGGGAAATTTTTAAGAAAAAGCAGTCTGGATGAATTGCCGCAGATCATCAATATCCTTATGGGAAAGATGAGTATTGTTGGACCAAGGCCAGCTTTGTGGAATCAGTATGATTTGATCGAGGAACGGGATAAGTATGGTGCGAATGATGTAATGCCGGGACTGACCGGATGGGCGCAGATCAACGGACGTGATGAGTTGGAGATAGATGTAAAGGCAAAACTGGATGGTGAGTATGTGAAAAAATTTGGATTCATAATGGATCTGAAGTGCTTTTTTGGAACGATCACAGCAGTTTTGTCACACAAAGGTGTTGTGGAAGGTGGAACCGGAGAAATGCATAAATAGCTAGTAGCAGCGGATAAAAAGACATGCTGGGTTATTTGAGGGAAAATAATGGGAAAACAGATTTTGATAACCGGAACCAACAGTTATGTTGGCACTTCATTCAAACAGTATATAGAGAAAAAAAATGGAAACATGCCGTTGGAAGACCGATGGCATGTTACATTTGTTTCTGTGAGAAATTCAGAATGGAAGAAAATGGATTTTTCAAAATATGATACGATCCTCCATGTGGCTGCAATTGTACATCAGAAAGAACAGCCGGAAATGGAGGCACTCTATTATGCAGTTAATACAAAATTGACAGAAGAACTTGCGGATAAGGCAAAGGCTGAGCGGGTTCGTCAGTTCGTTTTTTTAAGTACGATGAGTGTTTATGGAATGACAATGGGACAGATTACAGAAGAAACAGAATGTACACCGATTACTTTTTATGGAAAAAGCAAGCTTGCCGCAGAACGGTACTTATGTGAGCAAAGAAGTGATACATTCAAAGTAGCAGTTATCAGACCTCCGATGATTTATGGGAAAGCTTGTACTGGAAATTATGCTTCATTGGAGAAGCTGGCGGGCAAGATACCTGTTTTTCCGAGAGTGAGCAATGAGAGAAGCATGATATACATCGAGAATTTGTGCGAGTTCTTATATCGGATTATCAGAGGAGATGCAGATGGTATCTATTGCCCACAAAACAGCCAATATGTGAATACATCAGATATGGTAGCACGGATCGCCGAAAGCTATGGAAGAAGTATATGGCTCGTTCCGGGATTCGAGTGGATCATCGGTAAGCTTACCGGAAGAGTTAACATATTCTCAAAGGTTTTTGGCAGCCTGACTTATGACCGGAAACTATCATTTCCGGAAGAGGTGGGAGAGTATGAAGTGGTGGATTTTCTGGAGAGTATAAAAAAATCTAAGGAGTCATTATGAAAAGAATAGGTGCTGTGATTGTAACACTAATATTTTTTATTGTGCTAGCGTATAATGCGTACTATGCTCCATTGCCGGATATTAAGGTAAGTAATACAGAGACGGTTATCATTCCGGGAGTGGAAAAAGAATACACTTTTTTGTTTTTAACAGATATGCATATGGCTATTAAAACGAAACAAGATCTGGGCGCTTCTCTGGGTGATGCAGATGAAAGAATGAAGGCGTTTGTCAATGAGGAAGGAATACTTTCGTCTACACAGTTTACAGAATGGATTGCATATGCCAACCGCTTGAAGCCGGAAGGTGTATTAATGTGTGGCGATATGATAGATTATTATTCGCAGGAAAATGTTGAATTTTTAGCTGACAATCTTCAGAAATTAAAAGTTCCTTATTTGTACGTGTTGGGAAATCATGAGATGTATTCACCGTGGAATGAAACGATTGCAGAAGATGCGGAGATATATCATTTGTTCAGAGAGAATAACACAGCATTTCAAGCATGGGAATTTCCGGAGTTTACAATATGTGCAGTAGATAATCAATCATATCAGGTAGCACCTGAGGCACTGGATGCAATGCAAAAGGAGATAGAAAAGGGTAAGCCAATTATTTTGCTGGCACATGTTCCATTTTACACATCACAGATAGAAACTTTAAAGGAAGCTTCTATTAATACATGGGGAGTGCCACTGATTATCGGTGAGGGAGCAAGAGATACTACAGAGGTTACAAGAAAATTCATGAAAATGGCATTTTCAGATGAAAGCCCTGTAGTGGCAGTTTTTACAGGAGATAATCATTTTTATTATAAGGGAATGCTTACTGATAAAATAGAAGAATGCGTGATAGATCCAAGCTTTGCAGGAAACGGCACTATTATTAAAATTAAAGCGAAGGAGTAATAGTTTTAAAATATGAGTAAAATATCCGTATTGATGTCTGTTTATAAAAAAGAAAATCCAGAATATTTAAGAGCGTCCTTAGAAAGTATATTAGTTCAGACGAGGACCGCAGATGAAATTCTTCTGATCGAAGATGGACCTCTGACACAGGAATTATATCAGGTAGTGGCGGAGTATCAGAAAAAATGTGATTATCTCCATGTGCATGCCATGGAACAGAATGTTCAGCTTGGTCGTGCACTGGCAAAAGGAGTGGAATTATGCCAATATGATCTGATCGCAAGAATGGATACAGATGATATTGCGATGCCGGATCGATTAGAGAAAGAGGAGGCATATATGGAAGCACATCCTGAAGTGGATGTGGTAGGTGGTGCTATCCGGGAATTTAATGATGAAGGAACCATAGACCGCGTCAAGAATATGCCAAAGACTCAGGAAGAAATTTTAGAGTATGTGAAAGTGCGTAATCCATTAAATCACATGACAGTTATGTATAGGAAAGATTCTATTTTAAAAGCGGGAAATTATAAACATTTTCCATTTCTGGAGGACTACTCTCTATGGAGCAGGATGTTGTCACAGGGATATCAGTTTCGGAACATGGAAGATATACTTGTCCGGGCGAGAACAAGCATGGGATTAGTAAAGCGAAGAAGTGGATGGGCTTATTACAAGGACTTTCAAAAACTTAGAAAACAGCAGCACGAGCTGGGAATTACAAATACGTTTGAATATATAAAGGCGCAGGTTGGAACTTTTGTTGTACTCATGATGCCGGGGTGGATGAAGGAGTACTCATATAAGAGATTTTTGCGCAAATCTGAATAACTAAGAAAAAATTCATAGAAAAATTCTTTTGTGTAAAGAAAATTATGCTATAAATGCTTAAAGGGTAAGGCATAAATGGAGGAAAAAAATCATGCGTGAAGCCCATGTGCTGGAGATCATTGGAAAACGCCCGGTGGGCGGTGTCGGGACAGTGATGCTCAATTATCAGAGACATATGAATATGGAACGTGTCCAGATGGATTATCTGATCTTCGGAGAGCAGGAAGAGACATTTGATAAAGAAGTGAAAAAACTTGGCTCAAGAGTCTATACTTATCCGGCATTGTCCGGCAGACAGATGAGACAGACAAGGAAATATTTTGAACAGTTTTTTTCGGAACATCACAGTGAATATGATATTGTTCATCTCCATGCACCCTATATTGCTTTTTTATGCCTGTCGGTTGCTGCAAAGTATGGAATCAGTCATCGAATTGTACATAGCCATGCAACTGTATATGCGGAGAGTAAAGGAAAAGCGGTGCGGAATAGAATGCTTTGGAGCATATCTCAAAAGTACATTACCGATCGGATCGGATGCTCGCAGGCAGCAGGAGAGTTCCTTTTTGGAAAAAAAGATTATACTGTGTTAAAAAATGCGATCTGCTGTGATGAATATGCTTATAACGAGGCGGCAAGAAATGAAATCAGAACACAGTATGAGGCAAAAGATAAGCTTGTTATTGGAAATGTAGGCCGTTTTAGTCAGCAGAAAAACCAGATGTATCTGGTAGATATTTTTTCGGAGATACGAAAAATCCACAAAGACAGTGTATTATGGCTGGTGGGAGATGGCGAACTTCGACCACAGATTGAGGAGAAAATAAAACAACTTGGGTTGATAAATTCTGTAAAAATATTTGGAATGGTGGATAACACAGGAGAGTTATATCAGGCAATGGATGTCATGGTCATGCCATCTTTATTCGAAGGGCTGCCAATGACTGGCGTAGAAGCACAGGCATGCGGTCTGCCATGTGTGTTTTCTGATACGATCACCAGAGAAGTGGATGTGATGGGCAGTCCATTCCTGTCGCTGGAGGAAAGTAAGGCAGAATGGGCGAAGACAGCGGTAAGAGCGGCAGGACGCTATAAAGAAAGCGGAAAGGCAAGACGAAGTTTTGGAAAAGAGCTTGCAGAACATGGATTTGATATCCGTGTGGAAGCGGGGCGATTAGAAGAAATGTATGAGGAGATGAAATGAAACCATTAATCAGTGTGATTGTGCCAATCTATAAAGTAGAAAAATACCTTACAATCTGTGTTGATTCGTTACTCCGTCAGAGTTATGGAAATTTGGAAATTATTTTGGTAGATGACGGGTCTCCGGATGAGTGTCCGGCAATCTGTGACCAATATCAGAACAAAGACAATCGAATCAAAGTGATACATAAGAAAAATGGTGGATTGTCTGATGCAAGAAATGCCGGATTGGATATTGCGCAGGGAGAGTATGTGGCGTTCGTTGATTCAGATGATTTTATTGATGAGGATTATATCTGTAAACTGTATGATGCATTACAGCAGAATCGGGCATCAATTGCAGTTTGCGGAATTCAAATAATAGATGAGAGTAATAAAGTTACAGAGCAAATATGTGTGACACAGGATAAGAAGCAGGAGCTTTATACGGGAAGAGAGATTATAAAAAAAGAGCTTCAGGGTGAATGGGTACTAGTTACAGCATGGGGGGCTTTGTATGATGCTAAAATTTTTAAAGAACTGCGTTTCCCATGTGGAAGACATTATGAAGATGAGTATGTGTTTGTATCTGTTTTTGAGAATCAGGAATGTGTGGTGTGTATTCCGGAGAATATATACTACTATCTACAACGTGCAGATTCCATTATGGGAGTTACTTATAAAAAACAGGATTGCATGGATTATTTTGAAATGTGGCATGAGCGGATAGATTATTTTCAGGCAAAAGAAGACAGAGAACTTCTGGCACCAGTGATACAGAGCTGTCTGGCATGGAATGTGCTTTATCTGGCAATGAATGGGGAAGCTATGGAAGAACCGGAAAAAAGATTATTGAAAAAAGATATTCGAAAGTATTTCTGGAAAATTTTTGCAAAGCCATATCTCTATAATTGGAAAGAGAGCGTGAAACTTGCAGTGAAATGTGTGATGGTATTAATGAATGACAAGAGTTTAGGAAAGCGGTATGTATGACAAAAAAAATGTTTCAGGTGACACGAGCCGGGATGGTCGCAGTCACGATATTTATCTGTCTGAATCTTCTGTTGGATAAAAAAGTTATGGTTGGAGATGGACATATCTGGGAGCGGTGTGCATGGCTTTTGATATCGTTAGTGGCGTTTTTAGCAGTGTCTGTTCTTTATGAGAAAAAGCGAAAAATATTCAGTGTAGGGTATTTGTTTCTACTGATTAACGTGTTTATTGACGGAGTTTTATGTCCGGGGTATTTTACAGATAGCAGATTAAGGGAGATGGAAAGAGAGGGAGTGCAGGAACCACAGGATTTCTTTCTACTTTATTTGGGAGTATATTTTATTATTATGGCAGTAATATTCCTATATCTGTTATGTGTGAAACAGACGACAGATGAAGTGAAACAGAGTGATTTTATAAGGTATAAGAGGGCGGATGATATCACTGTTTTCTTAATGGGAATTGTTATTTTGTTTTTGAATTTTAGATTGGGGACAGCTGGACTTGTGCTATATGTTCCGGTTTTCTGTTACTTTGCAGCCAGATTCTTATGTACACACGGAAATCTTAATTTGTATACAGTGGGTGGTCTTTTAGGAGGTTTATATTGCCTTTATCAGGTAAGAACTAATCGATTCCTTTTTATTCAATATATCATGCCACTGTTATTAATCTTCTTTCTCTTTGCGGCAGTGAATGATAATTATAAAAAAGGAAAAAAGATAGTTCCGTTATTGATTTTCGGGATTTTTATTGTTATGGCATATGGAATGGTATCTGAATTGGTGAAGTTAAATCTCTATTATGACAGGAGCTATAATATATTAAGTGAGATTACAAATTTCAAAAGTATTTATGATTCATGTGTAAGACAGGTTTATAGGCTATTTGGTGTCTGGACGGAGCTTGGAGGTAATATTATCCAACATGTGAAGGTACACGGTTTTTTCCATGGAATTACTTACGTGAAGAGTTTTGCGGGATATTTCGGATTCGAATATGTGAGTCTGCCGCTTCTTTCGGCAAAATATATTTCAGCATCTTATGCACAGCCTGGACTTATTGCAGAAGGCTATGCAAATTTCGGAGTAGTTGGTGCGGTGATAAATATGTTGATTCCATTTGCAATTGCAGAAGGAAGTCTTACATATTTCTTAAAGAAAAGAAATGTATTGGCACTTTGTATTTTATCTGTTCCATATACCAAATTGTTATTTGATGGTGGTACGATTAATAATATGATTTTTGGAATTACAACTTGTATTCTGGCTTTTGCTTTTTCCATTTTCTTACACTGGATTGGAGTAGTACTTCATGGATATGGCAGTGGTGATATTCATTTTACAAAGAGAAAGAGTGTAGAAGATCGGATAGATGAGGAAAATATATGAATGATTTAATAACAATTGTTGTGCCTGTATACAATGTTGAAAAATATCTGCCCCATACACTGGAGAGTATTTGTGGACAAACTTATACAAATCTTCAAATTTTGTTGATAGATGACGGTTCTACAGATGACAGTCTTGCAGTTTGTCATAAATGGGCACGACAGGATAACAGAATTCAGGTTTATGAGCAGGAAAATCAAGGTGTTTCAAGAACAAGAAATAAAGGAATACAATTGGCAATAGGAAAATATGTGATGTTTCTGGATGCAGATGATTGGGTTGAAGCAGATATGCTGGAAAGTCTGTATCGGTTGGCTGAGGTAGATCATGCAGATGTAGCATGCTGCCTGCTTCGGGAAGAAAATCAACTGGAAGAAAAGGATAACTGCACTATAACTGAACGTACAATTATTCATGGAAAAAACAAAACAGAGAGTGGTCTTGCACTGCTTACTGTGTGGGGACCGGTGTGTAAGTTATATCGCAAAGATTTAATTGAAAATATTCAGTTTGAAGAATATAAAGTGGCAGAGGACTTATTGTTTAACACGAATGTGGTTTGTTCCGAAAAATTTGAGAGAGCTTCATTGATTCAATATCCATTTTATCATTATATGATTTATGCTGGAAGTGCGATGAAGCAGGAATTTCAGGATAAATATCTGGAAGCTATGAGAGTGGAAGAATTGTGTTATGAGAAATTAACGAAAATCTCACCGGAATTTGCAGATATTAATCTGATAGGGTGCAGTGTAAGCAGGGTATTTGAAAAATATGCTGCATTGTCTCCAGAGAAGAAAAAACAGTACAAAGCTGAATTCAAATATTGCAAAAAATTTGCAAGAGAACATAAGAATGCACTTTTGCAGACAAAAGACAGGCATCGGAAGATTTCAGGATGGCTGAAAGTATATATACCAGATTTCTATTTGTGGACATTATCACGACGTATGAGAGGATAAATGAGTGAAAAAAATAGCATTAGTATTGCCGGAAGCAGGTCCGGTACCAGCTGTCAAGGGTGGGGCAATTGAAGAACTGTTGACCATACTTGTAGAACAAAACGAAATAGAACACCGGGTACAGTTTATGGTATTTTGTGCGGACAATGAGCAGGCGAGGGCGATTGCAGAGAAGTATAAGTATTCGAAAATTATATATCTTCCAAAGACAACATTGGCAGATCGTCTGATCAATCGTGTGATACGTTACAGTAATCGGATTATTAAGAACAAGACATGGATTGATATTGCTTATTATCGCAGAGTATTTCGTTATCTGAAAGAATACAGACTGGATGCAATTGTTGCAGAAGGTGGATTATATCATGAATTCAAACGTTTTGCACAGGAATTCGGAAAAGAGAATGTATATCTTCATATTCACCATCACCTTTTGTGCGAGCCATATATTGATCATATTTACGGAAGTGTGATTGGAATCAGTCAGTTTGCAACAAGAGAGTGGATGCGGACAACTGAGGATAAAGATGTAAAAGCTTACACAGTATATAATTGTGTGAATGAGGATAAATTTAAGAAAAGGATCACGCCGGAAGAGCGGGAAAGAATCCGGGGAGAATTTGGATTTAAGAGGGACGATACTATCCTGCTTTTCTGTGGAAGAATTATAGAGGTAAAAGGTGTGAGAGAGTTACTTCAGGCAGTTATTAATTTAAAGCGGCCGGATATAAAACTTCTCATGATAGGAAGTGCTGGGTTTGGCGGTAATGTGGTGACACCTTATGTGCAGGAAGTACAGAAACTGGTGGAGAAAGCCGGAGAGCGTGTGAAGTTTACCGGATATATTGAGAATCAGAAATTATATCGGTACTATCAGTCGGCAGATATCCAGGTTATTCCATCTCTGTGGGAAGAGGCAGCGGGTCTGATTGCTATTGAGGGAATGCTTTCCGGACTGCCCCTTATTATTACGAAATCCGGTGGAATGATAGAGTATGCCCCCTCAAATGTGGCTGTATGGATAGATAGAGATAATATTATTCCGAATCTGGAAGCTGCAATCATACAGTTGGCAGATGATAAAGAAAAGCGGAAAGAGATGAGTGAGTTATCTTTGGAGCAGGCGAAAGAATTTCCGAAAAAGAAATTTTACGAAGATTATATAGAGGTTTTTGAACATGAAGGAACTAGGAAAAGATAAGGCACTTATCATAAATACAATCGCAAGCTTTGTGACATTTGTTGTAGGACTTGGCATCGCATTTTTCTTTACACCATTTCTGACCGATACGGTAGGGGAAGAAGCATATGGGTTTGTAAGTCTTGGAAATAATGTAATTAACTATATTACAATTCTCACGGTAGCGCTGAACTCAGTAGCGGGAAGATTTATCACAATCGAATATCATCAGGGGAAAAAGAAAGAAGCGAATGAGTATTTCTCGTCTGTATTAATGGCTAATATAGCAATCATACCAGTAATTCTTGCAGTTGCAGTACCGGCAATTTTAAATGCTGAGAAGTTATTGGATATTCCGGTTGAGTTGCAAGCTTCTGTAAAGCTTTTATTTTTCTTCATTCTGTTTAATTTTATTATTACTTTGATCAGTACGGTATATAATGTAGCAACTTTTATTACCAATAGATTATATTTAAGCAGTATTGCCAATATTGTGACGGCATTACTCCGTGTGTTTTTAATGTGTCTGCTGTTTGGTATGCTGCCTCCAAATGTAGCCTATATTGGAATCGTAACCTGTATTTGTACGTTTGTTGGGCTGGTAATGAATATGTACTATACAAGACTGCTTGTACCTGATATACGATTGAAAAAGTGTTATGTCCATTGGGTCAAGGTAAAAGAACTTATCAGTGCCGGAATCTGGAATTCCATTTCCAGATTATCGCAGGTCCTTTCGGATGGATTGGATTTGGTAATTACGAATATCTGGATCAGTGCATACCTGATGGGGGAATTGTCTATTGCACAGCAGATCCCAACGTATATTTCGACATTGACGAATACACTCATTAATTTATTTAGTCCAAATCTTACAATGTACTATGCGAAGGATGATACAGAGGCGGTGGTAAAGGAACTGAAACTTTCCATGAAATTTTCCTCATTTTTTGTCAATATTATTTTCTGTGTACTTGTTGTTTTTGGAACATATTTTGTACAACTTTGGGTGCCAAATCAGGATGTGAATCTGATTTATTCATTACTTGTAGTCATTATGATGAGTCTGATGGTATCAGGAGTGACGACATCCTTAAACAATGTATTTCTTATAACGAACCGTCTGAAGGTAAATTCTATCTTCTGGCTGATCATAAGTTTTACCAATGTATTTCTTGTATTTATTTTCTTGAATACAACATCACTTGGAATTTATGCAGTGGCAGGTGTCAGCAAGGTAACAGGAATTCTTGGTAACCTGATTTTTGTTCCGCTATATGCATGCAAATGTTTGAAAATAAAATGGAATACATTCTATCCAATTATTTTCAGGTATATTGGAACGACATTTATTATGATGATCGTATTTTTTGGAATTAAAAGGCTATATGTATTGCCAATTAACTGGATAACATTTTTTGTAGTATGTGTGATCGCAGGATTTGCTGGATGTATTGTTAACTTTTTTGTATTATTGAATCATACGGAAAGAAGTATTATGAAAAATAAAATTATGGCGAGGGTAAGAAAATAATGGATGAAAAGAAAAAAATTGGAATTCTGACATTTCATAACGCGCATAATTATGGGGCAGTATTACAGGCGTATGCATTGAAAACAAAATTGAACCGTATGGGATATAAGGCAAAGATTTTAAATTATCAGAATCCTTATATTGCGAGATTATACCGAAAAGGCATTCATGTTGATTTTTGGAAGAGAGATATTCTGCCATCAAGATGGGGCAAGGTATTTCACGAAGTGGGTGAGAACCTCTATGGATTGAGGGAATGGAAGAATCAGTGGACTGCATTTGAAAAATTTATAGGAGAGAAACTGCTAGACGGACAGGAAAAGAAACTGACACTGGATGACTTAGCAAAGGAGCAGTGCGATGTTTATATTTTGGGAAGCGATCAGATATGGGCAAGGGAACTGACACATGGTTTTGACCCGGCATATTTTGGACAATTTGCACCGGGGTGTAAGAAAATCTCCTATGCAGCGAGTGTGCCAAACGGAAGTATACCTGAGGCGGAGCAGGCTTATTTTGAACAGGCATTAAAGAGTCTTGCACATATATCCGTAAGGGAAGAGAAACTTGCACGGGTAGTTGAGAAATTGACAGGAAAAGAAGTTACTACGGTTGTGGATCCGACACTTCTTTTAGAGAGGGCAGATTATGAGGATTTATTATATGAAGAGCCGTTGGTAAAGGAAAAATACATATTTGCCTATTTTGTGGTAGAGGATGAGTTGTTGGGCAAATGCGCAGAAAAAGCGGCAGCAGTGCTCGGATATCGACTGATTGAGTTACATTATAAAAAAACACCGAAAATGAAAAGTGAGAATATGATTTTTGATGCGGGACCGAGAGAGTTTCTGACGTATATTCGTGATGCAGAAATGATATTTACCAATTCTTTTCACGGAACGGTTTTCTCCATTCTCTTTCAAAAAAAGTTTTATAGTGTATACAAAGAGAATGGACGTATCAGCAATCTGCTTGCATTTCTGAATTTGGAAGAAAGGCATATAACGGCTGAAGATGCAATGAACTACGCAGATGGGATTGATTATACTCATGTGGGGGATAAACTTTGTAATTACAGAAGGCAGTCTGTTGAATATCTTAAGAAAGGGATTGAACAATGAGAGTCATAGAAGAATTTTCTTTTGATGAAGAACCGGGAAAAACACAGGTGAAATCAAATATTACAGAATCTGTGGAAAAACCAAATATTTCTATTGTGACACCATTTTACAATGCAGAGCAGAATTTCATACAGACATATTATTGTGTGGTCAATCAGAGTATGGAGGCGTTTGAATGGATAATTGTAGACGATGGAAGTTCAAGACCATCTGCAGTTGAGCTGTTAGAGGAATATGGGAAAAAGGATGCCCGTATCCGTGTAATTCATCAGAAAAATCAAGGACAGTCCGTGGCAAAAAACAACGGGATAAAAAACAGCAGGGCAGACATCATCGCGGAAGGTGCTGAAAAGATGGAGGTAAAGTCCGGGGAGGAACATTTAAAAATCCCGGACAGCATTACCTACTATACCGTGTGCCGGGCAGACGTAACACTGACCTATGAATTAAACGGCGGAACGGAAAATGACACCACAAAGCCGGTAACGAAAACCGTGTACTGCAATGCGGCTACCCCGCAGGAAGTAAAGGGCTTTAAATTACAGCTTGGCGAAAGTGTAAAGGAATCCGTTGACCTTGACGGCTATAACCATTCCTATGCATTTGCGACATGGGCCGAAAACAGCCCGGAGAGCGAAACACGCTTCCCATGCAATGCAGATTATGTCTTAAAGGAAAATACGGTCATGTATGCCGTCTGGGATGAAACGGTGACACCGATTACCTACTATATCGAATTTGACGGCAATGCAGGCACTGCCGCAAGAAACGTGCCTGAAAGAATGGAAGTGCAGTATGGAGAGGAAGTCGTTCTTCCGGAGCAGAAGCCGGAAAGGACGGGATTTACCTTTATGGGATGGAATACAAGAACGGACGGACAGGGAACGGAATACCAGCCGCAGGATACGGTAAAGAACCTTACAACCGTAAACCACGCCACGGTAAAACTGTATGCCCGGTGGAAACAGCGCCGCATTATCCTTGTAAAGGCGGCATCGACCGTCTATAACGACACCATCATTAAAAGAATCCCAGGTGACGAGGAATGGTATGATTCGGTAGGACATTTAACCATTGATGAACTGAAAAACTACCCGGATGAACTCTGCGAGCAGGTATGGCATATCGACAAGCAGGGTAATATCACACGGGTGAAATAATTTAAAACACAGCTTTTATCTAAAAGAACAAATTGAATTAAATTTTAAAATTTGTTAAAATATTAAAATAGCTTGTGAAATAAGAATTGGAGAAAACATGGAAGTTCGTATTAATAAATATTTAAGCAGTGCGGGATATTGCTCCAGAAGGGAAGCAGACCGCCTGTTAGAACAGGGCAGAGTAACCATAGACGGCATTCCTGCACAAATGGGAAGTAAAGTGATAGATGGACAGACAGTTTTTGTCGATGGAAAATCAATTATAGAAGAAGATGAAAAGATTTTGCTGGCATTTTACAAACCAACGGGAATCGTGTGTACGACAACGGCAAATCAGGGTGATAATAATATTGTTGATTATATTGGGTATCCTAAAAGAATCTACCCGGTTGGCAGGCTGGATAAAGATTCAGAAGGGTTAATTTTAATGACAAATAACGGAGAGATGATGGATAAAATTCTCCGTTCAGCCAACGGTCACGAAAAG